>Ga0194039_1000280_pt1 | contig 32375 bp, 28 predicted proteins | sample JunL228m_MetaG_FD_148679 | JGI IMG/M metagenome (GOLD analysis project Ga0194039, IMG submission 148679) | Anoxic zone freshwater microbial communities from boreal shield lake in IISD Experimental Lakes Area, Ontario, Canada - Jun2016-L227-8m | ecosystem: Environmental > Aquatic > Freshwater >... | reverse complement strand
TCCTCGTCGTCCTCTCCACCATCGTCGTCGCCTTCCTCCAGAGCATGAGCATCGAAAGGCACGTCGCGCAAAGTGCCTCCCGTATTCTTCAGGCCAGGTTGCTTGCCGACGCCGCGGTAGACGATGCGGTCCAACGGCTGCTCACCACAACAACAAACGGGCCGCTCGCCAGCATTTGGGACCGGGACACATTGGGAAACCCTTACCTTTTTCTCGGCAAGCGAATCCTTCGCGGAAACCTTGTTGTCACGACGAGGGTTCCGCTTTTTTCAACAGCCGCAGGATCCGCCGGCTACTTCGAAAACCTTTCGGCGGCCCGGATCGTCACGAACCTGATGAGCGTTGCAGATCTGGATGCTTTCGGAAACCAAGTCACGCGCTCAGTAACTTCCGAGGCGGATCTCATTGCAAAAATGAATGCGCCGTCGCCCACCCACTCCAATGGAATGGCCGGTCTGACGGACGGCTCCGGCGGCCCGCGGCCGCTTCCCGTCAACTGGACATACGTCCGGGACACCGGCGGACGGGTGGTCGGGCGCTACGCGTTTTGGGTGGATGACGAGTGCAGCAAGCTGGATCTCCGCTTCGCAGGTCAGGCCGCAAATGCCACAGGCACTCACAGTAGAAGCAACGCCACCAATCTCTCTAATCTCTCCGACCTCTCCCTTCTGGCTCTGACAAACGCTCCGGTTTACGCGACAACCAAGGACATCGCGAACCTGCTGGCCTTGCGAACGCTGACTAACGGGGGTTCAGAGCCTTCGATGGTTCAGTATCCGCTCGCCCCGGTCTCACCGGGATTGGACGCCGCCACCTGGCAGCGCATGCGGCCCTTCGTTACCGTTCACTCGCTTCACGACGACCGCTCGCCCGACGGCAAACGCCGCCTGAACCTCAACGCTGTTGTTAGCGAATCTAACGCAGCCGCCCGCGTCCAGTTGGAAACCTTCGCCATCCGCGATGCCATCACAAACAGCCTGCCCGACTTCGGGCTAAGGTTTTACTCTGCCGATGCGGGCATCGCCACCAGCCCGACCGCCGCCGACCAGTTGGCTTATGTCACAAGGATTGCGGCGAATATCCGCGACGCGATCGATACAAACTCAGTCGCGACGATCATCCAGGCGGACGGCTCGGCCTACACATTCAACTCGCCGGATTTCATCCCGTATGGAACTCTCGCCAGCGACCTCCCGGTGGCTTTCGGAAAAGAAGAGGGACCGTTCCTTTCGGAATATTTCCGGATCGTGCGCGTGATCTCCCCGGATCCGCATCCCCCCACCGATTCGGACGCCCCGGTCGATATCACCGTCCGCTTTGCCCACTACATCGAGCTCCACAACCCGACAGGCCGGACGATCGCTTCCGCCGATCTTGGCCCGGATCCTTTTGTCATTCTCTCCAACAGGAGGTCATGGAATAACAACACGGTCGGCGGTTCGCCCTCGTTGCTTCGCCCGGCCGACATCAAAATCCGGCTCCCTTCCACCTTCACGATTCCGGCCGGTGGGTTTGCCGTTCTGACGACCGACGGCCCCCCTTGGCGGGACTCGCAAACGAATTTCATCGGGGTCGACTCGAACCGGTATGTTGCCGCCCCGGGCACGGGTGCCGGGCAATGGGAACTGGTCAATGCGGACGGCAAAGATATGCCGCTGGTCACCGGCTTCGAGGATTACACGGTGAGCGTCGCGGCCATCAGCACCGATCGATATGCCCTTCAAAACTCCACCCCGGCTGGGGCCGATTATTCCGACCAGCGCGAGCGGCTTGCCTTCGGAAACCAGGACGGCTTGATAGACTTCACGCTGCGGATTTATACAGACCAGAATAATTATCTGGGCCGGAATACCAACAACCCCGCATGGAGTTCCACTTTTCTGGCTGACTCCAAAACAGAAAGCCACAACACCTCGAACGGCTCCGATACAGAGCCGCGTTTAACGAGGGGCGATGTCCGCTCGAACACCGAGGTGTCCCGCATCGACACAAATACTTCCGCCTGCTGGAAGGACGGGGGTGCCGGCTATGGAAACACGCTCACAAACGGCAGCCAGCAGCAGACCCTCGGACAGACAAATTTCAACACTTCGCAAAACCACACCGGGGTCGCTCTCTGGCATCAGGGATGGTATGAATACACTTCCGATCCCGCCGGCAACCACTTCGTGGCCAACAAACCGATGGGCTCTCCCGGCGAACTCGGAGCCATTTACGATCCGGCGCGCCACGACATTGACGGGTTCCGCTCACAGGGAGCCACGCTTCGGATCGGCCATTCCGACTCTCCGACCAACAACCGGGCAAACTCGACCGGCACAAATTATGCCAACTGGCTCGGCGGCAGAGGATCGGATGACATCACCTCGACAAATTCCCTGCGGAACGCATCCCTGCTCATGGACGTCTTCCGGACAGATGACATCACCGCCGGGCGGGTGAACCCGAACAGCATCGTCCGGGATCCCGCAGGGCTCGCGCTGCGTGCGGCATTGGACCAATTTGTTTTTGAGTCCTCATCATCCAACCAGGCTTCCGCGACGCTCGCGGGGCACTCCTTGAACGCGACAACCACCCTTTCCTCCCTCCAAAACTTCGCGACAAATCCCACCAACGGATTTCTGGTTTCGGTCGGCGACATTTCCCGGGCCTCTGCCTTTTCCACCTCCACAAACGTGCTGACGGACGTATCGATGCTGGGGGTATCGGACGCCGGCCGGGAGGAGTTTATGAGACGGACGGCCTCGCTTCTCACCACGCAGAGCCTGGCCTTCACGGTTTTCATAAGGGCACAGGCCGGAAGCTTTGAGCGAACCCCCGCCGGGACGGATCGCTTCCGGATCAAGGCCGACACCGCGCGAGAAATGGTCGTCCAACTCCAGCCGGTTTACCCTCCGGCGGCCGATCCGCTCGTCCCCGCCGCGCCGGTGAGCTGGAATATTTTGTTTCCCCGCACCCTCAACTACTGATGAAACCAACCCGGAGCCTTCTTTATTTTTCGGCCGCCTTCCTTGCGGGCGGCGCGCCGCTCGTGGCGCAGATCAACAGCAGCGCGGAGAAGCCCCGGGTCGCTTCCATCAAGATCCTGAACGCATGCGACACCGCGCAGCCGGACCGCTGGCGCACCGGCCTGGATCTGAAATTCAAGGATCGAGCCATCGGGCGTGACATACGGATCGGCGAACGCGGGCCGGTCGGACGGATTTCGTTCACGGGAAAAGATTTTATTGAGGTCTTCCGCCACGGGGAGGACTCCCGGCCGCTGGCCCGCGTGCCAGCCACTCTCAAGGCGGGTTGCTACACCATTGTCGTTGTGGGACAACTCGACGCGGATTCCTCCAGCGTGGATGTCCAGGTCATCGAGGAATTTCCGATCCCGCAGGAGAGCCTCCGCCCGGGACAGTGCCGCGTGCAGCTATTGAATGCTGTGCGGAAGTTTCCGGTTGCGGTCGAAATCAACGGGCGGAAGCTCGCCCCGATCGCATGCGGGGAAATCCGCGAACTTTTTTTTCCGCCGGGAGAAATGGATATCGTCCTTCTCTTTTCGGATCTGCGCGGCGGGATCGGACGCCTTCAATCCGGGATGCTTGCCAAGGCCGGCGACAACTGCACGGCCGTCATCCAGCCATCCGCCGAGCGCTCCGACCGCCCGGAGTTGACGCGGGCGAATGCCGCCGCCGAAAGTCCCCAGGCACCTGTCCCGGACGACAAACCGCCCGGATAAAAACCCAGCCTCAGACATCCTGATGTCATCCAGAAAAATGGTGGGGCGAGGAAAAGAGAGGATCCCATTCGAGATGGAAATCTGCGCCCGTCCTGGGCGTTCGCTCCTCGCACGCTTTTCTTGCACGTCAGGATGTCCGAAGTTGCGGAACCCGCGGCCCTGTGGCAGCATCCGTTTTCTCAACCTACGAAAATCATGTCAAAATCACCACCGCCGTTCCAATTTCAGAAGCCGTTTCCGCTTGGCGGAGACACGACGGAATACAAAAAGCTGACCGGCGAGTTTGTTTCGGTCGGCACGTTCGAGGGCGAGCCGGTGCTGAAGGTCGAGGCCGGCGGGCTGACGCATCTGGCGCAGGCGGCGATGCGGGACGTCTCGTTTTTGCTGCGTCCGGCGCACCTGGCACAGGTGGCGGAGATCCTCGACGACCCGGAGGCGAGCGACAACGACCGAACCGTGGCGCTCGCGCTGCTGCGGAATGCGGAGGTCGCGGCGCAGGGGGTGCTTCCGTTCTGTCAGGATACCGGCACGGCGACCGTGGTCGGAAAAAAAGGGGGGCAGGTCTGGACTGGCGGGCACGACGAGGAAGCACTCGCGCGCGGGATTTACAACACCTACACCGGAGAGAACCTGCGCTACTCGCAGACGGCTCCGGTCACGATGTATGACGAGGTCAACACCGGGACCAACCTCCCCGCGCAGATCGACCTCTACGCCGCCGACGGCATGTCGTATGATTTTCTTTTCGTAGCCAAAGGCGGCGGCTCGGCGAACAAGACCTATCTTTTCCAGGAGACCAAGGCGCTCCTGAACCCGGCGAGCCTCGAGAAGTTTTTGACCGAAAAGATGAGGTCGCTCGGGACGGCCGCATGCCCGCCGTATCACCTCGTTTTCGTGATCGGGGGCACCTCGGCCGAGGCGTGCCTGAAGACGGTGAAGCTCGCGAGCGCGAAATATCTCGACGCGCTGCCGACCGAGGGCAACGCGCTCGGGCAGGCGTTCCGCGATGTCGCGCTCGAGGACAAAATCCTGAAGGCCGCGCAGGAGTGCGGGATCGGCGCGCAGTTCGGCGGCAAGTATTTCGCACTCGACGTGCGGATCGTGCGCCTTCCGCGCCACGGCGCGTCGTGTCCGGTCGGGATAGGAGTTTCGTGTTCGGCCGACCGGAATATCAAGGCGCGCATTGACAAGGACGGGCTCTGGATCGAGGCGCTTGAGACGAACCCCGGCCGGTTCATCCCCGACCGCCACCGGCAGGCCACGGCGAAGCACAGCGTCAAAATCGATCTCAACCGCCCGATGCCCGCGATCCTCGCCGAGCTTTCGAAGCACCCGGTGACGACGCAGCTCGAGCTCACCGGAACGATCATCGTCGCGCGCGACATCGCCCACGCGAAGCTCAAGGAGCGCCTCGACCGAGGCGAGGGGCTCCCGCAGTATTTCAAGGATCATCCGGTCTATTACGCCGGCCCCGCCAAGACGCCGAAGGGCCTGCCCTCGGGCTCGTTCGGCCCGACCACCGCCGGACGCATGGACAGCTACGTGGATCTCTTCCAGTCGAACGGAGGGTCGCTGGTCATGATCGCCAAGGGGAACCGCAGCCAGCAGGTCACCGACGCCTGCAAAAAACACGGCGGATTCTACCTCGGCTCGATCGGCGGGCCGGCCGCCATCCTCGCGAAGGAAAATATCCGGAAGGTCGAGATGCTCGAATTCCCCGAGCTCGGCATGGAGGCGGTCTGGAAAATCGAGGTCGTGGACTTCCCGGCATTCATCCTCGTGGACGACAAGGGGAACGATTTCTTCCAGCAGATCAAGCCGTGCGCGAGCTGTGCGCTCGGAGCCGTCGCGACTTAAGCGGCCAGCGGCAGGCGGATCGTGAAGATGGTTCCGCCGCCGTCGCGGCTGACGATCGCGATTTTGCCATCCATGCGCTGCAGCGCCTCGGCGACGATTGCGAGGCCGAGGCCTGTGCCGGCGATTCCCGCCGTGTTTGAGGCCCTGTAAAACGGCTCATAGAGCGACGGGAGATCGGCTTCCGGGATCCCTCGTCCCTGGTCTTCGATTTGGATGACGGCCGAAGCCTTCTCCCGTTGGAGCCGCAGAACGACGGGCGTCCCCTCGGGCGAGTATTTCGCCGCGTTGTCGAGAAGGTTGGTCACCGCGCGCTTGAGCAGGGAGGGAATCCCGGTGCAGGAAACCGGCGAGCTGCTGCACTCGAAGGTGATCTCCCGTGGGTTGAGCGATGCGGCACGGAACTCCTCCACGGTCTGCCGCAGGAAGTCCTCCAGAGGGATTTCAGAGAGAGGATCCGCCTGCGGGTTGCTCCCGATGGAGCCGAGAGCCAGGACATCGGAGACGATGCCGACCATGTAGTCGGTAGTTTTGGTGATGCTTTGCAGGGTGCGTTGAACGGTGGCCTCGTCCATCATTTCGCGACGGGAAGAAAGGAGGTCGGCGGCGAGCCGGATCGAGGCCAGCGGGGTGCGGAACTCATGAGATGCCATCGAGATCAGTCGGCTTTTGATCTCTGCGGTCAGGCGCTTTTCTGTGATGTCGGAATGTGTCCCCGACATGCGCAGCGGCTTGCCATCGGGCGACCACTCGGACACCTTCCCGCGATCCCATACCCAGACCCAGCTCCCGTTCTTGTGGAGCATCCGGCACTCGAAATCGTAATACTCCAGCTCGCGGGCAAACACTTTTTCGAGCAGCCCGTTCGAGCGGGCGAGGTCGTCCGGGTGGCACAGCCGGGCCCATGTCCCGATATCGGTGGGCTCGAGTTCCCGGAGCTCGTAGCCCACGATCTCCGCCCAGCGCTCGTTGAACTCGACCTGCCCGCTGGGGATCATCCAGTCCCACGTTCCCACGCGGGTGCCCTCGATGACCATGGCGAGCTTTTCGCACTGAGCCGCCAAGTCGGCCCGCGCGCTCTCCAGCTCGCGCTGGGTGTTCCAGTGGCCGACCAGCGAATGAATCAGCAGGGAAAATTCTTCCGGGACGAATGGTTTGCGGACGAAAAAAACCTCCTGCTGCAGGGTCGAGCGGATCTCGGGAAGAGACACATCGGAAAACGCGGAGCAGATCACGACATTGATCTCCGGGTCGATTTTCCGGAGTTGGATGGCGGCCGCCAGCCCGCTGAGGACAGGCATCCGCATATCCATGATGCAGAGCGGGTGGTGGTCGCCCGACTTCACCGTCCGCTCGTATTCCTTGATGAGCTCGCGGGGATCCGAAAACGTGAGGCACGCCAGATCCGGCGGGCGCGTGGAAACTTGAGATCCCAGGATATCAAATTCCGGTGCTTTCGACGGCGAAAAGAGCTTCCGGTAAAAATCCAGAATCTCCGGGTCGTCGTCGCAGATGAGGAGGGTGTTATTTGGCATTTTTTATTTCCGATTTGACGAGGGCGCCTTTCCCCCGCCCTCGGCTTTCGACCGTGAGGCGTCCGTTGGATGCCGAGAGAAAGACGGCGAACGAATGCAGGCCGAGGCCGTGTCCGCCCGGCTTGGTGGTGAATCCGGCGGTCATGACGCCGGGAAGATTTTCCGAGGAGATCCCTTCGCCGTCGTCCTCCACGGTCACGGTGGCTCCGTCCGGAGTGCGCCGGCACCGAACCGAGATCTTGCCGGACGCGCCGGTGGCTTCGACCGCATTTTTGATGATGTTCTCGATCCCTTGGCGGATCGGTTCGCGGTGGTTGCGGAGCACGACATCCGGATCGGTCTGCAGGGAGATGTTGTCGCGTTGGTACTGCGCACACAGGCCGGCGAGGAGTTCGGAAAGCGAAAACTTTTCCGTCGGCAGGCGGCCGGCTGCGAGGAACCCGGCCTGCTGGTGGGAGATCGTCTGCTTGATCGAGGTGTTGATCCGGGAAATTTCCGTGGCGGTCGCCTCGATGACGGGGACGGTCTTATCCAGGAGGACCTCCTTGAACCGACGCAGCGTCTCCCGGGCCCCCTCGCCGCCGGCCTCCAGCCTGCGGAAGACGTCGGGATACTGCCGGGTGCTCTTCACGACGGCATCGAAATCGAACAGGTGCGATTCCATGCGCGTGATCGCGTTGCCGACATTGTGGAGATACCCGCTGGCCGATTCGTAGAGCCCGCGCGTGTAGGCGAGCTCGGCCTCCTTTTCCTTCATCTCCGAGCGGACGCCGGCTTCGACGAGATCCTTCGCGCGCTGCGCCAGCTCGCGGGACATCGTGTTGAAGTTGTCGGTGAGCTGGTCGATCTCCTCGATTCCGCTGGGCGGGACGGACGTGCTGCCTGTCCCGATCCCGGCGGTGGCGAGCGTGAGCCTCTCCACCGGGCGCGCGATTTCCGCGGCCATCCGGCGGGCGCGGGTTCTGAGAAACACGAAGAACGCGAGGTAGAACGCGAGCATTCCGGCGATGGCGAAATATCCGATGATCTGGGAGATTCGGGCGAGGCGGTTCACCGACCCGAAGACCTGGGAATGCCGGATCACGACAAACAGGTGCCAGCCGGTTTCCGGGATCAGGCCCTGGGCCACGAAGACCGGCTCCGACCGGGCGGAGATTTCCCGGAGAGCGGCGTTCGAGGAATAGAGCTCACGGAAACCGGCCACCAGAGCGGGATCGGCGGTCTGGAAGAGGCTGAACTCCTCGGGCTTGAGCTGCTCCTTGCTGATCGTCTCCGAGTAAACGTGCGACTTGAGCTCGCGGAGGCCGAACAGGTTTTCCACGTCCTCCGACATCGCAAGGATCATCCCCTTGTCGTCGGCGAGAAATGCCGAGGCCCCCCAGGGCAGGTTTTTTTTCAGGATCCCGCTCACGATTTTTTCCACGGTCACGTCGAGCCCGACGACCCCTTCGAGCGTGTCGCCGAGGTAGACCGGGGCGATACACGAGAGCATCCACCCCTGGCCGGCCGGATCCAGATACACGCCGGTCCAGACCGGCTGGCGCGCGGGGTTGTGCTTCGCATCCGCGAGGTAATAAAAGTTGTAGTCCTCCATGTGGAGATCCGCCGGGTATTGCTCCCAGACCTTTTCCATGAACGGGTAGAGCCGGTTCATTTCGCCCGGGGTGTTGATGTAGGACGCGACCACGTTCGGCGCGTCGGTCACCATGTGGCGGTAGAGCGGGTTGAGGGCGGCGGATTTTTCCGCGATCAGCATCTCTCTCTCGCCGAATTTTCCCGTGGCGGAAATGTAGAGGCTCGACCCGTCCTGGAGGTTCGTCTGGTGGAGCGAGCCGTTCGCCGCCTTTGCAAACGCGGGCTTTTCGCCGGGGATCTCGAACGTGTTCGGGTGCGCAAAAACCTCCCGGTGGGCGGCCGCAAAAAATTTTGTTTCGCGGGCGATGAGGGCGAAGTTGGCGTTGATCGAGTCGGCGGACTGGGAGACGAGGCCCGGGAGCACCGCCTGAACCTCGCCCTTCAGCGTCTCTTCGGTCTGCCGCCCGTTGTAGGCATTGATCCCGAAATACATCGCCAGCAGGAGGATCTCGATCGTCAGGATCGACAGCAGCGCGCTCCGCGCGTAGTGCCGGAAAATCAGCGCGTCCAGGCGGGATTTTTTCATGGGCGGAAATTTTCTTCGTCGTGCGGTCTCATGCCTGCGGATCCGGGCCTCCGTCGGCTCCGCCCTCCGCGAGCGGCAGGCGAAGGGTGAAGATACTTCCTCCGCCGGGGCGTTGGGAGTATTCGACATTTCCGTCCATGCGATGCATGGCTTCGAAGACAAGCGGGAGCCCGAGGCCGGTGCCGGGGATCCCGGTGCTGTTCGAGGCCCTGTAAAAAAGATCGTAGAGGAAAGGAACCTCCGCATCGGGGATCCCTATTCCGTGATCCTCGACCTGGATCACCGCCGTCCGGCCGTCGCGCCGGAGCCTCAAAACAATCGGCGAGCCGGGCGGAGCGTATTTGACGGCGTTGCCGAGAAGGTTGAACAGCGCACGCTTGAGCAGGATGGGGTACCCGCGGGCGAGCACCGGCACGCCGTTCCATGCGAAAGAAACCAGATCGGGATTGCCGGTCGGAAAACAAAAGTCCCCGGCGATCTGGCGCAGGAACTCGGCCAGAGGGATTTTCGAGAGCGGTTCCGTGGGTGAGGCGGATCCGAGGGAGCTGAGATCCAGCACGTCGGTGACGACCTCGGTCATGAAGTCGGTTGAGTCCAGGATGGTTTGGAGCCCGCGCTGGATGGCGGCCTCATCGAGCCTGTCGCGGCTGTTGGAGAGGAGCTCGGCCGCCAGCCGAATCGAGGCCAGCGGCGTGCGGAACTCATGCGAGGCCATCGAGACCAGCCGGCTTTTGATCTCTGTCGTCTGGCGCTCGCGTTCCAGCGCCCGCTCGAGGGCCTCTTCCGCGGTTTTGGACTCGGTGACATCGCGCGCCGCCGCGAAGACGCTTCCCCGGATCAGCTTGGCCCGCCACTCGATGGACCGCCATTCGCCCGTGCCTGCGCGGTAGCGGTTGACAAAGCCGGTCAGCGGCTTGCCGGTCAGCACTTGGACGAACTCCTCCCGCGTGGAGGCGATGTCATCCGGGTGGACATTGTCCATGAACGGGGAGCCTTCGATCTCGTTTCTGGAACGGCCGGTCAGGTCTTCCCAGGCCCGGCTCACGCGGACGAATTTGCAGTCGAGATCGAAGATGCAGAGAAGGTCGATGGCCACCTCGAAAAATGTCTCGATCCGTTCGCGGTCGTGGGCGAGCTGGGCGCGTGCTTTTTCCTCCTCCGTGATGTCCGCCGCCATCCCCACGAACCCACGCACCTCCCCGCTCTCGCTGACAACCGGCTGCCCGGTGATTTTTTGATGCTTCACCGATCCGTCGGGGAGCAACGCCCGGTGGATCAGGTTTTCGAACGGCTCCTTTTTTTCCGCCTGCGCCTTGAAGAACTCCGGCAGCACAGCCAGATCCTCCTCGGGAAGGATATCGAACAGCTTGGTGCCAAGGAGCTGGGAGACCGGACGGCCGAGAACATCGGCGGCGCGGGGGCTGACATAGGTGAACGTCCCATCCAGATCCATTTCCCACACATACTCCGAGGCGGAATCAATGATCTTCTGGAGCCGATCCTTGTTCTCTGTCAGATCAGCGGTCAGCTGCTCCGCCATCCTCCGGGCAGCGAATCCGGTTCTGGCCAACGTGAGAACCAGTGCCGCCAGAAGCAGGCTCAGAGCGGTTCCGCCGCCCAGGATCAACCAGACCGTGCTGTGACTCAGCGCTCCGCTCCCGGAAAAACTCAGGAGCCACCGGCACCCGGCCGAATCGCTTTTGATCAGTTGTTCCAGCCGGATGGTGCGCGCCGGTTCTTCCACGCCGCCGGGCTGGCTGTCGTAGAGCAGGTTCTCCGGGGAGGCCGATCCGCCGTCATAGATTTTCAGGCGGATCTGCTTTTGCCCGGCCGATTCCCAGCGGCCGAGAATCCCCTCCATGAGGTCTTTCATCCGGTAGGGGCTATAGACCCAGCCAAAGAGCGCGGCGCGGCGCTCGGCCACAGATTCATAAGGCATTCCCGTGCGATATACCGGCGCAAACATCAGCGTGCCGGCCTGGACATCCTTCCCGGTCTCCTGCACCAGGGTGACCTTTCCGGAGAGAGCGACCTCGTCCAGATCCCGCGCGCGTTCCAAAGCTGCCCGGCGCACCGGCTCGGAGAGCATGTCGTAGCCGAAGGCCCGGAGGTTGCGGTCGGTGAAGGGTTCCAAATAAATGATGGAGGAGTATGTCTCCCGCTCGCCCTCCGGACGGATCCGGTAGTCCGGGAATCCCTCGTCGCGGATCTCCTGCGTGTGGCGTGCGAGTTGTTCCCGTGGGATCAGCCGCGCGAAGCCAAGGCCCTGGATACCCGGAAGCTTCCGGCTGATTTTCTGGCGTGCGGCAAAGTCGCGCCACTCCCCGCGGGTGACGCCGTTGTTGTCAGCAAAAAACGCGACGCCGGCGCGCAGGATCTGCTCGTGTGCACGGAGGCGCTCTTCGATCCTCAGCTGGATCTCGGCGCAGGCGAAATGGAACTCCTGCTTCGCATTCTGATCATCATTCATTTCATGATGTCGCGCGGCAAGGGCGGTGACGAGCAGCCCCGCCAGCAGGACAGCCAGCGCCCACCAGTTGCCACGGGCACTCACGGCGCGGAAAAATCCGGTCAGAGTCTTTGCCGGGTGTTTTATGGACGATTCCCTCGATCGGTTGGGCCGCCCTTCGCCTCTCGCACGCTTCATCGAAGCGAAAGAGTGATTTCTTCGCGCGGCGGCGTCAATCGCGAACGCCCGACGCCACAAGATTTTCAGCGCCTTATGTGCGCATCAGCATGATCACGCCCACGATGACCAGAATGGCGAGCGGGGGGAGGATCAGGAAATTCACGACGCGGGTCAGGCCGTAATTTTTGCTGAGAAAAAACTTTCTCAAGGAGAAAGCCTGCGGTTCGCGCGAATAGTCGTATCGCGCTGATCGCCCGTCTGCCGGCACCGACGGGGCTTTGCGAGGCGTCTGATAAAACGCAGAATTTTCGGATCGCGGCCGCTCAAAAAAAACCGCGTGGGTCGCCTTGGAAGACGCCGCCGAATAGTCATTCCATCCGGTAAAAGGATATATGGCATTGGATCTTTTCATTCCAAGGGAGAGGCTGCGCCCTCGCAGTTCTTGATGAAAAATACAAAAAGCCGCCGCTTCCCGCTATCCCGTATAGACGGTATTTTTCGCACCCGCCCGGCTTCTGGAAATTCCGGCCCGGGACGCCCCGTTATTTGGCCCGCAGGAGAAGCACCGGCACGCTGACGCAGTGCTGGACTTTGATGGCGGTCGTGCCGAGGACGAGGTCGGCCATGAAGTGGTGGCCGTGCGTGCTCATGGCAACGAGATCCGGCCGGTTCTGATGCACCCAGTTGACGATCTCTTTCACCGGTTCCCCGTAGGCGAGGACGGCGTCGCAGCTCAGGCCGGCGGATTCGAACTCGGCGCGGATTCTATCCAGATAAGCCTGATCTTCGCGCACCTCCTCGTCCTCGGCCTCAGGCCCGAGAAACTGGGCGGGCGCGCTGGTGGCCACGTGGAGGAGGACGACGCGGCTGCGGAAATGTTGGGCCAGCGGTTTGATGTGATCGAGGATCGCACGGTCGGTCGTGGTGGCGTCGAGGGTGACGAGGATGGTCGGATACATGGGATGGTTTTGGTTGGAAAAAGGTTAGCGGGCGGCGAGGATTCGCCAAGCTTCGCGGAGGGAATCGGGGAGGCTGTAAATGGCCATGGTGGTGATGAGGAGCGCGCTGCCCCAGCCGAGGGGGCGCAGGAACCAACCGTTGGCCCAGCGGCCCATGATCCGGCGCGACGATGTGAAATACAGCAGCGGAAACATAGCGAACGGCAGGATCAGGCACAGGATCACCTGGCTGAGGTTGACCAGATCGGTGACGCTCCTGTCGCCGCGGATGCCGATGATCCAGATCGCCGGCACCACGGCGAGGAGCCGCGAGATCAGCCGGCGGATCCACGGGCGGATGCGCCAGTTCATGAAGCCCTCCATGACAACCTGGCCGGCCAGCGTGCCGGTGATCGTGCTGCTTTGCCCGCTCGCCAGTAGAGCCACGGCAAAGAGCGTGCTGGCCGCGGTCGTCCCCAGCAGCGGCGCCAAAGTCAGGTGCGCGAGGCGGATCCAGTCGCTGTCCGGGCTGAAATGCACGACCGCGCCGCCGGCCACGGCGACGCTTCCTTTTCCATAAAAAACCGTCGCCGCGAGAACCAGGATGGCCGCGTTGATGAGGAAGGCAACGCCGAGGGCGGCCGCAGTGTCAATCGTGTTGAAGCGGATCGCGTGGCGGATGGAAGGCTCGTCGCGTTCCAGCTTGCGGGTTTGCACCAGCGCGGAATGAAGAAACAAATTATGCGGCATCACGGTCGCGCCGATCATGCCGATCGCCACCACGATCATGCCGGCCTGAGAAAAATTCGGGCTCACCAGCGCGCGTCCCATCTCGAGAAAATCCGGCTGCGTCTGCGGCAGCGCGAAGATTTCGATGCCGTAACAAACCGCGATGGTCGCCACGAAGACCGCCACAACGGCCTCGATCAACCTCCATCCCAGCCCCTGCAGCGCCAGCAGGAGCATCACGTCGAAGGCCGTGATCACAATGGCCCAGGCCATCGGGATGTGGAAAAGAAGATTCAATGCCACGGCGCTGCCGAGCGACTCCGCGAGGTCGGTGGCCGCGATCGCCAGCTCCATCGCCAGCCAGTTCGGCCAGCGGGTCCAGCGCGGAAGAAAATCCCGGCAGCATTGCGCGAGATCCTTCCCGGTCGCGACCCCGAGCCGGGCGGAAATGACCTGCAGGATCACGGCCATGAAGCTGGCCAGCGCGACCACCCAGAGCAGGCCGTATTTGAATTGCGCGCCGCCGGCAAGGTCGGTGCCCCAGTTGCCGGGATCCATGTAGCCGACGCTGATCAGGATCGCCGGACCCGTGAACGCAAACCAGTGCCGCAAAAATCCGGCCTTCTGCGGCGGCACCCTCACGCTGCCGTGAACCTCCTCGAGCGATTTGTGGGAGCCAGTTGCCACGCCGGCTACACCTGGCTCCGCCTCTGGCAGCCGATCCACGCCGCAAACAGGCCGATGACGATGTGCGAGCAAAGCACCCACTGGCAAAGCGCGGCGGGCGAAAGCTGTGTCTGGACAACCATCTGTACGATGTCGTAGTAGCGCTCGCCCTTCAGCGTCTGCAGCACGCCGGACCAACTCCAATACGCCGCGATGAACGGCCGCACCAGACCGCCCAGGAAATCCGGCAGCGCCAGCACGGCACCCGAAAGCGGAAGCTGGAACCCGACAAAATAAATCGAGACGAGCGAAGCCTGCTCGGCCGACCCCAGAAAACTCGACACCGCCAGGCACACGGACGTCATCGCCCCGTTCACCAGGATGAGAAAGAGGAGCTGCGGCGCGAGCTCGCCCGGAAACCCGCAGACAAAATGCACGAACAGCCCCATCCAAAGCGACTGCGCCAGGACCAGAAACCCAAGGAAAACCGCCTTCCCAGCCACGTAGCTCAGCGGGCTGAGCCCGGAGAGTTTTTCTTTCTCAAAAATCAGGCGCTCGGACGCGATCTCGCGCCCGGAATTGTTTGCGCCCATGAGCGTCAGGAGGACGACTTGGAACATGACGATCCCGGAGACGAGGCTGCCGATCTTGCTTGACTGGACGAGGAAATCCTTCGCCTCGACGAGCTGCTGCATGACGTCGAGCCCGAGCCCCATGCTCAGGTTCTTGACCGCCGGGAGCCCGTTCCACGCGAAGATCGTCACCAGCAACGGAAACCCGATGATCAGCCCGAGCTGGAGCGCAAGCTGCGCCCGCGCCCGAAAAAAAATCTTCATCCGCCGGGACAGGAGGGTGAGGAACTGGCTGACCGCGCCGGGCACGGGGATCGCCAGCGAGGGGGCCTCCTCGGCCTCCGGAGCCTCCGGGAGGGTCTCCTCTTTGAGCGCGGCGCTGTCGAAGCTGACCGGCTGGACCTTGTCCATTCCTCCGCCCGTCTCCGCAAAGGCGTGGCGGTGCTTTTTCCAGGATTGCGCCCACTCTTTGGCGGTCCGGAGCTCGAGCTGGGAAAAGAGATCCTGGGCGTCTTCCGTCCGGAAGTAGTGCGTGAGAAACCGCGCGGGCCCGTGATAAGCGACCACCCCCTCGTAGAGCACGAGCACCGAATCGTAGAGCTCGACATGGCGCAGGCTGTGGGTCACCGAGAGGACGACGCGCCCCTCGGTCCGCGACAGCCCGTGCAGAAGATGCACGATTTCATCTTCCGACTGCGGGTCGAGCCCGCTCGTCACCTCGTCGCAGAGCAGCATCGCCGGCTTGCTGACCAGCTCCATCGCCAGCGCCAGGCGCCGCCGCTGCCCGCCGGAAAGCACGCTCACCAGCCGATCGTGAAATTCGCCCAGGCTGACCTCCTCGAGGATCGCCGCCACCGCCTCGTCGAGAGCCGCAGAATGCATCCCGCGCACCCGCAGCCGCATCGCGTAGCTCACGCACTCGTGCACCGTCAACTCCTCGTGCGCGATGCTGAACTGCGGCACATACCCGATCTCGGACGGAGAAAAATCCTCCTCCGAGACATTCCGCCCGTTCCAGAAAATCGCCCCCTCCTCGTCGCCGGGAGCGACCCCGGCGATCACCTTCAACAGCGTGCTCTTCCCGCAGCCGGAGGGCCCGATGATCGCGCCGAAGTGGCGTTTCGGAAATGTGGCCGTCACATCCGCAAGCAGCGGATGCACGTCCTCCCCGCTCCCGATGAATAATGTTACGTCTTTGAGCTCCAGCACCATGAACACTCTGCCCCATCGCCCTCCCGTTGACAACGCCAAAACAAACACGTCAAAAAGAAGGCATGCCTTGGAGGTGCAAAACCAAGAGGAACGGGACGTCCCGCCCGTTTGGGCGCACAGCTCCCTTGCCAAAACTGGAGGGCGCTGCTCCGTCAGCGCCGGAGAATCAATCGGATGGCACGGAGGCCGTCCCTCCAGAAATGGAGGGGCGAGCGGGACGCCGCTTGGAAAATCGATCTCAGCGGCAAGATGTGCTTCTACGGGCTTTCTGATTCGGGCCTGGCGCACCCGGCGGAACGGAAGGGCTGGAGCTTTGCGGGCTGGGCACCGAGGGCGTCGAGCGACCGGGAGATGTCTTCGAGATCCCGCGGGGCGAGGAATTCCGGGTGGACAGTCGTGCGGAGCTCGTAGGGGACGCCGGAGGCGAGGAGGAGGCGGAGGGATTCCGCAGGGGCCTCAAAAGAACGCTCCCGCCCGGTGATCCTGTCGTAGCGGGCATCGAAGGGTGCCTTGATGTCGAGCCCGACCCAGTCGACAAGCGGGAGGACGTCCGCGAGCCGGTCGGGAAAACTCCCCGCAGTGTGGAGGCCGATTCGATACCCGAGCCCGCGCGCCGCCCGGATTGCGTCCGGCAGGGCGGCTTGCGCGGTCGGCTCTCCGCCGCTGAAGACCACCGCCTCCAAAAAATTTTTGCGTGCGGCGAGAAGCGGAAGGATCCTGTCCCAATCCCACGGTCCCGGACCGAACGTCTGGAGGTGCGGGTTGTGGCAATACCCGCAACACCACGTGCAGCCCTGGCAGAACACCACGGCCGCCAGACGCCCGGGATAGTCCACCGTCGTGAACGGCACAAACCCGCCAACCTGGAGGGATTCGGAATTTTTCACCGCAGTGGCCGAAAGGTTGCGATCAGGGGAAACGGGCGCGCCGCCCGTGACCCTTGGAAAACTCAAGCCGCGCGGCGCAGTGTCGTACGTTCCTCGCGGAACGGCGTGCGCTCGCGATGCTCGCTTTGCTTGCCGGCGTTGAATTGCGAGACCGGGCGATGGTAGCCCATCACGCGGGTCCAGACTTCACAGCGGGTTCGTTCGTTGTCAGGCAGTGTGGTTTTCATAGGTTAATTTGGAATTTGGAATGCAGAATGCAAAACGAAGGCCCGCGCTTTGCGCGCACTCGGACGCGAAGCGGCCCCATTTCGCATTTTTTCAAGCGGCTTCGCGATGGCAGGATTTTTTTTGGAGGACTTCCTCGTCGCAGACCGGGCAGAACTCGTGTTCTCCGGCGAGGTAGCCGTGGTTCGGGCAGATCGAAAACGTCGGGGTGATCGTGAGGTAGGGGAGGCGGAAGTTCGTGAAGACGCGGCGGATCAGTTCGCCGCAGGCGCGGGCGGAGGACATCCGCTCGTTCATGTAGAGGTGGAGGACGGTGCCGCCGGTGTAGCGTTTCTGGAGGTCGTCCTGGTGCTGGAGCGCCTCGAACGGATCGTCGGTCCATCCGACCGGAAGCTGGGTGGAGTTCGTGTAATACGGCGCCTCCGGGGTGCCGGCTTGGATGATGCCCTCGAGATTTTTCTGATCCATGCGAGCGAACCGGTAGGTCGTGCCTTCGGCGGGAGTCGCCTCGAGGTTGTAGAGATGGCCGGTCTTTTCCTGGAACTCGACCATGCGCTCGCGCATGTGGTCGAGCAGGCGCAGGGCGAATTCCCTGCCGAAAGGAGTCGCGATATTCTCGCCGTCGCGGGTGAAATTCCGGATGCACTCGTTCATGCCGTTGATGCCGACGGTGGAAAAGTGGTTGCGGAGCGTGCCGAGGTAGCGCTTGGTGAACGGGTAGAGCCCGCGATCCATGTTTTCCTGGATCACGCGGCGCTTGATTTCGAGGCTCTCGCAGGTGAGGTCGAGGAGGTGGTCGAGGCGGGCGATGAGCCCCGCCTCGTCGCCGGCGAAAATGTAGCCGAGGCGCGCGGCATTGATCGTGACCACCCCGATCGAGCCGGTCTGCTCGGCCGACCCGAAAAGCCCGTTGCCGCGCTTGAGGAGCTCGCGGAGATCGAGCTGGAGGCGGCAGCACATCGAGCGCACCATGTTCGGGCGCAGCTCGGAATTGAGGAAATTCTGAAAATAGGGAAGCCCGTATTTCGCGGTGACCTCGAACAGGAGCTGCGCGGTGTCGCTCTCCCACGGGAAATCCTCGGTGATGTTGTAGGTCGGGATCGGGAACGTGAACAGCCTCTGGAGCGCGTCGCCGCGCGACATCACCCGCAGGTAGGCGCGGTTGATCATCGCCATCTCCTTCTCGAGCTCGCCGTAGCACATCCCCGACTCGCGCCCGCCGATGAGCGCGGGCGTGTTCCGCAAATCCTCGGGACACACCCAGTCGAACGTCAGGTTCGTGAACGGCGTCTGCGTCCCCCAGCGCGACGGCACGTTCAGATTAAAGACAAATTCCTGCATCCCCTGCTCGACCTCCTCGTCCGAAAGATTGTCGTGCCGGACATACGGCGCCAGATACGTGTCCACCGAGCTGAACGCTTGCGCGCCCGCCCACTCGTTCTGCAGCGTCCCCAGAAAATTTACCATCTGCCCGAGCGCCGTCCGGTAATGCCGCGGCGGGGCGGATTCGATCTTGTTCGATACCCCGTTGAACCCCTCCGCCAGCAGCTGCCGCAGCGACCACCCCGCACAGTATCCTGAAAACATGTCGAGATCGTGCAGGTGGATGTCCGCATGCCGGTGCGCCTGCCCGATCTGCGGCGGATAAATGTGGTCGAGCCAGTAGTTCGCCGTCAGCTTCCCCGCCGCATTCAATATCATCCCCCCAAGCGAATACCCTTGGTTCGCATTCGCGTTCACCCGCCAGTCCGTGCGCTGGATGTATTCCTCAAGGACAGATGCGGGCTGGATCGTGGTGGGATTCGGATTCGACATGGTTTGGAAGGAAAATTTTGTATCGGGAGAAAAAACCTATATATTGTGGTCAATCTCTTGGCAGGGGCGACATATTGTGGAAAACAGGAAAGCAAATCTTTGACGCATGTCAAGTTTGATTGAGATTTTTTTTAAATCCGGCGGGAAGGCGGCAGAGGCAAATTCCGCAGGCGGTACTCGGGGGAAAACGGCTTTGGCTCAGGGCTTCCTCTGGGAGAAATGGCGCGGAAACGGAAAAAAAGCGTCCGGAAACCCTGCGGAATGCGGCGCGGAGTGGCAAGGAAAAGCTCCCGCATGAGAAAAATGAGGGGATTTTCCTCTTGCCGCTGGCGCAATGCAAAATACCTTGCTGGTTGACTTATGAGCGACGAGAGCCCGATGACTTACGATTTGAAGCGCGAGGGCAACATGGTCTTCACGCGCCTGGATGCGGCGATCAACTGGGTGCGGGGCAATTCGCTCTGGCCGATGCCGATGGGGCTGGCGTGCTGCGCGATCGAGTTGATGGCGGCGGGCGCGGCGCGGTATGATATTTCGCGGTTCGGGGCCGAGGTGATGCGGTTTTCTCCGCGGCAGAGCGACGTGATGATCGTGGCCGGGACGGTGACCTACAAGATGGCGCTTGCGGTGAAGCGGATCTGGGATCAGATGCCCGAGCCGAAGTGGTGCATCGCGATGGGGGCGTGCGCGTCGTCGGGCGGCATGTATCGCAGCTATGCGGTGCTGCAGGGGATCGACCGCCTGATCCCGGTGGACGTGTATATTTCCGGGTGCCCCCCGCGGCCCGAAGCGCTGCTCGACGGGCTCATGAAGCTCCAGAAAAAAATCATGGGCGAGCACGCGATCGCGGATCAAAAGAAAGCCCTCTTCGAAGCCGCATGACAGCCGCCGAAGCCGCCGCAAGCCTCGCCGGGGAATTTTCCGGCGCGATCACCGGGGAAAAAGAATTCCGCGGGGAAACGACGCTCGTCCTCCGCGCGGGCGCGCTCCGCGACGTCTGCGCGTTTGCGAAGGAAAACCTCGGGTTCGACTACCTGATCGATATTTCCAGCGTGGATCATTTTGGCGACGAGCCGAGGTTCGAGGTGGTTTACGAGATTTATTCGATGCGGGACGGCGCGCATTTGCGGCTGAAGATTCCGGTGAGCGAAGAGGATTGCGAGGCGGCGACCGTCTCCGATATCTGGCCGACCGCGAACTGGCACGAGCGCGAGGTATACGACATGATGGGGATCCGCTTCCGCGACCACCCCGACCTGCGCCGGATCCTCATGTGGGAGGGATACCCCTACCATCCGCTCCGCAAGGACTTTCCGCTCGAGGGCAGGCCGTGCGATGTGCCGGGGCTCGCATTCTGCGAGGCCGCGCCGCTGGCGGGCGGACCATTTGTCACCGTGCCGACCGATGGCACCACGCAGGCGCGCGAGCCGAGAGCGCGCCATGCAGGAGAAATTTCCAGCCCGGCCAGAAGCCCCGAAGCGCCTTGATCGCCGACAAAAAAAATCTCGCGGAGCTCGTGGGCAGGCTGGCCGGCTCCTCACAGGTCGCCTTCGACACCGAGGCCGACAGCCTCCACTGCTACTTCGAGAAGCTCTGCCTCATCCAGGTGAGCGCCGAAGGCGGCCACTGGCTGGTGGATCCGCTGGCCGGACTCGACCTGCAGCCGCTCTTCGATGTCGTTTGCTCGCGGCGCCTGGTTTTTCACGGGGCGGACTACGATTTGCGCCTCCTGCGCCGGGCCGGCACCTTCGAGCCCTCGGATCTTTTTGACACGATGATCGCCGCGCGGCTTTGCGGCCGCACCGGACTCGGGCTCGCCGCGCTCGTCGAGGGGTTCAACGGAATCAAGCTTTCCAAGGCCTCGCAAAAAGCCAACTGGGCGATCCGCCCGCTTTCCGGGCAGATGGTCGAATACGCGCTGAACGACACACGCTACCTGCTGGAAATTGCGGCGCAGATCGAGGGCGACCTGCGTCAGCTCGGTCGCTGGACGTGGTTCGAGGAGTCGCGCGACCGGATGATCGCATCCACCCGCGAGACCAAGGAGCGCGATGACAACACGGTGTGGAGGATCTCCGGAAGCTCCGCGCTTTCGCCGCGCGCCCAGGCCGTCCTGCGCATCCTGTGGTTCTGGCGCGACGCCGAGGCCCGCGGATGGGACCGCCCGCCCTTCCACGTCATCGGCAACGAGGATCTGCTCCGCGTGGCCGATCAGGTGAGCAAAGGCGATGCCTACTCGACCCCGCGCATGAACGGACGGCGACGCGCCAGCTTCGAGGTCGTCCTCTCCCTCGCGCTCCAGATCCCGGAAAACGAATGGCCGAAGGTGGAAAAAATCCGCCGCAAGCGCGCGTCCAAAGACCACCTCGTCCGGTTCGACGCCTTGAAGAAAACCCGCGACGCCGTCGCGACCGAGCTCGGGCTGGATCCCGCGATCGTGGCCCCGCGCGGGGCGCTCGAGGCGACAGCGGACGACCCGGCGTCCGCCGCGCTCATGAACTGGCAGCGGCAGCTTCTCGGCCTCGAGGCGCGCGCGCATGCCTGAGGATCTCATCGGCCTCGCGCTTTCGGAGGACATCGGAAGCGGGGATGTCACGTGCCGGTGGTTCACGGATCCCGCACGCCGCGCCACCGCCCGGATCATTGCGAAGCAGGAGGCCTGCCTCGCGGGGGCCGATGTCTGCGCCGAGGTTTTCCGGCGCGTGGATCCGGAGCTGAAAATTGTGGCGGTGCGGCGCGACGGGGACGCGCTGCGCGACGGGGACGCGGTGCTGGAAATATCCGGCTCCGCCGCTTCCATCCTGACCGCCGAGCGGACGGCGCTGAATTTCCTTCAGCGGCTCTCCGGGGTGGCCACCCTGGCGAGAAAATATGTCGCGGCGGTCGCCGGGACGCGCGCGGTAATCCTCGACACGCGCAAGACGACGCCCGGATTCCGCGCGCTGGAAAAAGCCGCCGTGGCCGCGGGCGGCGCAACGAACCACCGCTTCGGGCTCCACGACATGGTGATGATCAAGGACAACCACCTCGCATCCGGCACGGAGCCCGGACAAATCCAAGCCGCCATCGACGCCGCAAAAGCCGCGGCCCCGGCACTCCGCATCGAGATCGAAGCCGACTCGCTCGTGCAGGCCCGCTCGTTTTTTCAGCTCCGCGGCGTGGACGTCGTCCTCCTCGACAACATGCCACCCGAACTCTTGCGCGAAGCCGTCCGCCTGCGCCCGCCGTACATCCGGCTGGAGGCGAGCGGCGGCGTGACGCTCGGCACAATCCGCGCGATCGCGGAAACCGGCGTGGATTTTATCTCGGTCGGCGCGATGACCCATTCCGCGCCTGCCGTGGATTTCTCGCTCGAGCTTTAAGCCCGATCAAAGGACGTTTTCGGGCTTAGTCCTCGTCGGCGATCAGCGGGTCGCTCTCGAATGGGCGCGCGGTGCCGCCGAACTTCGGATAGACGAACCGCGCGGTGAGGGAATTCGCCCGGGTGATCCCCCGCGCGAGCGCGATGCCGTTTTTGCCGAGATGATCGAGCGAGGCGGCAAGGAGGGCGGAGGCCAGCCCGCGGTTCCGGTATTCGTGGAGGATGCACGGCCCGCTGAGAAGGTGGCTGGGCGCTTCGGCTCCGGCGTCCAGCAGCGAGGCCCCGATGACGCGATTTCCGTGGACGATGACCACGCAATGAGGATCCTCCTCGGAGAAAACCGCCTCGGCGGCCACGGCCAGTCTCGCGGAGACGGCACGGTTCACATCCCCCCACGCGGAATCCGCGGAAAAAGCGCTTTTCAGCACCTTGGCCACCACCCCGGCTTCGGACTTCTTTACGGCGCGAACCGCCAGGGGCGCCACGAGCGAAGAGAAGTCCGGCAGGCTGTCCGTCTGCCACTCAAAACATAGCCAGCTGATCATGAAAAAAATCCGGTTGCCGGAAAAAAGCGATGGGACACGGTCAGGAAGCGTCCTGATCGTCGCGGCTCACCCACCAGACGCACCCGAGGAGCGCGGAGGAAAGAACGGTAAAGGCGGTAAATGTAAGCATAGGCAGCGGCGGGGAAATCCCAACTTTTCGACCAAGAGTCAATAAGAATCCGAAGAATCATCGCGGCATCAGGGAAGGCGGACGTCAAAAAAATCCTGGAAAACCCGGCGGTAGACCGTGCGTTTGATCGGCGGCACCCAATCGATGAGGAACTCCTCCGGCTGGATCCACCGGAACGCGCTGAATTCTTTTTTATCCACGACGATCTCGGGCGAGCCCAGCGCCTCGGCGAGAAAATAGCGCTGATCCTGCCCGTCGAATCCCTCCTTGCGGAACCCGGAGCGGAAGACATACCGATAGGGGCCGCGCTCGGCGACGATCCGGTAGGCGTCGGGGCTGAGTGAGATTTCTTCTTCGACCTCGCGGTGAAGCGCATCAAGGTTGCTTTCCGACTCCTGCGCGCCGCCCTGCGGAAACTGCCAGGAGCCCTTGTATCCGCTCCGCTCGCAAAGGAGAATCTCCCCGCTGGAGCGGGTGAGAATGAACGCGACGTTGCGGCGGAATTTCATGGGCTTGTCTCCTCAGGTGGCCGGCTGCTGCTGGGTCAGGCAGTGAAAGGCGCCGAGGCCCCAGATCAGCTCGCGGCAGTCGATGGGGACCACCTTGCGCGTGGGGAACGCCTCCCGGAGCACGGATTCCGCCCACGCATCATTCCGCTCGCCGAAGACCGGAAGAAGGACAATCTCATTGGCGATATAAAAATTCGCGTAGCTGGCCGGCAGCCGGATCCCCTCGCGGACGATGCGCGCGGGCAGCGGGAGGGGGAGGACATGGAGTGGCTCGCCGTCGGGCAGGCGCATCTCGTGAAGCCGATTGAGGTTCGTGCGCAGCGGCTCGAAATTCGGATCGTTCTCATCGTCCTCGGTCACGGTCAGGACAACCGCATGGGATACAAATCGCGCGAGGTCGTCCACATGCCCGTCGGTGTCGTCTCCCTCGATGCCGTCGCCCAGCCAGAGGACCTGTTTGACGCCGAGAGTTTCGTGGAGCTTTTTTTCGATCTGGTGGCGGCCGAACTTCGCGTTGCGGTTCGGGTTGAGCAGGCAGCTTTCCGTGGTCAGCACCGTGCCCGCACCGTTGACGTCCACCGAGCCGCCCTCGAGCACAAACCCGCCGCAGTCGAAGACCGGCAGGCCGAGCCGCCGGGCGATCTTCGGCGGCACCTCGTCGTCGTCCTCGAACGGGGAGAGCTTCCACCCCCAGGCGTTGAACTCGAAATTCAGCACGGCGAGACGCGGGGCGTTTTTCCGCCGCACGAAGATCGGGCCATGGTCGCGGCACCACGGCTCGTTGGTCGGGATGTGAAAATATTCGATGCGCTCGGGAGGTGCGCCCGCCAGCAGCTTCCGCACGGATTTTTCCTGCGCCGCGTCGCGGACGTTGATGCGCACGATCTCGGAGCCGGCCAGCGCGCGGGCCATCGCCACGAAAGTCGGGATCACGCGGTCGTAGGATCCGGGAAAGCTGTTGCATCCGGGCTGCGGCCAGGAGAGCCAGGTGGCTTCGTGCGGTTCCCACTCGGCGGGCATCGCATATCCTTGGGCGGTCGGGGTCATGGCGGATTCAACATCCGCGCGGAAGTGCGCGGAAACAAGCGGAAACCTTCTCTTTTTCCGCCGCACGGAATTTTGCTTCCAGAACGCCCGCGCTTTTGCTAACTGGATCGCATGAGCAATCATATCTATAAAAAAATCGAGCTGGTCGGATCTTCTCCCAGCAGCATCGAGGAGGCGGTTCAGAACGCGATCGCGAAGGCGTCGCAGTCGTTGCGCAACCTCCGCTGGTTCGAGGTGGTCGAGACGCGCGGGCAGATCGAGGACGGCCGGGTCGCGCACTGGCAGGTGACCGTGAAGGTCGGCTTCACCCTGGAGGATTAATTTTATGACCGCTGGCACCCTTGTCTCCAAAGCTCCCGGGCGCGGATGGCTGCTTTTCGGCGGGATCGTTTCGATCCTCGTGGGATTTTTCGCCATCGCCGCCCCGCTGCTTTTTTCCTATCTCCTCACGCAGTTGATCGGGGCGTTCTGCCTCGTCAGCGGTTTCATTTCGCTTTTTCAGGGGGCGTTTGGCAAGCAGCGCCCGCACCGGTTCCTTTCGATGCTCTCCGCGATCATCCGCATCGCGGCCGGCTCGGCGCTTTTCTTTTACACCGTGGCCGGCGTCGCGGCTCTGACGCTGGTTCTTGCGGTGGTGTTCCTCACCGAGGGCATCGTGTGCATGATCACGTCGCTCCGCATGCAGAAGAACCCGGCCTGGATCTGGCTGCTTCTCAACGGCGTGGTCGCGCTGATCCTCGGCGGCATGATCTACAAGCACTGGCCGTTGGACGCCACGGAGGGGATCATCGGTCTCCTCTATGGGATCCAGTCTATTTTCAGTGGAGCCACCATGCTCATGGTCGGCCTCCAGTCCGACCGGGCTTGAGAAAAGGGTCTTGATTTGATCCGGCGGAGAGGGAAACTGTCAGCCATGATCGAACTGGAAGTTTATGCGGCAGGGGTTCGGAAGCCGGACAAGATGATGGGGCTGGCACTGGAGCTGGATGTTTTGCCGGAGCTGCGCTACAAGGTGGATACGAACCACGATATCATCTACATGGAATTCAGCGGGGAGGTTCCGTCCCGGCACGGCATCGAATCCATTTTCCGCAAGCTCGGCTTAGAGGTGAAATTCGTCGGCCAGCTTCCGCCGGAGGTCAGTTCGAAAAGCAAAACCCAGCGGATCGTTTAGATCCACATGCCGATCCTGTCTGTTGTCCGAGGGCTGCTTGTCTCGAATCTCTCGTCGCTCGGCGAGCTTGCGATACTTGCCGGAGAGACATTTTCCTCGATCGGGCGCGGCCGGATCCGGTTCGGGCTCACGCTGCGGCAGATCGCCGAGATCGGTTTCGGGTCGCAGCTGGTGGTGGTGGTGACCGGCGCGTTCACGGGCGCGGTTTTCACGGCCCAGGCGTATTTCCAGTTTTCGAGCCTGAACATGGAGACCGCCGTCGGTTCGGTTGTGGCGCTTTCTCTGTTCCGCGAGCTCGGTCCGGTTCTTACCGGCCTGATGGTCGCCGGCCGGGTCGGCGCGGCGATGAGCGCGGAGATCGGCACGATGAAGGTGACCCAGCAGATCGACGCGCTGCGCGCCCTGGCGGTCAATCCGGTGGATTATCTTGTTGTTCCGCGGACTCTGGCGATGCTGGTTTCGATGCCGCTGCTGGTTGTCGAGTGCGTCGGGCTCGGCGTGCTCGGCAGCTTCTACGTCGGCGTTGTGGTGCTGAATATCCCCGGGGTCTATTTCATGGCCAACATTCAGAAATTTGCCGACAGCAGCGATATCATGATGTCTCTTATCAAAGGGTTTGTCTTCGGCGGGCTGATCGTCTTCATCAGCTGCCGCGAGGGCCTGCGCGCGAAGGATGGCGCGGTCGGGGTCGGCCGCGCGACGACGGCCACCGTCGTCGCCTGCTCGCTCGCGATCCTCATCGCGAATTTTTTCCTCACGATGGCGCTCAATATTTTCTACCCCGCCGGCCAATGGTGAACGGGCCCCTCATCGAGGTTCGCGATCTCGTCCAGCGCCTTGGCGGACAGGAGATTCTCCGCGGGATGACGCTCGACCTGTTCCCGGGGGAGACGCTCGTCCTGCTCGGCAAGAGCGGCGGGGGGAAAAGCGTGTTCCTCCGCCACCTCATCGGGTTGATGCGTCCGGTGTCGGGGAGCATCATTTTCGAGGGGCAGGAGATCACGCATCTGAAGGAGCGCGAGCTCGAGCCGGTGCGGAGGAAAATCGGCATGCTCTTCCAGGACGGCGCGCTTTTCGACTCGCTGAATGTCTTCGACAACGTCGCCTTCCCGCTCCGCGAGCGCGGCGAGCGCGACCCCGGAGTCGTCCGCGACAAGGTTGCGCGCTCGCTGGCGATGGTGAACATGACCGGCCACGATCACAAGATGCCGGTGACCCTGAGCGGCGGCATGCGCAAGCGCGTCGCCCTGGCCCGGGCGATCATCTCGCCGCCGGACGTCATCCTCTACGACGAGCCGACCTCCGGGCTCGACCCGATCGTTTCCGACAGCATCAACCGCCTGATCCGCCACCTCCAGAAGGAGCTCCACGCCACCTCGCTCGTGGTCACCCACGACATGGTCAGCTGCAACCATATTGCCGACCGCGTCGCCCTCCTCGACGAGGGCCGCATCCGTTTCCTCGGTACCACCAAAGAGCTGCGCGAGTCCCGCGACCCGGTCGTCCGGGATTTTGTGGATGGACGCTCGGGCGAAACCGTTTAATAAAACGTGAGAACATGACCAAAGACGAACGCTCCATGCAGATAAAAGTCGGGATATTCCTGTTGATCGGCCTGACGACCATCGGGATGCTGGTTGTGTATTTCGGGCGCATCGGCGAGGGGGTGAGCAGCTACTACAACCTCCGCGTCGAGTTCCCGAATGCGAGCGGGCTCATGCGGGACGCGCATGTGACGCTTGCCGGCGCGAGGATCGGACGAGTCGTCAACGACCCGATCATCCTCCCGGACATGGAGGGCGTCTATGTGGATCTCCGGATTTTCGCAAACGTGAAAATCCCGAGCGTCAGCGAGTTCACGATCGGCAGTTCGGGTCTCCTTGGCGACAAATTCGTGCAGATCGACCTGAAGCCGGGCGCGAAGGGATCCGCGCCGATCGCCCCGGACACGACGATCAAAGGCATCACCGGCGGAGGCGGCATTGGCGGGATGACCGAGGACGTCGGCTCCCTCGTCGCGGAACTTCGCACCACGGTCGGCAACGTCAACTCGGTCGTCAAAAAACTCGATACCGGGCTCCTCACCGACGAGGGCGTCACCTCGCTCCGGGAAACCCTCAATAACCTCCGGACCACGAGCGCCTCGCTTGCCGCCGCCTCGGCGAAGGTCGATAATGTCGTCACGCAGGCGGACACAGCGATCCAGAGCGGCAAGGGGACGATGGACTCCGCCAAAAAGGCGGCCGACGAGCTGCAGCGCGCGCTCGCCGATATCCGGGGGCTCGTCCGCGAGATCCGCCAGGGACAGGGCGCGCTCGGCACGCTCATCTCCAACCGCGAAACCGCCGACAACCTCCGCGCCCTCGTCTCCAATCTCCGCCGCTACGGCATCCTCTGGTATCGCGACGGCGACAAGGCCAAGCCTCCGGGGCCTGAAAGATAGCGCGGGATTTCCGGGAGTTGCAGGCCGCCGCAACGAGTGCTGCGACGGCCCGCGTGTTCCCCCCAGAACAAATGAATAGCGAGCAGGCTTCATGCCAAAAGCCAGACATCCTGACCTCGCCCGGAGAAATTTGGCGGCATTGCGGCTTTTCATCCGTGTTGGCGCGGGTAGTTTGTTTCAGATGAAACGTCTCGATACCAACCGGCTTTTGCGTCCCCGGCTTTCGGTGCAGTCGCTCGCGCCCGATTTCGGGGAGAACTACAAGCCCGGCTACATCGGGTTCACGCATACGGGATCCTCGCTGCTGTCGACCGGCATCGCGTATTTCACCCGCTGGTCGCGGCTCGGCGACATCCATGTCACGCACGCGCTCGTCGTCACCGGGGAAAACGAATGCGTCGAGGCGCTTGGCGGGAAGGGCGTCGTGAAGTCCCCGCTCGACGGGTATTTCAACGATCCGAAGACGCAGATCTTTTTTCGCAAGCCGCGGAAATGCACGCCCGCGATCGGCCAGCGGATCGCTGAGACAGCGCTCGCGCAGGTCGGAACAAAATACGACACCCTTCTCCTCGCCGCACAGATGCTTGAGGGCAGCTTCCTGCGGCGCTGGATGATGTCGCATTTTCACGAGAGCCCGGATCACTTTGTCGGCCGCCTTCTCAACCGCGACAACCGCTGGATCTGCAGCGAGCTCGCCGCCTACTGCCTCGACTGCCAGCCGGAATATGCCGACAAGGGGGTTCTCGCCAATCCGAACTACGCCATCAATCCCCAGGAGCTCTTCGAGGATCAGGAAATTTTCGCCAACTGGCGGACCGGGCCCGAGGAGGGCCCGAAATCTCCCTGAACGGAATTCAGGCCCAGACCCCGGCGATCCGGGCCTGGCAGAATTTGCACCGGCCGCCGACGATATCCATGCGCGTGACGGCGAAGATGTCGCGCTCGACGATGGCGCGGCGGCAATCCGGGCAGAAGGTGGTTTCGGCGTCGGGCAGTTCGCGGACGTTCCCGATATAGACATAGCGGAGGCCGGCGGCCCGCGCGATGTCGCGCGCCTTCACGAGCGTCTCGACCGGCGTGGGCGGCAGGTGGGCGAGCTTGTGGAGCGGATGGAAGCGGGAGAAGTGGACCGGCCGGTCGGGGCCGAGGTGGTCGGCCAGCCAGCCGCACATCCGCTTGATCATCTCCGGGCTGTCGGTGTAGGTCGGGATGACCAGGTTGATGATCTCGAACCAGATGTTCTCCATCGCGTGCAGGATCTTCAAGGTATCGAGGACGGATTGCAGGCTTCCCGCATTGAGCTTCCAATAGGTCTGCTCGTCGAATCCCTTGAGATCCACATGGGCGGCATCAACGAATTGGCCGAGGTCGCGCAGCGCACGCCCGTCAATCGAGCCGCACGTGACCAGGATGTTTTTTAGATTTTTTTCCCGGGCGAGCCGGCACGTGTCGTAGGTGTATTCGTAATACGCGATCGGATCCGAGTAGGTGTAGGAGATCGACGGGGAGCGCAGGGATTCCGCCAGCGCGACGACGTCCTCGGGGAACATGCTCAGCCGGGCGATGTCCTGGAAACTCAGCGTGGCCGGCACGGGCGGGCGCAGCCGGAATTCCGGCCCGGTGGCATCCTTTGTTTGCTCCGGTGTTTTCTGGGAGATCTCCCAGTTCTGGCAGTTCAGGCAACGGAAGACGCAGCCGGCGGTGGCGATGGAAAACGTGGTGCTGCCAGGCAGGAAGTGGAACAGAGGTTTTTTCTCGACCGGATCGAGATGGAACGTGCACGGGTTCCCGTAGGCGAGCGTGTAGAGGGTGCCGTCTTTGTTGATTTTGTTGCGGCAGTGGCTGCGGTCGCCGGGTGCGAGGATGCAATTGTTCGGGCAGACCTTGCACTGCACGTTGTCTCCAAGTTTCAGGTAGTGGTAGCCCTCCTTGACCCACCCGCGCTGCTGCCACAGGCGCCACAACTCGCCCGTCGGCGCGTCGCCGGGGAACACGTCGCCCGGATTCGGCCGCATCGCGCTGCCGAGCATCCATGCCGCCGCGCCGCCACCAGCCGCGCCGGCCAGTCCGACGAGGCAGTAGTTGATCGCCTTGCGGCGGGAGATGCCCCTGCGGGCAGCCGTCGTCATTCCTCGATGTTTTTCCGTCCCCATCGTTTGAAAGCAAGATACGCCGCCGGCAGGGAATGCACGAGCAGCAGAACGAGAAGCGGCCCGTGAAGCATGTTGTGGATCGCGAGGGCGCGCTTCGCTTCGATCATAGAGCCCAGCCCGTATTGCCCGCTCATGGCGTAGCCGGTCATAAAAAAAAGGAGCACGATCAGGAACAGCGGCCAACTGCTGACCCGGACGATTTTGTTCAGCACATAATGCGGGGGCTGTTGCATGGCGGTTTTCATGGGCGTCAACTCTTTCGCAGAAGAACCAGGGTGCCGCCCAGAATATTGAGTCCGGCGGTGAGCAGGCAGGTCTCCGTGACGCCGAGCAGGGGGATCAGGAGAGTGCTGGACAGCAGGGCGCCGAAAGCGGCTCCGACCAGATCGGCCGTGTAGAGTTTGGAGGCGGTCGTGGCGCCGGTTTCGAACCGCGTCCGGCAGGCGATCGGGAATTGCATCCCGATCAGCAGGCCCAAGAGCCCTGCGAGCCCGGCAACCGTTGCCTGGACGCTTGCCAGCGCAAACGATCCGCTCCCCGCCCCGCCGAGACCGGCGAGCACAAGCGGCAGCAGCACCGCGAAGGCCGCAACGGCAAAGGCGAGTGCTGCCAATCGGGCGTTCGCGCGGGAACGTTGCGCCGGGTTCGGGACGTCGCCCGGCACCCGGATCACCAGCCATGCGCCGGCCGCCAGCCCCGCCATGAAGAGCGTGATGATCACGCCGAGCTGCCGATATACCGAGCCGTAAAGAATTTGAAATCCGAACAGCAGGACGATCTCGAGAACCGAGGCGGAAAATCCGGACACAAAGATCACCAGGGGCACCGGGCGCAGCCACAGCAGATAGACGGCCAGCGCGGCCAGCAGAGCCCATTCGAAGATCCCGAACCGCAGAGGGAACTGGCTGATCCAATGCCTCAGGTGGTAGTTGTAGAGCACCGGGTTAAAATCCCGGTTCACGGCCGCCGGCTCCTCGAGCGCCCGGCTCATGTCGGCAAGCCGGTCGGGTGCCATCATCGCCTCGAGATAATGCCGTTCCACCAGGCGCGTCGGAATCCCGGCCGCCTCGATGCGCGCCGCGATGTCCGGAAAAAGCTCCCCGTCCGACGCAAGAAAAAAGACCCGTCCGCCCGGGATCACGAGAAGGTTCTTGAAGATGTCTTTGGCCGTCCGTCCCGCCGACGCCAACAGCCGGGCGAGTTCCGGGGTGACGTAGTTCGCGTAGCGGCCCGGGGAAAACGAAAGGACGCCTCCCGGGGTGAGCACGCGCCGGACCTCTTCGAAAAACTCGGCCGTATAAAAGCGGTTGATCTGCGAGGTCGACGGCTCGGGCACATCCACGATCACCACGTCGAACTGCTCGTCCGTCTGCCGGATAAAAAGCCGCCCGTCGGTGTTGGCGACCCGGATGCGCGGGTCGTCGAGATTTCCGGGCAGAACCTCGCGCCCGGCCGCGAGGACGAGCGGATCGAGCTCGACATAGGTGACCTGGGAGACGCCGTATTTGAGGATCTCCCGCGCCGTTCCCGCGACGCCGCCCGACACGAGCAGGACATGGCGCGCGCCGGGCCGCTGGGCCATCGCGTAATGCACGGTCTCCTCGATTTCCCCGGCGTTGTTTGTCGAGAAGAGCGGCAGGCCGTTCTCGATGAAGGTGAGCTGGCCGCCGGCTTCCGCGACCAGAAGTTTCCCATAGGGCGAGCTGCCCCGGAACACGATTTTCTGCCGCGGGTATTCCAGCGCCGTGGAAAGCGCGTCCGCATCGCAGCGCAGAACCCAGGCCGCCAGCCCGGCTGCCGCGGCCAAAATGACTCCCGAAAGAATCCTGTTCCCGAACACGGCCGCGGAAATCCCGGCCAGTGCGAGGCCGAGCAGGGCGGGAAAGCAGAGGATGGCGAAATGGTCGAAGAACCGGATGAGAACAAAGCTGAAAACCGCGCCGCCCGCGATGCTGCCGAGGCTGTCGGCAATGTAGACGCGCCCGATGGCCGTGGAGCCCTCGCCCGGTGCCAGGATCGAGGACGCCAGCGTCAGCAGATAGCCCGACAAAACACAAAACGGAAGC
>Ga0194039_1000276_pt1 | contig 32593 bp, 27 predicted proteins | sample JunL228m_MetaG_FD_148679 | JGI IMG/M metagenome (GOLD analysis project Ga0194039, IMG submission 148679) | Anoxic zone freshwater microbial communities from boreal shield lake in IISD Experimental Lakes Area, Ontario, Canada - Jun2016-L227-8m | ecosystem: Environmental > Aquatic > Freshwater >... | reverse complement strand
CAAGCAGGCGTGTGCTGCGGCCGGGCAGCCCGAGCTCATGCGGATTTACTCTGCGGCGTTCCGCCCGCACGGCCTTCACGCGGCCCAGCTCCTCCTGACGCACGGGGACATTGACAGCCGGACGCACCGCGCGAACGTGCGGAACACGCTCGACCGCCTGCTCGCCGCCCGCACGGTCGTCCCGGTCATCAACGAAAATGATTCCGTCGCGGTCGAGGAGCTGCGCTTCGGCGACAACGACCGGCTCTCCGCCGAGGTCGCCCAGCTCGTGCGCGCCGACCGCCTGGTCATCCTCACCAGCGTGGACGGTCTTCTCGACGCCGACGATCGGCGGGTTCCCGTGGTGAAAAATATCTCCGCCGCCGCTGCCCTCGTCCGTTTGGAAAAAGGAGAGGAGTCCGTCGGCGGGATGAAGTCCAAGCTCGAGGCCGTGCATCTCGCCGTGGAATCCGGCATCCCCTGCTCGATCCTCGATGGCCGGAAGCCCGGCCAGATCGCCGCCGCCCTCGCGGGCAAGGACGTCGGCACCCGTTTCCCAGCCCCGCAAAAGAAATATTGATTTCCATCAATTTTCCGGCGACAACCACCCACTTGATTTCCACTATCCCGTGACCACCACCGATCCCAAAAACCCATCAACCGGTGCAAGAGCCGACCTGCGACCGGAACACATTCGCGACGCCGTGATCCGTCTGGCCGGCAATTCCCAGGACGGCATCCAGAGCGCAGGCGCGCTGCTGGCCCGCCTCGCCGGGCGGAGCGCGCAGGACGTGATGACCTACATGACCATCCCGTCCACGATCTCGGGCGGGCCGTCGCTTTTTCAAGTGCGCGTCGGCACGGGCGAAGTCTTTTCTCCAGGCGACGAAGCGGATTTCCTCGTGGCGTTTTACCAGCACAGCTACGAGGACAACATCGGGTTCCTGCGCGAGGGCGGCGTCCTGCTTTACGACTCGGACAATGTCCAGCCGGACAAGGACGACAAGCGGTTTGTCTATGTCGGCATCCCGATCACCGGCCTCACCGTCGAGGCGCTCGGGGGCACCGCGAAGGACAAAGGGAAAAACATTTTTATTCTTGGGTTGATCGCGAAGATCTTTGATCTCGATGTGGTGAAGCTCGAGCGTCTTCTCCGGGAGAAGTTTGGCGGCAAGAACGAGAGCATTCTCAACACCGCGCTGATGGCGTTTCAGGCCGGCTACGCCTATCCGGTCGGGAATGTGCTCACCACACGATACAAGTTTGACCCGTCGCAGGACACCGGTGTGCAGGTGACGATGGAGGGCAACCAGGCGCTTGCCTACGGGCTGATCGCGGGCGGGGTGCGCTACGGCGCGGCCTACCCGATCACTCCCTGGACAACGGTCATGGAAATCCTCCGCGCCGAACTGCCGAAATACGGCGGGCTATTCGTGCAGTGCGAAGACGAGATCGGCGCGGTCTCGATGGCGCTGGGGTTTTCCTATTCCGGGCATCTTGCGGTCACCGGGAGTTCCGGCCCCGGCATCTCGCTGAAAACCGAGGCGATCGGCTGGGCGACGATGGCCGAGATGCCGCTCATCATCGTGAACGTCCAGCGCGGCGGCCCGAGCACCGGGCTGCCCACGAACGTCGAGCAGAGCGACCTCTACCAGGCGATCTTCGGCGGCCACGGCGACAGCCCGCGCGTGGTGCTCGCCCCCTCGACCGTCGAGGATTGCTTCTACATCGCGATCGAGGCCGCGCGCATCGCAAAAAAATACAGCACGCCGGTTTTCATCCTCAGCGACGCCTCGCTGGCCACCCGGATCCAGGCGTTTGACGAGCCGGATTTAAAAAGCGTGATGCGCGAATTCCATCCGGATCTCACGCCCCGACCGGTCGGCTTCCAGCCCTATCCTCTCGACGCGATCACCCAGCACGCGCCGCCCGGCACCCGGATGCTGGGCGGGGTTTATCCGACCGTCACCGGCCTCGAGCACGACGAAATGGGCCACCCGACAGGCAGTCCGCGCCTCCACACGGCCATGACGGCCAAACGCCGCAGCAAGCTCCAGCAGCTCGCGGCGGAAATCCCCGCGCCGGAGGTTTTCGGCGGGCCCGAGGGCGACGCGCTGATCGTCGGCTGGGGATCCACCTACGGCCCGATCCACGAGGCGGTGAAGATCGCGCGCCAGCAAGGCGAAAGCCTCTCCGCCCTCCACCTGCGGCATTTGAACCCCCTGCCCAACGGCCTCGAAAAAATCTTTGCGAAGTTCGAGCGGATCATTATTCCCGAGATGAACGACCAGGGGGTCTACGGCTACGGCCAGCTCGCCACGATCCTGCGCGCCCGCTACTGCGACCCGAAAATCCGCAGCCTGAACAAGACGAACGGCCTGACATTTAACGTGAAAGAAATCCTCGAAGGAGTTTTGAAATGAGCGCCACCACCCCGACCGCCGGCCCCTCGCCGGAAAAGCTGACAAAAAAAGAGCTGACCGCCGACCATCCGACGTGGTGTCCTGGCTGCGGCGACTTTGCGGTGCTGGCCTCGTTTTACAAAATGCTCGAGCGGCGGCAGCTCCCGCACGAAAGCATCGTCACGCTGGCCGGCATCGGCTGCTCGTCGCGGTTCCCGTATTTCGTCAACTCGCACGGCGGGCATTTCATCCACGGGCGCGCGGTGCCGCTGGCATCGGGGGTGAGCCTCTCCCGCCCGGATCTTCATGTGTTCGTCTTCAGCGGCGACGGCGACGCGTTTTCCATCGGCGGCAACCACCTCGAGCACGGCGCGCGGAAGAACATCAACCTGACCTGCGTCATCATGGACAACTCGGTCTACGGCCTGACAAAAAAGCAGACCTCGCCGACGTCGCCGATCGGTTTCAAATCGAAAACCGATCCGGGCGGTGCCGTGGACCAGCCGGTCAACCCGATCAAAAAGCTCGTTTCGGCGGGCGCGACATTTGTCGCCCGCTCGCACGCGTCCCAGGTCAACCACATGATCGCGATGATGGAGCGCGCGCTCGACCACCAGGGGTTCTCGGTTGTCGAGATCCTCTCCGAGTGCGTGGAGTTTTTTCCCGGCGCCTTCGACTCGGGCAACCCGCGCAAGGGTGGCGAGTTCCCGCTGATCGAGGAGAAAAAGGGGGACGGCTCGCCCGGGGACGACGCGCGGCACGACACCGCCGACGAGGTCGCCGCCTACCGGCTTGCCGACCTTCCCGCCCCAGGGCGCTTCGGCGTCTTCTACGAAAGCGGACGGCCGACAAAAAACGCGCTCGAATCTCAATGGATCGCATCCACCCGCGCAAAGCTCGGCGGTGCCGGTGCCCACGAAGTTCTCCAAAAAACTTTCGACCGAATGAAGTGAGGCCGCAGACCGCGCGGCGGCTTTCAGGGTTGGGGCGGGGGCGCTTTTCGGTTCATCGAATTTCCACGGGTCAGGAGTCGCCGACAGTCAGGAGTCCTGACGCTTGCCGCATCGGTTCCGTTGCGGTAGCGTCCCCTCGCATGAGAAACCGGGCATTGAAAGAGGCGCGAGCGATTCTGGCCGTGCTGGTCGCCGCCTGGCTCCTTGCCGGGCTGTTTGCCTTGGTGATCCCGTCGGTTGCGGCCGCCTGGGTCGTCGCCGTTCTGGCGGCCGCCATTCTTTTCACCCTTCACTTTTTCCGCGATCCCGAGCGCGTGCCGCCCCCCGGAGACAACCTGGCGGTCGCGCCGGCCGACGGGCTTGTCACCACGGTGGATGAGGTCGGGGAAAAAGAATTTCTCCACGCGCGGATGCGTCGGGTCGGGATTTTTCTTTCGGTTTTGGACGTCCATGTCAACCGGTCTCCCATCGCGGGAGAAGTCCTGCACTCCGAGCCCAAGCCCGGGAAGTTCCTGGATGCGCGCGACCCCGGCGCCTCGCTTTTCAACGTGAGCCGGACCTGGGTGATCTCCGGGCCCGCCGGAACCGTTCTCGTGCGGCAGATCACGGGCGCGATCGCGCGCAGGATCTGCCCCTGGGCGGTCGTGGGAGACTCGCTCGTCCGCGGCGAGCGGTTCGGCATGATCCGCTTCGGCTCGCGCACCGAGCTCCTCGTCCCCATGGATGCTGAAATCCTCATCCGGCCCGGCGACCGGGTGCGCGGCGGAGAAACCCCCGTTGCCCGCATGCCGACCCCATCCCTATGAGCGATCCCAACGAACCCAGAATCTACCTCCTGCCGAATCTGATGACCGCCGGCAACCTGTTCTGCGGGTTCGCTGCCGTCCTCCGGATCATCGAGGCTTCCCTCCTCGTCGCCGCCGAAAAACCTGCAGGAACCCTCTACCACGAGGCGATTGCCTTCATCCTCGGGGCCTGCGTGTTCGACCTTCTTGACGGGCGGCTCGCGCGCCTCGGTGGGCACGAAAGCGCGTTCGGACGCGAGTTCGATTCCCTCGCCGACATCGTCTCGTTCGGAGTCGCGCCCGCGCTGCTCGTCTATCAGATCGTCCTCCGGGATTTCCAGAAAACCGGATGGCTGATCGCGTTTTTCTTCCTCCTCTGCGGCGGCCTGCGCCTCGCCCGCTTCAACTGCACCGCCGCCGCGTCAGGCGAGAGAACGGACAAGGATTTTCAAGGGTTTCCGATCCCGGCCGCCGCCGGGCTGATCGCCTCGCTGACGCTCTTCATGCTTTGGATGCAGGCCGACGAGCGCACGATCGGCCCCTGGAAATTCGCGCTTCCGATCCTTCTCCTCTTTCTGTCGTTCATGATGTTCAGCCGCGTCCGCTACCCCAGCTTCAAAGGCCTCAACTGGCGGACCCAGCGCTCGCTCCCCGCATTTCTCGTTGTCATCGTCGTGCTCTCGTTCACCGCCATGAACTATCGCTGGATGCCGGCCGTCCTCTTCGTCGCGTTCCTCATTTACGGCTTCGTCCGCCCGTTCATTTCCAAGGCCATAAAAAAAGAAATCGAAGAGGACGACCCCGAGCCCAAAGAGACCCCCTGAACCCGGGCGGAGCCTGCGACCGGGATTCCATTGACATTTCGCGGCACCCCCCGCTTCCTATCTCACTCGTGAAAAAAACGAACCAGCCATTTGAAGACGTTGCCGAAGGCGGCGAAGGGTCGTTCGAGTGGAGGACGTATTTTCAGGCCGTTCTGGATCATCTTTGGATCGTGATCCTCTGCGCCGTGCTGGGGGCCGCCGCCGCCGGTTTCCTGCTGCTCAGGCAGGAGGCTTGGTATAGCGCACGCTCGGTGATCTTTCTCGAACTGGACAAGCAGCAAGTGCTGGGGAAAAGCGTCGAGTCCGTCGTGGACACCCAGATCCGCTCGGTGGACATGGTCAACACGATCGTGGAGACGCTCAAGGGCTATCCCTTCGCCCTTCGCGTTGCGCAGCAGCTGGAGATCGGCAGGGAAAAAATGTTTCTGAAGGCCGTTCTCAGCGCGGACGAGATGCCCGACAAGCAGGCAGCCGGCATGCTCCTGGGCATGGTCACGGCTTCCTACCGCGAGGGCACGCGCCTCATTGATATCGTCTCCGTCACGCGCAGCGGAGAGCTCTCGGTGCTCCTCGCCGACACCTACGCCGCGGAGTATTTGAGCCTCGTCCTCGAGCAGAGGACGACCGCCACGCGATCGGCCGGGCAGTTTTTGGTCGAGGAGGCCGACCGGATCGGCGCCAAGGTGAGGCTCTCCGAGGAGGCGCTCCAGAGCTTCCGCGAGCGCGAGCGCGCCGCCTCGGTGGAAACGATGCTGACCCAGGCCCAGATCCGCGTTAACTCCCTGATCGCGGAAAGTTTCGCGGCGGAAAAGCGCCTCAAGGAGCTGAATGACGACCTCAAAAGCGCGGAGGAAAAACCCTCCGACGCCGACTTTCTGCTCCAGCTTCCGAGCGTCGCCAACCACCCCGCCATCGCCTCCCTCAACACGGCGATCCAGGCCCAGAAGGACGAGATCACGGTGCTCACCCAGCGCTACCTGCCCGAGCACCCGCTCTTCACCTCCGCCACGAAGCGGCTCGAAGTGCTGCTCCAGAGCCGCAAGGACGCCGTGGCATCCTCTCTCGCCCTGCTCAGAGCCCTCCGCGACGAGCTCCGCAGCCAGGGCGTGGCGCTCGCCACCACCCGTGCGGAGGCCGAGAAAAACCTCCTCGACATCACCGGAAAATCGGTGGAATACAACGCCATCTCCCGCGAGCTCCAAACCGGTAAGGCGCTCTACGATGCGGTCGTCAGCCGACTCAACGAGGTCGATCTCACGAAGGGGCTCTCGGAGGAATCGATCCGCATCCATGAGCCCGCGCTCGGCGCGGCCCCGATCCCCGTGCCCCACATCAAGTTTTTCGTCCTCGGAATCCTCGGGGGAACCGGCGTCGGCGTGGCGCTGTCCATCGGCCTCAGCATCCTCTTCCCGTCCTTCCGCACGATCGAGCAGACCGAGAAGGCGACCGGTTTCAAAGTCATCACGGCCATCCCGTTTCTGAAGAAGAAGAGCCCCGGCCTCATCACCGCTTCGGATCGCGGCAGCGCCGCCGCCGAGGCCTTCCGCACCGCCCGCACCGTGCTCGCGTTCGCGGGAGAGCGGGATCAAAGGAAGACCTTCCTCTTCACGAGCGCCCTGCCCTCGGAGGGCAAAACGTTCTGCAGCGCGAATTTCGCCGTCGCCCTCACCCAGCAGGGATTCCGAACCCTCTACATCGACGCCGACCTCCGCAAACCCAGCATCTCGAAGCTCGTCTTTGGCGAGCACCTCCGGCCGGGACTCAGCGACATTCTCCTCGGCACAGCCACCCTGCAGTCCGCCGTCCGCAAGTCCCCGATCGATCACCTCGAGATCATCACCGCGGGCAGCCGCGCACCCAACCCGGCCGAGCTTCTCGCCGAGGACGCGTTCGCCAAATTCCTCCTCGAAGCGCGCGAATCCTACGATCGCATCGTCATTGACAGTGCGCCCCTGGTCGCCGTCAGCGACACCCTCCACATCGTCCGGCACGCGGATGTCAACTGCCTCGTCATCCACTCCAAAGGATCCACAAGAAAGTCCGTCAAACATGCCATCCGCCTCCTCGACGACCATGATCGCCCGCCGGCCGGCATCTTCCTCAACATGCTCGACGGGGGCATTTCCCGTCACGCCTACTCGGGCCGCTCCGCCGGGAAATACGGTGACCACAGCGTTTACGGCAACTCCCGCAACGAGCATTCCTGATTCCGGAAGAAAAACAAACCGGCGCGGCGGCTCTGCACCCGCGGGCGCATCCGGGGAGAGTCGTTGACTTTGTCCTGAGGGTCACTTAACCACAGGGAGCAACAATTTTCCCGGAGTGGCCCAGAACGAAGATTACATAGTGGAAATCCTGATGGATGTCGGCGTGGTCACGCGGACCCAGGTCGAATACTCCCGCTCGCAGATGAAGGGTCACAGCGTGGTGGACGCCTTGGTGCTGGAGGGATTCATCTCACAGGAGGATATCGCACGGACGCTGGCGGCGCAGAACGGCATGGAGTTCATGGATCTCGCGCAGATCGTGATCCCTCCGAACATCATCGACCTCCTGCCGGTCGAGGATGCGCGGCGCTGGCGGGCGGTTCCGGTCGGCGAGCGCGAGGGCGCGCTGCTCATCGCGATCGGCGACCCGATGGACATGCAGACGATGGACGATCTCGCGTTCAAGCTGCAGCGCGAGGTCGAGTTCGTGTGCGCGACGCCGGACGCCATCCGCAACGGCCTGATCCAGTATTACGGCGGCGAGGGCCCGACCACATTCGGCGGGGAGACGATGGATGGCGGCACCGAGGAGGCCGGGGCGGATGACGCGCCGATCATCAAGATGGTCTCTCTCCTCCTCGTGGAGGCCCACCAAAACCGCGCCAGCGACATCCATCTCGAACCGCTCGAGGCGAAATTCCGCGTTCGCTTCCGGATCGACGGCGTCCTGCAGGAAATGCCGAGCCCGCCGAAAAAGCTCCAGTCGGCGATGGTGAGCCGCATCAAGATCATGAGCGGTTCGATGAGCATCGCCGAGAAGCGCCTGCCGCAGGACGGCCGCATCCAGATCAAAATCGGGGACAAGGCGATCGACCTGCGGGTCTCGACGATCCCGACCATCCACGGCGAGAGCGTGGTCATGCGGATTCTCGACAAGACGTCGCTCATGCTCGGGCTTCCCGACCTCGGGTTTTTGTCCGACGACCAGGAGAAATTCGAGCGCCAGATCAACCTGCCGGACGGGATCATCCTCGTCACCGGGCCGACCGGCTCGGGGAAGACGACCACGCTTTACGGCTGCCTGAACTACATGAACAAGCCGGATCGCAAGCTGATCACGGTCGAGGATCCGGTGGAATACCAGATGAGCGGGATCAACCAGGTGCCGGTGAACGCGAGCATCGGGATGACGTTTCCGGCGGCCCTGCGCTCGATCCTGCGCCAGGCACCGAACATCATCATGATCGGCGAGATCCGCGATCTGGAGACGGCGAGCATCGCGACGAACGCGTCGCTGACCGGCCACCTCGTGCTTTCGACCCTCCACACGAACGACGCGCCGAGCGCGATCGCACGCCTCGTGGATATCGGGGTCAAGCCGTTTCTCGTCTCGACCTCGGTGCGCGCGATCGTCGCCCAGCGGCTCGTGAGGCGGCTCTGCCCGAAGTGCAAGGTGCCCGCCGAGCTCACGGAATACGAAATGCACATGCTCCACCTCGACGCCGGCCAGCTGACCGACTCGCACATCATGCGCCCGGTGGGATGCGATCTCTGCCGGGGGAAGGGCTACAAGGGACGCATGGGAATCTTCGAAATCTTCATCGTGGACGACGAGGTCCGCAATATGATCAACAACAACGCCTCCACCATCGCGCTCCGCCAGCGCGCCAAGGAGCTCGGCATGCGCACGCTCCGCGAGGACGGCCTCCGCAAGGTCCTCGCCGGCATGACGACCGCCGAGGAGGTGCTCACCACCACTATGGGAGATCTCGACTAACCGCATGGACGCAAAACAGGTCACGGAAATTTTTGCCGAGCGCGGGCTGATCACCCAGGCGCAGGCCGCCGCGTTCATCCAGGAGGCCGCCACGGGCGAGAAACAAATCGAGCAGATCCTTGTGGACCGCTCGGTGGTGGAGGAGGACGTGTTTATCCAGGTGATCGCGGATTCGATCGGGGCCGAGGCTTACAACCTGAACGAGTTCGCACCCGACACGACCGTGCTCGGGCTGATCCCCTCCGGGCTGGCGCGGCTGCACGGGGCCGTGCCGATCATGGGTTCCGGGAACACGATCATCGTGGCGCTCACCGATCCGCTCAACCCGCAGACGATCGAAGACCTGCGGTTCGCGCTCGGCCGGGAAATCCAGGTGATGGTCGCCTTCCCCTCGAAGGTCAAGGCCCTGATCACCCAGCACTACGGGTCGGAGGTCACGAACTTCGACGATATCATCGCGCAGCTCGGCGCCGGATCGGACCTGCTCGTCACCGGCGGCGCGGGCGACACGTTCAACCTGCAGGCGGTCGCGGCCGAGGCCAATACCGGGCCGATCATCAAATACGTGGATCTGATCCTCGACAAGGCGATCGCCGCCCGCGCGAGCGACATCCATTTCGAGCCGTTCGAAACGGAATTCAAAATCCGCTACCGCGTGGACGGCGCGCTCTACGAGATGGATCCGCCGCCGCTGCACCTCGCCCTCCCGGTGATCTCGCGCGTGAAGGTGATGTCGAACCTCAACATCGCCGAGCGCCGGCTGCCGCAGGACGGCCGCATCCAGAGGACGATCGGCGGCCGACAGGTGGATCTGCGCGTCTCGACCCTGCCCACGACGTTCGGCGAAAGCGTCGTGCTCCGCGTCCTCGACCGCTCGAGCGTGAACCTCGAGCTCGAGTCGCTCGGCATGCCGGAGGACATCTACAACTACATCCTGCACGTCATCGAGAAGCCGAACGGAATCTTCATCGTCACCGGACCGACCGGATCGGGAAAAACGACGACGCTTTATTCCTGCCTTCGAAAAATCAACACGATCGACTCCAAGCTCCTCACCGCCGAGGATCCGGTCGAATACGAGATCGACGGGATCATCCAGGTCCCGATCAACGAGGGGATCGGACTGAATTTCGCGCGCGTCCTGCGGGCGTTTCTCCGCCAGGATCCGGACCGGATCCTCGTCGGAGAAACCCGCGATATCGAGACCGCGCAAATCGCCATCCAGGCCTCGCTGACCGGCCACCTGGTTTTCACGACCCTGCACACGAACGACTCGACCGGCGCCGTCACCCGCCTCGTGGACATGGGGGTCGAACCGTTCCTGATCTCCGCCTCGCTCGAGTGCATCCTCGCCCAGCGGCTCATCCGGAAAATCTGCACCGGCTGCCGGACCGCCTACGAGCCGAACGAACACGTCCTCGCCTCGCTCGGCCTCACGATCCACGACATCGGCGACAAAAATTTCTACTACGGCAAGGGCTGCGACGCCTGCAACAACACCGGCTACAAAGGCCGGAAAGGGATCTACGAACTCCTCAAAATTTCCGACCCGATCCGCGAGATGATCAACGAGCGCACGTCGGGCGTCCTCCTCCGCCAGAAGGCGGTCGAGCTCGGCATGACGACCCTCCGCGAGGACGGCATGCGCTCGATCTTCGACGGTCTCACCACGATCGAGGAAGTCATCAAATACACCTGATGAATCAGGCGCGGAGCCGCCTGTTCGGGAGGCGAGGTGCCCGCCGCATCCCGGATAGGCGGGCGCTTGACTCGCGATCCCCGCCTTGTCAACCTCCGTGCATGGAAATACCCGCATCCATGCTTCAGACTCCGGGCCAATGCCCTTGAGGGCCGGAAAGCGATTTCCTATCAACTGGAATGTTTTCCCCGGAACGCGTATACCCCGAACCCGAGCCAGAAAAGTAGGGCGAGCGGGGGATGCTCGACGGCATGTTGACCGCCCCGGCTGGTGCGCATGAAATCCATAACACCATGAAAATCCGCTTGCGTTGTTTGCTTGCGCTGTTCTGCCTCGCCGCCATCCCGGCATGGGCCGATGTTGTGCTGCCCAGATTGATCTCCGACCACATGGTCCTGCAAAGAAGTGCCCGGACGAGCATCTGGGGCAAGGCAGATCCCGGCGAGCCGGTTGTCGTCACCATCGATGCGGTCTCCGCCAAAACCGTGGCCGGGGAGGACGGGAAATGGGCTGTCGAACTCGATCTGAGCGCGAGCAAACCGGGGCCGTTTGAATTGGTCGTGCAAGGGAGGAACCGGCTCGCCGTCGCTGATGTCGTTGTGGGTGAGGTCTGGGTCGCGGCCGGACAGTCGAACATGGAATTCAAAATGGAGAAAACGATTGAGGCTGGGCAGGAACTCCCCGCCTCGGCCAACCCGCTGTTGCGTCAGTTTTCGAACGACAAATGGGAGGTCGCCGCCCCGGAAACGACCGGACGCTTCACGGCCGTCGGGTATTACTTCGGCAAGTGCCTCCAAAAGGAGCTGAATCTTCCCATCGGGCTCATCAATGTTACCGTCGGAGGCACCCCCGTGGAAGGGTGGATCAGTGCGGAGGCGATCGCATCCGTGCCGGAACTCAAGGAGGGCGGAGAGCGCATTAAAAAGGACTATGACGAATACGCTGCCAACAAAGCGGCGTATGTGACGCAGTTCGGACAATGGCTCAAAGAGAACCTGCGCGAGGACAAACCGGAGCCCGATCCCGTCGCGTATGCCGGAGCGGGCCACTCCGGCGAAGGGTGGACGAAGGTCATATTTCCCGGCAATTTCCAAGGAGCCGGGCTGCCCGCCACGGGAGCCGTGTGGCTGCGCAGGGAGATCGTGATACCTGCGGCAGATGCGCACAAGCCATATACCTTCTCGTGGGGTGAGGTTCAGGGATTTGAGAGCGTTTACTGGAATGGGAAACTGGTTCAGCGCTACACCCACGCCGATTTGAAGGGGAGAAACGAATACCGCACCTACAAAATTCCCGCCGAACAGGTCAACGAAGGAGTGAACGTCGTCGCCGTGCGGGTCTATGCTCCACTGTGCCTTTTCAAAAAGACAGATCGCTTGGGCGAATCACTCAAGGGGGAGTGGCTGGCCAAGGCCGAGTATGCGCTTCCGGATCTGGCCGAACAGGCAGTCGCCATCGCGCCCGTGGCTCCGCTGGCCCGGCCTTCCGGAGTTGAGCTGCCAGGTTCTCTATTCAATGTGAGGATTGCGCCGATCACTCCCGGCACGATCCGCGGCGTCATCTGGTATCAGGGCGAATTTAATTCCCGACGCGCTTGGCAATACCGGATCTCCTTCCCGCTTTTGATCAACGACTGGAGAGCCCATTGGAAACTGGGTGATTTCCCATTTTACTTCTGCCAGCTCCCCGTCTGGCATCCCAGAGGGGGGGAGCCGGGATCCACCGCGTCATCATGGGCGGTCCTGCGCGAATCGCAGGCAAAGGCGCTGGCATTGCCCCACACCGGAATGGCCGTATTGATTGACACCGGCGAGGCGGGAGATCTCCACCCTCCTGACAAACGGCAGGCCGGCGCGCGTTTGGCGGCCCTGGCGCTGGCAAATGATTACGGCCGGAAAATTCCGCACAAGAGTCCGCTTTATGATTCAATGGAAATCGAGGAGAGCAGGATTCGGATCCACTTAAAACACACGGACGACGGTCTGGAAGCGCGTCCCGTCCCGGAAACCCATGTGGTCAACTCACTGGCCGGTGAAACTGCGCCGCTGGTGAGAAATTCGCCGAAGAGCGAGTTGGAAGGGTTCGCCATTTGCGGCGAAGATCGGAAGTGGGTCTGGGCCGACGCAAAAATCGACGGCGACACCGTGCTCGTCTGGAGCGACCAGGTTCCCACGCCCGTGGCTGTCCGCTACGCTTGGGCGATGAACCCGACCTGCAATCTCTACAGCAAAAGCGGCTTCCCGACCGGGCCGTTCCGGACTGACGGCTTCCCTTTGATCACGCAAGATATCAAGTATCCTCAATAAGCCCGTCCGATCTCAAAATCCCCGGCACGTTTCCAGGATGGAACCAGTCCACTGACCTTTATCGTTGTCGCTGGACAGGCGCGGGCTCGTCGAGGGAGGTACCGTCAATCCGCCGCGTTTTTGAGCAGTTCTTCCAGGTTTTTCCGCGCCCGCTCGAATTCCTCTTCGTTCAGGCCTTTCGGAATGGTGATCTGTTCGCCAATCGTGACCGAGATGGTGGAAAACGGCAGCGGGATGATGAACCCGTCCCATGTTTTCATGCGGAAGGCGCGCGAGAAGCTCGCGTGGGCGGGGACGATCGTGGCACCGGTGGCCTGCGCGAGGAGGATGATCCCCGGTCCGAGGCAGTAGCGCGGTCCGCGCGGTCCGTCGGGGGTGATCGCGATGTCTTTGCCGTCGCGGATGATGCGGACGAGTTCGAGCAGCGCCCGGGATCCGCGCCGGGAGCTGGAGCCGCGTACCGCGCCCATCCCGAAAGCCCCGACCAACTGCGCGAGGATCTCGCCGTCCTTGCTCGGGCTGGTGAGCACGGTGAGCCCGCGGCGCAGGCGCTTCGGATACCGCCGGTGCGCGGCGAGTGTGATGCCAAGAATCCGGTTGTGCCAGAAACAGATCAGGCACGGTTCGGGGAAGGCGTTCCGCCCGAGCCCGCACCGGTCGTCGAGGCGCAGCCGGACCGTCAGGAACAGGGCCTTCAGGATCGTCGAGCCGATCCGGGCGAGGAGGCGTTCGCGCGTCATTTCAGAAATTGGCCGAGAACTTTTTTCACGACCGGGCGGGCGATCGAAGCCAGCGTTTCGTTGGCATACGCGATCCAGGCGACCCCGCTCATGGTATCCAGCGGAGCGTCCGGAAAACCGCCGAGCGGGTGCTCGTAAACCGCCCCCGCCTTTTGAAGGATCAGCGCGGCGCACACATCGTAGGGATGGCAGACGAGCGATGTCTCGAGGTCGAGCGCCTGGAAAATCATCGGGCGCAGGTCGCCCACCATCCGGTCGTGCCCGCAGGCCACCTCGTAAAATTGGCCGCCGGTCGAAATATACTGGTCGTCAAAAACCGTGGGCGAGGGAGACGCATTCAGCCCGATGATCTCGTCCCAGATCCGCTCCTCGATCTGCGCGGTCAAGGTCCGGCCCTCGGGGAAAAATTTGACGAACGACGAGAACCCGTGGGAAAAGTCCGTGGCGGACGACGGTGCCGGCACGATCGGCGACGAGGTTTTTTCCCGCACATCGAAGGCCTCGGCCACGAGCGGCCCGGCGGCCGTGGCGCTGAGCTGATCGGCGCGCCACTGCTTTGTGGTCGGGATCTCGGTCATCGCGGCGGCGACGATGCCCGAGAGCCGCGTTCCCTCCCCCCGCTGCGGCGCGATCCCGCCGAGCGCCCAGGCACTGCGCTTGTCATACATGATCCCGCGCGTGCCATCAATCGGGTCGAGGAGGCACTTCCACCGCGTTTCCGACACCGGAGTTCCGGCCGGGAAACACAGGTCGCGCTCGATCCCCTCCATGACGACCTGCACCGGCCATCCGGACGGCCAGTGCGTCCCGAACCACGACAGGATCGCCTCCTCGCTGAATTTATCGACCGCATAAATGGTGTCGCCGCCCGCGTAATCCGCCACCGTCGAGAGCGAGGAGCTCTCCCTTCCCCGCCGCCCATCAAGCACGGCGTCGCGGATCGCAATCCCTAGCTCGCAGAGAAGCCGGCGGAGATCGTCGTGGGTCGCGGAGGTCATGAAGGCCGAAAGTCTAACCGGGATATCCCAAAAAGCCAGCCGCTCGTGCCCGCCTCTACCTCATGGCTTCGAGGGTGCGAAGCGTCTGCCACGCGGCTCTGACATTGTGGACACGTAAAATCGAGGCGCCGCGCAGGGCGCCCGCGACGAGGCATGCGACCGTGCCCGCGTCGCGCTCGGCAGGATTTTCGATGCCGAGCACGCGGCCGATCGTGGACTTGCGCGAGGCGGGAAGGAGAATCGGACGGCCGAGTCGGCGGAGCCGCGCCAGCCCGCGGAAGATGCGGAGGCTGTCGGCCGGCTGCTTCGCAAAATCAATTCCGGGATCGAGCACGATCGCGTCGTGCGGGAGACCGGCCGAAATCGCGAGCGCGATCCGGGACTCAAAAAACGATTCCAGTTCGGCGAGGATGTCGGGGTATTCCTCGCTGGTGCGCGGGATTTTCGGCTCGCCCTTCGAGTGCATGATCAGGAGGGCCGCTCCGCGCTCCGCGCACAGGCGGGCATGCGTGCCGTCGGGCAGAGCGCTCATGTCGTTGAGCAGGTCGCAGCCTGCTTCGAGCGCCCTCCGGGCGACCCCGGTCCGCCAGGTGTTGACCGAGAGCAGCGGCGGAAAAACCTGCGCCCCGTCGCGCGGCGCGGCCGCCACGCCCGGAAACCCGTGCAGGAACGGTTCGATGCGCGACCACTCCTCGTCCTCGCTCACGGCAGCGCGGTTCGTGCGGGCGCTCTCCCCGCCGACATCCACGATGTCGGCCCCTTCGGCAATCATCTCGCCAGCCCGTCCCAGTGCCCATCCCGCATCAAGCCGCCCGTCCCCGGAAAACGAATCGTCGTTGATGTTCAGGATCCCCATGACGAGCGGCCGCCGAGGGAAGACGATCCGCCGCCCGCGCGCGGACAGGATGTTCTCCTTGTCTCCCGGAGAAATCTTCTCCAAGCTGAAGTCCGCGACATGAAATTTATCCATTCGGTTTTTGATAAGCTGAAGCACCATCCGAAGCGCATCGTGTTTCCAGACGGAGACGATGCGCGAGTGCTGCGCGCCGCGCAATTGTTTTACGAGCGTGGCCTCGGGGTGCCGGTCCTTCTGGGCAAGCGGGATGTCATCGAGCGCGTGGCGCTTGCGGAACGCGCGAGCCTCGACCACGTCGCGATCATCAATCCGGAAACCTCCTCGGATCTGCCGGTTTTCTGCCAGCGGATCGAGCGGCTCGAGCGCTACCGAAACATGGGGCTCAAGGACAGCCGCGCGATGATGACGAACCACAACTACTTCGCGGCGATGATGGTTCAATACGGGCTGGCCGACGCGCTGGTCGGCGGCGGGACCGCGTTCGGCGGGGCCCTGCTCCGTCCGCTCCTCAGCCTCATCAAGCCGCTGCCCCATGCGGAGGTCGTCTCGGGCTGCACGATCGTGGAACTGGAAAAAAAGACGCTGGGCGACGACGGGGTGATGTTTTTTGCCGACACCGGCATCGTGCCGGATCCGACCATGCAGCAGCTCGCCTCGATCGCCGTGCAGACCGGCCTCCTTGCGCGCCAGGTTTTTGGCAGGCGGCCGCGCGTTGCCCTCCTCAGCTTCTCGACCAAGGGCAGCGCCCGAACCGCCTCCGCCGAAAAAGTCGCGGGCGCGACCGCGCTCGCCCGGGAGATGGTGAGCCGGCTCGGCGCGGAGATCGCGGTGGATGGAGAAATGCAGGCCGACGCCGCGCTGGATCCCCTCATCGCCGAAAAGAAGATGGGGGCGAGCCTGGTGGGCGGCCGGGCGAACGTGCTCGTTTTTCCGGATCTCAACAGCGGCAACATCGCGGTGAAACTGATCCACTACTGCGCGGCGGCCCGGACGTTCGGCCAGCTCATCCTCGGGCTCACGCGCCCGGCAGTCGATCTCTCCCGCGGGGCGGACGTCGAAGAAATCGTCTGCATGGCCGCGCTCGCCGGCCTCCAGTCGATCGAATACCGGAAACTCTACCCCGAGCAGGGCGAGTAGTTAATTCCGCGGGGCCGCCTCGCGCACCCGCTGGATGGATATGGCTTTCCCGTCGGCCTGGTCAATATCGATGAGGGCGCCGCAGAGGTGGACCGGGCCGCGGGCGATCGGGAAGGCGACCGGAAGGCATTCGGTGAACCGCTGGAGGATCGGCCCGATCTCGCGACCGAGGATCGAATCCGACGGTCCGCACATGCCGGCATCGCAGAGGAACGCGGTCCCGTCCGGCAGGATCCGCTCGTCGGCGGTCTGCACATGCGTGTGGGTGCCGACGACGGCGGAGACTTTGCCGTCGAGAAATCTTCCGATGGCGATTTTCTCGCTGGTAGTTTCCCCGTGGACATCCACGAAGATGACCGGGGTTTCCTGCCGGAGCCGTTCGACCTCGGCGGCGACCGCATGAAACGGGCTGTCGAGCGGCGGGTGCATGAACGTCCGGCACTGGACGTTTACCACTGCGATTTTTCCTTTCGACGTGTTGAGCACGATGCTCCCCTGGCCGGGCGCGGTCGAGGGGTAGTTGATCGGGCGCAGCAGCCGCGGCTCGGTCGCGATGAACCCCGCCGTCTCCTTCTGATCCCAAACATGGTCGCCGGTCGTGATCACCGCGACCCCCGAACGCAGGAGGTCGATCGCGATTTTTCCCGTGATCCCGCGCCCGCCCGCCGCGTTCTCCCCGTTGACGATCACAAAGTCCACATCCCGCTCCTTGAGGAACACGGGAACCGCCTGGGTCACGGCATGCCGGCCGGGCTCGCCGACGATATCACCCAAAAAAAGAATTCGTATCATCCATCCTTTTTATCGCAAGAACGCCCGAACGCATTTAAAAAAACACAATCTTGAAAATTCTTTCTTTGGCGCTGGCGATGCTTTTCCTGTGTGCGGATGCCCACGCGCGCCTGAGCCCGCTGGCGCCGGCCCCCGACTGGTCGAGGCTGGATACCTTTCAGGGGACGATGACGAAAGCGGATTTCCAGGGGCTGCTGGACCGGGTTTATGCGCCGGGCGGGGCGTGGGCGGAGTGCATTTCGCTGGATGGCGGCAGCGCGACGATCCGGACATCGCCCGGGCGGGCGCCGTATCATTTGAAATTTGCGCCTGATGCCGCGTCCTCCAAGCGGCCCGATGTTTACTGGAGGCCGCGCGCCGCGCTTCCGGCACCCGCCGCGGGAAAGCCGCTCTCCGGGCTGAAGATCGCGCTCGACCCGGGCCATATCGGCGGCGGATGGGCGAAAATCGAGGAGCGTTGGTTCCGGGTCGGAAGCTCCGCGCCCGTGACCGAAGGCGACATGACCCTCCGGGTCGCGAAGCTGCTCGCTCCTAAGCTACAGGCCCTGGGGGCCGAGGTCTTCCTCACCCGCTCGAAGGCCGCGCCGGTCACATCCGCCCGCCCGGCGCAGCTCCGGGCCGCCGCCGCGGATGCGCTCAAACAGAAAGGCGACGCGCCCACAAAGTCCGCCGTCACCAAGGAAAGCGAGCGCCTGTTTTACCGCGCCAGCGAGATCCGCCGCCGCGCCCGCCTCGTCAACGAGACGATCCGCCCGGACCTCGTCCTCTGCCTCCACTTCAACGCCGAAGCTTGGGGGAACGAAAAATCGCCGCGCCTCGTCAACGAAAACCACCTCCATTTTCTCGTCACCGGCTCGCTCACCCGCGAGGAGCTTTCCTACGACGACCAGCGGCTCGAAATGCTCGTCAAGCTGCTCGGCCGCTCGTTCGCGGAGGAGCTTCCGCTCACGAACGCCATGTCCGGCACGATGGCCCGCGCGACCGGACTCCCGCCGTATGATTACCAGAGCGGCCGCGCCGCCCGCGTAAACGGCAACCCGTATGTCTGGGCCCGCAACCTCCTCGCCAACCGGCTCTTCTCCTGCCCGGTCGTCTATGTCGAACCCTACGTCATGAACGGCCGCGCCGCCTTCGCACGGATCCAGGCCGGAGATTACGACGGACGACGGAATTTTGGAGGCGTCGCGCGAAAAAGCATCTACCGTGAATACGCGGACTCCGTCGCCGACGGGCTCGTCAAATACTACAGCACCCGATGAAAATCATAGCCATCACCAACCAAAAAGGCGGGGTCGGAAAGACCACCACCACCGTCAACCTCTCCGCCGCCCTTGCCGAACTCGGGCAGCGGGTTCTCCTTGTGGACCTCGACCCTCAGGCCAGCGCGACCAGCGTGCTCGGTTTGAAGGAAGCCTCCTCGGGCAGCATCTACCAGTCGCTCATCGGTGCCCGCCACGCCCGCGAACTCATCCTCCCGACCCGCATGCCAAACCTCTCCGCCATCCCTGCCGACCTCGACATGGTGGGCGCAGAAATCGAAGTCGCCCGCATGGACGACCACATGCTCCAACTCCGAAGGGTCCTCGGCGACATCCGCGAGCAGAACGCTTTCGATTTCGCGCTCCTCGACTGCCCGCCCTCGCTCGGCATCCTCATGACAAACGCGCTCGCCGCCGCGGACGAGATCCTGGTCCCGATCCAGTGCGAGTATTACGCCCTCGAGGGGCTCGGCCTCCTGATGGACGTCACCGACCGGGTGCGCGCCAGCGGCAACAACCCCGGCCTCTCGATCTCCGGGCTCCTGCTCACAATGTATGACAGCCGCACAAACCTTAGCCCGGCCGTCGTCAAGGATGTCCGTGACCACTTCCAGGAAGTCGTCTATGAGACCATGATCCCGCGCACCGTCCGGTTCGCCGAGGCCCCGAGCCACGGGCGCACGATCCTCGAGCACGATCCCTCCGGCCCGGGCGCCGCCGCCTACCGCGCCCTCGCCAAAGAACTCCTCGAACGCCAAAGCCGCGGCCTCGCCTTCACCAGCGCCGCACAGCCGTAAACCGGGCTCACAGGATTTTTTCGAGGAGGTAGTTTTTGAGATCCGCGATGGGGAGGCGTTCCTGCTGCATGGAATCCCGCTGGCGGAGCGTGACCGTGCCCTCTTTTTCCGGTCCGTTTTCGCCGATCGTGTCGAAATCGACCGTGACGCAGAACGGGGTCCCGGCCTCATCCTGGCGGCGGTAGCGGCGGCCGATCGCGCCGGACTCGTCGTAGAAGACGTTCATGTGGCCGCGCAGCGAACGAACGATCCCGCGCGCCGCCTCGACGAGGGCCGGCTTGTTTTTCAGCAGAGGGAAGACGCCGCACTTGATCGGGGCCATCCGGGGGTGGAACCGCATGACCGTGCGCGTCTCGGATCCGCCCTTGTCATCGGTGACGGTCTCCTCGTCGAAGGCCTCGCAAAGCAGTGCCAGAGCGGTCCGGTCGGCTCCGGCGCTCGGCTCGACGACATGGGGAACAAAGCGTTCCTTCGTCACCTCGTCATAATAATCCAGCGGCTTCCCGCTGTGCTCGATGTGCTTCGAAAGGTCGTAATCGGTCCGGTAGGCGACGCCTTCGAGCTCGCTGATCCCGAACGGAAACTCGTATTCGAGGTCGTAGGTCTTCTTGGAATAAAACGCGCGGTCGCCGTCCGGGATGTCGTTCACGTGGATTTTCGAGCGCGGGATCCCGATGTCCTCGTAGAACCGGAGCCGCTCTTCGAGCCAGTAGTCGGTGAGCTTGAGCCCGTCCTCGGGACGGCAGAAATATTCGATCTCCATCTGCTCGAACTCGCGCGAGCGGAAGATGAAATTCCGCGGGTTGATCTCGTTGCGGAACGCCTTCCCGATCTGCGCGATCCCGAAGGGAAGCTTCTGGCGCGAGGTATCGAGGATGTTCCGGAACTGCACGAACATCGCCTGCGCGGTCTCCGGGCGAAGGTAGACGAGGTTGTCATCGCTCTCGATCGGTCCGGCGTAGCTTTTCAACATCAGGTTGAACGCCCTCGGCTCGGTGAGATCGCGCGCGCCGCAGTTCGGGCAGAACTTCACGCCGTCCTTTTCCGGGAGCTGGTCCGCGCGGTGCCGCGCCTTGCAGGCCCGGCAGTCCACCATCGGATCGCTGAACGTCTCCTCGTGGCCGGACGCCTTCCAGACCGCGCGGTTCATGATGATCGCGCCGTCCATTCCGACCATGTCGTCGCGCTCGCGCACGTTCCGCTTCCACCAGAAATCCTTCAAGTTCCGCTTCAGCTCGACCCCGAGCGGGCCGTAGTCCCAGAACCCGTTGATCCCCCCGTAAATTTCCGATGATTGAAAAATGAAACCCCTCCTCTTGCAGAGGCTCACAATTTTTTCCATGCGCTGCGCGGACTCGTCTTTCGCCATATCCGGCTATCCAACCCGACCTGCCCGGCCAGGTCAACGCGGATCAGGCGCGGATCATTTTCCGGTGGAGGAATCCATCGCGCGGTTGAGTGCGCTGACGATGGCCTTGATCGATGCGAGCTCGATGTTCGTGTCGCTGCCGACTCCGAAGAACGTCCGCCCGGCGGGCATTTTGATCTGCATGTAGCTGACCGCGCGGGCACCGGCGCCGGCGCCGAGCGAGTGCTCGGAGTAGCTGAGCACGTCGAAGCGCGGAAGCGAGGTGCTGCGCAGGGCATCCACGAAGGCGTCGATCGGCCCGTTGCCAGCGCCCTTGAGGACGAGTTCGCTTCCGGCGTGGAAGAGCCGCGCCTCGCAGGTCACCGTGCTCGAGCGCTCGATCGTGCAGAACTCGACCAGCGCGACCGGCTTGTCGCGGGCGATGTATGTCGCGACGAAGACCTCGAGGATCTCCTGCGGGCTGAGCTCGGTGCCTTTCTCGTCCGAGATCCTGTTGATGATCCGCCCGATTTCCTTCTGCATCAGCCTCGGGAGCTGGTAGCCGAATTCTTTTTCCAAAACGTAGGCGACCCCGCCCTTGCCGGACTGGGAGTTGATCCGGATGATCGCCTTGTAGCTTCTGCCGATGTCGGCGGGATCGATCGGGATGTAGAGCACATCCCACGGCTTGCCCTCGCCCTGCTGCTCCCATGATTTTTTGATGGCGTCCTGGTGCGAGCCGCTGAACGCCGTGAACGCGAGGTCGCCGGCATACGGGTGCCGCGCGGGGATTTCCATGCGGGTGCAGCGCTCGTAAACCTCGCGGATGCCGTTGATGTCGCTGAAGTCGAGCCCGGGGTGGATCCCGTGCAGGTAGAGGTTGAGCGCGAGGGTCGCGACATCGAGGTTGCCGGTGCGCTCGCCAAGCCCGAAGAGCGTGCCCTCGACGCGATCCGCGCCGGCCAGAAGCGAAAGCTCGGTGGCAGCGATGCCTGTGCCCCGGTCGTTGTGCGTGTGCAGCGAAAGCGTCGTGAGAGCGCGCCGCGTCAGGCGGGTGGACATCCACTCGATCTGGTCGGCGTGGACGTTCGGCGTCGCGTATTCCACCGTGGCCGGGAGGTTGAGGATGATTTTGTTGTCCGGCGCCGGCTGCCAGACGTCGGTCACCGCCTCGCAGATCTCGAGCGAAAATTCCAACTCCGTGCTCGTGAAGCTTTCCGGCGAGTATTCCAGCCGGATCCGGGAGCCTGCCTCCACGAGCGGGCGCATCTCGTCCTTGAGAAACGACACCGCGTCGGTCGCGATCTTCACGATCTCCCCGCGCGTGGCCTGGAACACGTATTCGCGCTGCTTCGGAGAGGTCGAATTATAGAGGTGAAAAATCACGTCCCGCGCCCCGCGGAGCGCCTCGAGCGAACGTGCGATCAGCTCGCTCCGGCACTGGCACAACACCTGGATCGACACCCCGTCCGGAACCAGGCCGCCCTCGATCAGCCTCCGGCAAAAATCAAATTCGATCTGCGAGGCCGACGGGAACCCGATCTCGATCTCGCGGAACCCGATCCGCACGAGCATCTCGAAATATTCGAGCTTTTCCTCCACGCTCATCGGCTGCGCGAGCGCCTGGTTCCCGTCGCGCAGATCCACGCTGCACCAGATCGGCGCCCGCTCGAGCGTCCGGCCGGGCCACTGCCTGCCGGGCAGATCCACCGGCGGAAACGGACGGTATTTTGTGACGGGTGCCGCTTGCATGTTGGAAAGAAACCTACCACCACACGCCGCCCCCGCCAATGACCGATTGCGGCCGGCGGGCTGGAATCCTCTCGCCCGGCGGCGCGCGGGTCGCTAAAAGTGGATCTCCCCGCCAGAAAATGAAGACCCAAGGGACAAAAATGACATCAAAGGACGGAAGTCCACTTTCGTCCCGTGCGTCCCTCAAGTCCCTTCCTCCTGCTGCCGCCACCTTCATCCCACCCCACGGTGGATACGAGAACCTCATCTCCTTCCAGAAATCCCGCATCGTCTATGATGGCACCGTGAAGTTCTGCGAGCGCTTCGTGGACAAGCGCAGCCGCACCACCGACCAGATGGTGCAGGCCGCCCGCTCCGGCAAACAGAACATCCTCGAGGGCAGCCAGGCCAGCGGCACCTCGAAGGAAACCGAGATCAAGCTCACCAACGTCGCGCGCGCCAGCCTCGAAGAACTTCTCGAGGACTACCGCGACTTTTTGCGCGTGCGCAGTCTCGCGGAGTGGCCAAAAGATCACTCCCACACGCGGCGCCTCCGCGAACTCAACCGCGAGCCCGATGCCTGCTACGAAACCTTCAAGAAGGGCATCGAGCATCCCGACCCCGCCATCGCCGCCAATGTGATGATCGGCCTCATCAAGCTCACCAACTACCTGCTCGACCAGCAGCTCCGGCGTCTCGAAAAAGACTTCCTCAACGAGGGCGGACTCCGCGAGCGCATGACCCGCGCCCGCCTCTCCTCCCGCGCCAAACAGCAGCGCGAAGATCCGCGGAGCAGCTAAATCAACCTCCCCTCCCTCCCGTCCTTTTCGTTCCTTCCGTCCCTTTCCTCCTCCAAGATTTCTCGCTTTTTGAGAACAAATCCCGATAATGCCCCGCGTGCCGGATCCCGTTGAGTTTTTGCTGTCTCTCCCGCCTGCCATGGCGGCGGCGTTCCCATCGCTTTTTCCAGATTCTCCGCGCAGGTGGTTTGCCTCGTGCGATCCGGCCGGGCGCAAGCTGGGATCTGGGGGCGGGGTGGCGCAGATGCTGGCCGATGCATGGAGGGCAGAGGGCGGGACCTTCGACGGGTGGCTGGATTCCGCGCGCCGTCTGGTCCTGCTGGCTGGCGGCCAGAGCCGGAGACTTCCGGCATATGCGGCCGCCGGGAAAGTTCTCATGCCGGTGCCCGTGATGCGCTGGTCGTACGGGCAGCGACTCGACCAGACGCTCCTTGACCTTCAGGCCGACGACTACGCGCGGATCCTCGCGCTCGCGCCCGGCGACTCGCGGGTGCTCGTCGCCAGCGGGGATGTGTTCCTGAAATTTCCCGGGGAGATGCCCGCGATCCCGCGCGCCGATATTGTCGGCTTCGGGATGTTGGTCAGCCCGGAGGTCGCCTCGCATTTCGGCGTCTTTTTTTCGCCCCGCGAATCGCGCGGCGAGGTCGCGTTTTTCCTTCAGAAGCCGACGCCGGAAAAGATCCGCGAGCTTGCGGCCACGCACGCCTATTTTGTGGACACCGGCCTCTGGCTCCTGAGCCGCCGGGCGATCGGCGTCCTCATGGGTCGGTGCGGGTGGACGGGCGAAGGGTTTGCGGGCGGATGCGCGGCGAACTACGAGCTCTATGCCGGGCTCGGTCCCTCGCTCGGATCCCGCCCGTCGGAGAGCGATCCGGAGATTCACGCGCTCACCGTCGGGATCGTCCCGCTGCCCGGTGCCGAGTTCTTCCATTTCGGGACGACCCGCCAGATGATCGAGTCGCTTTCCGCACTCCAGAACCGGGCCGCCGGGAAGGCCGATCAGGACGACTTCTGGCGCAAGCCGCACCCGGACATGTATGTGCTCAATTCGAGCTTCGCTTTCAAAAAACGGGCTCCCGACCACCGGATGCTTTGGATTGAAAACTGCTCGCTGCCCGACGATTTCCTGCCCGCCCGGGAAAACGCGTTGACCGGGCTTCCGGCTGGCGACTGGACGTTCCCGCTCGCTCCGGGTGACTGCCTCGACTGCGTGCCGGTGGGCGAATCGGATTTTGTGATCCGCCATTACGGGTTCGACGACCGGTTTTCCGGCGCTCTGGAAAGCGCGCTTTGGATGGGGCGTCCTGCGACCGAGTGGTTTCGCGACCGGGGGATGTCGCCCGGTGACGCGGGGATCGCGCCCGGCACCGACATCCAGGAGGCCGCGCTTTTCGCGGTCGTGCGGGATCCGGATTCGGCGTGGATCGCGTGGCTTCTCAACGCCTCGCCCACCGAGGGGGCGCGCGAGGCGTGGCTCTCGGCCAGGCGGTTCAGCGCGCGCGAACTCGGCGAGCATGCGAACCTCGCCCGCGTCTTCGCCCAGCGCCGCGCGCTCTCCGCCGAGGCCGCCGGCACTCTCTGGGACCACCGCGCCAGCAATCCATTTTTTCGCATCGACCTCGACAATGCGGCTTCGATCTATGCGGCCGGAGATCGTGGGGAGCCGGAGGCGGACGCAGCCGGAGGCAGCGCGCTGCGCCGGATGCACGAGCAGGCGTTTGTCGCCGCGGTAAAAAAAGCGCGCGGGCAGGACGGCGCGCGCGAGGAAGCGGTGGCCTTCGCCGCGCTGGCCGAGCGGATCGTCGCGCTGTGCAGTCCCGTCGCGCCGCAGGCGACCCTGATCGAGGATCAGATCCTTTGGGCGCGCTCGCCGGTGCGCCTCGACCTTGCCGGCGGGTGGAGCGACACTCCTCCTTTCTGCCTCAAGCACGGCGGTGCCGTGGTGAACATGGGGGTGGATCTCAACGGCCAGGCACCCGTCCAGGTTTTTGTGCGGATCTGCCCTGAGCGCCACATCCTGATCCGCTCGATCGATCTCGGTGCCCAGACGGTGATCCGCTCGTTCGACGAACTGGAAAACTACTCGACCATCGGCGCGGAATTTTCCCTCGCCAAGGCGGCGTTCTGCCTCGCCGGATTCCATCCGCGTTTTCACAAATCCGCGCCCTCCACGCTCGGCGGGCTGCTGGAGGAGTTCGGCGGGGGAATCGAAGTCTCGATGCTCGCCGCCTCCCCGAAAGGCTCCGGCCTCGGCACGAGCAGCGTGCTCGCCGCGACGCTGCTCGCCGCGCTCGGCGCAGCCGGCGGCATGGGCTGGGATCACGAGGATCTTTTCCGCCGCACGATGGCGCTCGAGCAGATGCTCACATCCGGCGGCGGCTGGCAGGATCAGGCGGGCGGAATTTACCACGGGGTCAAGCTCATCGAAACCGCTCCAGGCCTCGACCAGAAGCCCTCCGTGCGCTGGCTTCCCGAGCGGTTGCTTGGCCCCCAGACCGCCAACCGGATGTCGCTGCTCTATTACACCGGCATCACCCGCGTCGCAAAAACCATCCTCCAGGAAATCGTCCGTGGGATGCTTCTCAACTCGCACACGCACATGGAAAAACTTTTCGCCATCCGCAACCATGCGGTCGGCGCCTACCAATCCATCCAGCGCGAGAACTGGCCCGCGCTCTGCGGGGTCGTGCAGACGAGCTGGGAGCTCAACCAGGCGCTCGACAGCGGGACGAACCCGCCGGAAGTTTCCGCCATCATCGGGTCGGTTCGCGACTGGACCGCCGGGGTCAAGCTCCTCGGTGCCGGCGGCGGCGGCTACATGCTCCTGCTGGCCAAGGACGAAGCGGCGGGAAGCCGGATCCGCGAGCATCTCACCTCCCGCCCGCCGAACCCCCGGGCGCGGTTCGTGGACTACTCGATCTCTCCCTCCGGCCTCCAGATCACGCGAAGCTGAATATTGACAGGCCCGGTGCGGATTGGTAATTTCCGCGCGTTCGCGGGGCTCGCCCCAGATGGAGGGGGCGGCGCGATATCTATGCAATCGGTCCTCGATACTCCGGTGCTGGTGCTCAACCGCCTGTGGCAGGCGGTCAACACGTGCAGCGCCCGCCGCGCATTCACGCTGCTCTATCAGGGGCACGCGCAGGCGGTCTCATCGGATTCCAGCCGGGGATTCACGACGCACGACTTCGAGGGATGGAGGGATTTTTCACGCCAGAACCCGCATCCGGAGATGGTCAAAACCATTTCGATGCATGTGCGGATCCCCCGGATTATCGTCCTCATGCTTTTCGACCGGCTCCCGAAGAAGGAGGTGAAATTCACGCGCTTCAACCTCTATGAACGCGACCGCAACACCTGCCAGTATTGCGGCCTCGGGTTTGACCGGGAAAAATTGAACCTCGACCACGTGCTCCCGCGCGACCGGGGCGGGCAGACGACGTGGGAGAACATCGTCTGCTCGTGCATCCCGTGCAATACCCGGAAGGGCAACCGCCTCCCCCACGAAGCCGGGATGCGGCTCGTCCGCATGCCGAAGCGCCCGAGGTGGCGCCCGTTCGTCCACATCTCGATTTCTAACGCGCCGCATGAAAGCTGGAGGCATTTTCTCGACATCGCCTACTGGAATGTCGAGATCGGGGACTGAGGCTTCCTCCGCGCTGGTCATCCGGCGGCAACCGATGTAAAAAGAATTCTGTGGAGCACATCAAACGCCGCCGCAATCCGGCCCTCTGGCACCATGTCAACCGGTTTCTGACCGTGCTGATCATCGCCGGCGTCCTCCTCTTTGCCGCCGTGAATTTCTACCCGCAGTGGGCCCATCGCAACCATCTCGCGCAGCAGCTCCGGGACGAGCAGGCGAAACTCCGGACGGAGCAGCTCCTCCAAAAAAAGCGCGAGCGCGAAGTCTCGCTTCTCCAGAACGACCCCGGCTATATCGAGGCCGTCGCCCGCGACAAGCTCGGCGTGATGAAGGATGGCGAAACCATTTTCCGGCTCGACGGGTCGCACGCGCAACCCGCCGCCGCGCCGGAGCCCCGGAAGAAGCCCTCCCAATGAACCAGGTGAAGGACACTCTCCGCGCCACCGTGCGGCTGGGCTATGACGGGCGGGTCCACAAGCAGTTCCGCGGCCCGAAGGCGGACGAGCGCTTCGCCAACGAGGTCAGGGTTCTCAAATACCTCGAGGAACGCGGGTGCCCATTCGTGCCGCGCCTCCTGGAAGCCGATCCGGACAGCCTCAAAATGGTCACGACAAATTGCGGGAGCCGGGTCGATCACCTCGACGAGGAGCGCTGCCGCGAGCTGTTCGAGGAGCTGCTGAATTTCGGCGTCCGCCACGACGACCCGGAGATGCGCAACGTAACCTACCGGCAATCCGACGGGCGGTTCTGCCTGATCGATTTTGAATTCGCCACGATCCTCGAACATGCCAGCTGAAGAACCGCCGCTGGCATTCTCCTGGTCCGGGCACACCGACCGCGGGCGCGTCCGCAAGAACAACGAGGATTCGTTTCTCGGGCTTGCCGTCGATGCGGAGGGGGTGAGATTCCTCGGAAAGATCGGCGACGCCGTCGGAGGGCGGGCGGATTTTGTTTTTGCCGTGAGCGACGGGATGGGCGGGGCGATGGCGGGCGAGTTCGCCAGCCGGATCACCGTCGAGAAAATCACGAAGCTGCTCCCGCCGCTTTTCCAGCAGAATGCGTCCGGGATTGCGGCCGGATACACCGGTGTGGTCGAGGAGCTTTTCGGAGAGATCCACAAGGCGCTCCTCTACCTCGGCGACTGCTACGAGGAATGCGCCGGGATGGGTGCCACCCTCAGCCTCTGCTGGTTCAGCGGCCGCAAGATGCATTTCGGGCACATCGGCGACAGCAGGATCTATTCCCTCCCGGCCGCGGGCGGGATCCGGCAGCTCACGCACGACGACACGCATGTCGGGTGGCTGTTCCGGAACGGGCAGCTCAGCGAGCGCGAGGCGAAATCCCACCCTCGAAGAAACGTCCTCCAGTCCGCGCTCGGGGCCGGCCACCAGTTCGTCAACCCCCAGGTCGGGGCGGTCGAATGCGGGCCCGGCGACCGGTTCCTCCTCTGCACCGACGGGATCACCGACGGGTTGTTCGAGGAGCAGATCCCGGAGATTCTCCGCGAGGGCGGCTATTCGGCCGCCCACCTCGTAGGCGAAGCCCTCAGCCGCTCGGGGAGGGACAACGCCACCGCCCTCGTGGTCGAACTCGCCGACCCGCCGCCGACCGAAGTGCCCAGCGCCTCCGCCCAAAAGTGATTTTTTTTGGCAAGCCCCCGGTATCGTGCTATGTTCAGCCATGCACCAGTGCCTCATGCGATGCGGGTTTCTTGTGAGCAGGCGGGCGTCCGGCTGGAAAAAATCCGGTTTCACGCTCATTGAGCTGCTGCTGGTCATTGCGATCATCGGGGTGATGAGCGCGCTGATTATCACGACCGTCACGAACGCGGCAGCGGATGCCCGCCGGACGCTCGCCTACCAGCAGCAGGTTACCCTCCAGGATGCCCTCAACGCCTGGATCGCGGGAAATTCCAGCGGCACGAACTCTCTGAACACCGCGCGCACGCTCTACTCCGCCGCCTCTTCCGACCTGGCAAAGCTCGACCTCCTCGGCAGCAACTACCTCCACAACTCGACCTACCTGCACTTCAAGAGCAATTCCGTTTCCGGCATCCAAAGCGAGGCGATGGTGAAATCCGGAATGCATTTGACCTTCACCACATGGAGCGGATCAAATTACCCCACCGTGGAATGGCAATGACCATATGAAATACGAAATGCGAAATGCGGAATGCGAAACCCGGAACGAATCCGCACGGCCGATCCGGCCTTCCTCCTTTTCTCCCGCCTTCTCCCTCGTCGAGGTGCTGGCGGCGATCACCATCATCGGCATCGTCACATTCCTTGCGATCCCGAACATCGTCCGCATCAAGCAGGACGGCGAGGACAACCTCGCCCGCGCCCGCGCGGAGTCGCTCAACATGGCGATCGCCTCGTATGTGCAGGTGGTCGGGACAAATGCCGCCTACAGCGCATGGAGCAATGTCAGCGCGGACGCGAGATACAACTTGATCCGCCCCTACATCTCCTTCTCCGAATCCACTCTCTCCGCCTTCACTCCCTCCGGCTATACGATCACTCCTCCGACGAGCATCGTCCCGATGACAAATAAGACGACCATCAGCAACACGGTGCGGAGCACAAATATTTATTACTGAAACCATGCGGACCGGAGCGAAACGCGGCGGAAGCCGGAGGGGAAGCGGGACATTTTCGCGGCGCGCGGGATTTTCCTTAGTCGAGATGATCGTCGTGATCGCATTTCTGGCCATCGTTGCCGCCATCGCCATTCCCGTGATGTCAAACGTCGTGCAGTCCTCATCCTACGGGATCGCCAAGCGGAACATGCGGCTTCTTAACGGGGCGGTGATCGCATATAATGAAGGCGTCGCGGAGCTGACGAACGCGAGCGGCGCCGGGCAGGCCGTCTTCACTCTCCTCTGCACCCGCGCGGCCACGAACCCATCCCCCGGCTCACCCTATCTGCCGCCCAATGCCGTTTTTGTCAGCAGCAGCGACTCCGCCACCTACCGCGCCACCTGGAACGGGCGGATGTTCAAACTTGTCCCCGCCGGAACGGGCGGCTCCGGGCTCGACCTCCTCAAGCTCATGGGCTCATCATCCTCTACGAACTGATGAACACCGCCGACTGGCATGACCTCTGCACCGTCCTCAAGGAGGGCGGGATTGATCCTGGCAACCCGCCCGAGGAGACCTTGGATCTTCACCAGCACCTCGCGCATGTCAACGGGATCCTGGCCGAGGAAGCCCTCGAGTGGCTCGCAAGAAAATTCACCGTCCTCCCGTTCAACCCGATCCGGACAAGCTGTTCGACCCGCGCGGAAAATGCCTTCCGGAGGCTCTGCCCGAAAATGTCGGGCTCGGAGGAGGATTACTGGATCCCGTTCGGCACGCTCGGCCCGCTCCTCCTCTGCGCACATTACAATCCCGCCAGCACCCGGCTCTGGGAAATCCCGCACGAGCTCGTCATCCCGATGCTCGTCCCGCAGTCGAAATACGCCATTTTTCAACGCGATTTCATGGGGCGCCTCGACCTTCAGCCGCTCGAAGAAAAACTCCCTTTGGTTGTCCCTCATCCGCTCCCGCAAAATTCCAGCTCCGAGGCCGTCCTCGAGTGGCTTCTCGCGTTTTACCCGTTCGAGGAGGACATCCTCAGCAAGCTGGAACGCGCCAAGGCCGATCTGACGGGAGTGCCGCCGGAGGCGTTGACGGCGATCAAATCCCTCCCGTCCCACTACGGGCTTGCCCTGCGGTGCCTCTCGACCGGAGACGCCTGCTTCAACGCCGAACACGCGCCCCCGCAAAGCCTCTTCCCGGATTCCCTCCTCGAAAAATATGCCGTCTATCCCCTCTATTGTGGCGTTAAGACGGTCTTCCTGCTTTCTGCCGAAAAAGAAAACTTCGGCTTCGAGGACGAATGGCTTTCCGGAGGAAACGACCCGCTTTTTTTCCGCACGGTTCTGGCCGAGCGCGAGGCGGTCATCGCGACGATCAACCGCGACCGCAGCCGCGCAGCCGGCTCCAGCACGGCCGCCGCCGACCAGGAGCTCACGTATTCGGACGTCGCCAACATCGTGGACATCGACGTCCAGGAGATCCAGCGCATCAACCCCTCGAGCATCAACGCCACCCCCGAACAGGTCGTTCATTGGGTCCTCTGGCGCGCGATCACCGGGCGCGCCAGCGATCTCCATATCGAAAAATTCTACAACACCGCGCGCTTCCGCGGGCGGATTGACGGCGAGCTGAAAGTCATCCACTCGTGCCCGGAGGAACAGCTCGCCCGCTTCGTCAGCGTCATCAAAAACTACTCGAACATGGGGCAGAGGCGGCAGGACGCGCAGGACGGACGGTTCTCGCTCACCCTCGGCAAGCGCCGCGTGGACTGCCGGGTCTCGGCCATCCCCTGCCGCAAGGATCTCCAGAAAATTACGATCCGCTTCCTCGACCGGCAGGACGGCATCCGCAAGCTCAGCGAGCTGAACCTCTCGCCGCGCCAGATCTCGGTGCTCGGCGATGCCATGGGCCGCGACCAGGGGCTCATCCTCGTGACCGGGCCCACCGGCAGCGGCAAGACCTCCACGCTCTACGCTCTCCTCAACAGCATCAACGCCGACAACATCAACATCCAGACGATCGAGGATCCGATCGAATACGAGGTCGAGGGCCTCAACCAGACCCAGACCGACCCGATCAACGGGATCGATTTCGGCGAGGGCCTCCGGCGGCTCATGCGCGCGGATCCCGACGTCATCCTCATCGGTGAGTGCCGCGACTTCGAGACGGCAAACTCCGCGGTCAACGCCGCGCTCACCGGCCACCTCGTCCTCACCACCCTCCACGCGAACGACTCGCTCCGCGCGGTGAGCCGCCTGATCTCGATGGGGATTCCGCCCTATCTTCTGGCCGATTCCCTCGCGCTCTCGCAGGCACAGCGCCTCGTCCGCCGCCTCTGCACCTACTGCAAGCGCCCGGTGCATGTCTCCCCCGAGGTGCGGGCGATCTTCGCCGCAAACCGCGTCGCCATCCCGCCGGAAGCCCAGGTCATTTTCGAAAAGCTCGGATGTTCCGAGTGCCGCGAAACCGGCTACACCGGCCGCATGGCACTCATGGAGATGTGCCCGTCGGACAATGTTCTTGCCGACCTTATCGCCTCGAACTCCCCCCAGAGCCTGATGCGCAAACACGCGTTCAAAAAGGGGGTTCTCACGCTGTACCAGGAGGGCCTCGCGCAAGTTCTCGCCGGCAACACCTCGCTTGAAGAAATCAGTTGCCTCAGCTACACGGCGGTGGATTCCGATTGGGACAAGGAAGTTCCCGACCCAGACCTCTGATCGGATCGGGCGCCCGTTTGGTGCCCAGGCAGCGGAACCGGGACACATCTCGCCACGCCCGGACGCTCCTTTTCCTCCGGGTTGACAACCCGGGCGGGGAGCCTCACGGTGCGGCCCTATGCCATTTTCCAAGCTTGGGCTCACCAAGCCACTTCTTCACGGCGTCCAGGCGATGGGGTACGGGGATCCGACCCCGATCCAGTTGCGGGCGATCCCCCCGGCCCTCGAAGGCCGCGACGTCATCGCTTCCGCCCAGACGGGAAC
>Ga0194039_1000274_pt1 | contig 32715 bp, 17 predicted proteins | sample JunL228m_MetaG_FD_148679 | JGI IMG/M metagenome (GOLD analysis project Ga0194039, IMG submission 148679) | Anoxic zone freshwater microbial communities from boreal shield lake in IISD Experimental Lakes Area, Ontario, Canada - Jun2016-L227-8m | ecosystem: Environmental > Aquatic > Freshwater >... | reverse complement strand
TCTCTCGCGATACGATATCGTCTGAACGGGCAACGATAGATTCGGGAGTTACAAAGTCCATAGTGAGTTTCCTCCCTGCACTACTTAAGTCATTGGAAAATAGGCGACACTGCCGACAGGTTACATTATTAAAAAAATGGTCCACTACCGCGATAAAATGTAGCACACTGAATTATTTCAACGGGATAACATTCGAATTAGGTAAAAACTACCCCGTATAGGAAACTGGCAGATGTTCAGGGAACTACTACATATAAGAAGTCTGATGCGGGTCAATGAAGAAAGAAAAGTGGATGATACTGACACTGTCGTTGGCATCAGTTACTCATGATCGAATTGCATGGTCCAAATACTTGCGTAATCTCATTATACCACCAACATCCATCGTGTAAGCCCGTCGACGAATGCGATGCCCAATCGCCTTTGCAGGTCAACAATACACTTTCTTTATCGTATCCACGAATGAGTATGGTTAATTGCAGTGGTGACCACGTTTTTCCGTGAGCAGGATCCTTTTTTTTGTTCACTCATTGTTTATCTCCCGTTATTTCCTGTCCTCCAATAATTTTTTATAAATATTCTGGAGAATTTCTTAAGACAGGTTATTATTCAGCATTCCAAGCCAAATCACATCGTCATATCAGACCACAGGCCGGCAATCGGGGATCAAGCTATATCAGTCACCGTTAAGTCCAGCACAAACCGAGGCGTTTGCAGGTCAAAGGAGAAAAAATATTGGACGTGATTATACACGACGATCGAGTCAACTAGCCCTCATTTGGGCACATTCCGAACAACCGACCAACCCATGACACATAACATCTTGGCCGGACGACGAGCCTTGCCACGGATCCCCATACTTGCATGCCGTCAACACAGATTCTCCCGGTTTACTTCGCACCAATACAGTCAATTCGGGACTTGCCCATTCTTTCATAGCGAAGGTATCGGTGGGATAGTAATTATGCTTTGGCACAAGATCTAACATAATTAAAAATAAGCTCGGTTGGGGGTGAAGGAAAAGAATAGGATGCGGGTTGACACGTATAAAATATCAACTACCTGCGATGGTGCGGCACGGGTTATGTTGAAATGTAACGCAACTCGTGCCAACTGAATAAGGCCCTCCCACATAATTGATTACCTTGCATCCCGTCAACACCACCTCTTCCGTTTTACTTCGTACCAATATAGTTAGTTCGGGACTTGTCCATTTTTTCATAGTGAATGTCCTTTGTGCTGAAACTTATACTTTGGTACAGGTTCAGACATAGATATAGTGGAACACCTTATCATGCGATGGGCAGATTACAAAAACTCAAAATACCATTAAAAGTTACAACCGTCATGTCTAACCAATTACTGAAAATACCCTTCCAACCTGCCATTTCGATTTCAGGAATGGGGAAATACCAAATTATTCATAGTAGAAAGAAGGGGATTGCGAAATGGTTGAGAGCCCCATTAGGATCCTTTTTTTCCAAGGATCAAGGTCATTACTCAGGCGCTGAAACGAAGCGATAATCTAAAAAACACCCCTGCTATTTCGGAGGTCCCAATTTCGTCATTGTGCCCCCGGGAAAATTTTCGTGTGGATAGGAGGAAAACAACGTCAAAAGATTGGCATCTCATCGGATTAATCTGCCAGAAAAAGACATCGTGGAGAGAATCAACAGATCTCCAATCTTCGCCAACCGTACTAGGAGGAACCAGGAAACTGCCAGGCAAGCCGCAGTAATCCCTGGCTGAAACCACGTTCCCGTCAATCAGGTCCAAGAACTATGGACAAGTACATGGGGAATCGTGCGGTCACTTACAACCTGGCGCATCCCCTCCACAGGACGGGAAAAAATGAGATGCAGACCAAAAACAGAAAGGAAATAATTTAGCATGCAGACTACCATGGTAACAAGATAATTATATGGATGTAATGTGACGTATCCCGGAAAACGGATTTCGACCTTTGGATGTAGTTCCTCTGATGTCGTGTTTTTTGGGTCGTGCGAAAACCCGGTGAACAGTATGCCCATGCGACCGGCAATAAAAGACTCTCCTATTGGTCCTGCACGAGTAACGGTGATAGACCTATGAATGAACCCGCCACCATTTCAACCGTTTTACGTGGATTCATCGTCATGAAATCCGATATCAGGCGGGCAGTACAGCTCGTCTTTGTGCATACCCCCGTCTGGACAGCGACCACCATTTTCCTCATTGTCCTCCTCGGACTGCTGCCCCTTGCCGGCCTGTATATCATGAAGCTGCTGGTAGACGCGGTCACCGTTGGTATTATTGCCCCGGATAAGGTCGATGTCATCAGCCAGCTCATTCCCCTGCTGGTTGCTGCAGCCGCAATTTCCATTATAGCGGTAATGTGTAAGTCAGTCTCGTCCTATGCAACCGAAGTCCAGTCCCTGATTATGACCGACGTGGTCACTGACCAGATCCAGGCACACTCCATCCAGCTTGACCTTGCATATTATGAAAACCCCGATTATTTTAACGACCTCCACCGGGCCCAGATGGAAGGACCCAGCCGCCCGGCAAAAGTCGTCAATGACATGGTCCAGATCGGCCAGAGCGGGATCTCGCTCGTGGCAATCGGTGCACTTGTCATTGCATTCTCGCCAATTGCAGGCCTGGTGCTGGTCTGTGCCGCCATTCCTGCGGTCATTTTCAAGGTCTGGTACTCCCGGCGGCTCTATGCACTCCGGAACCGCCAGACCGAGGCAGAGCGCAAGACCCGGTATTATCACTGGATGATCTCGGATGCCTATCATGCAAAAGAAGTCCGGCTTTTTGGACTGGGGCCCCTGTTCCGGGAGCGCTACCGCGCTCTCCAGGAAGAGCTGCGATATGCCCGGCTCTCTCTTTCCCGCTCTAAGGCGTTCTGGGATATTGTCGCACAGGGTTTCATCGCCGTAGCCGTGTTCGGGTCATTTGCCGTCATTGCATTCATGGCGATTGACGGGAACCTCACGCTTGGCGATATGGTAATGTATTTTATGGGATTCCAGCTGTGCATCGGGTATATCCAGTCCATCTTTGGCAGTATGAACAGCCTCTATGAAGACCAGCTCTTCTTAAAAAATCTCTTTTTATTTCTCGATCTCAAACCCCAGGTCCCGGTACCGGAAGTACCCATTCCCCTGCCGGAAACATTCCGGCACGAAGTGCGGGTTGATAATGTCACCTTTACCTACCCGGGCGATGAAAAACCTTCACTTCAGCATGTCAGTTTTGTCCTGCACCCGGGAGAAGTGATTGCCTTCGTCGGGTCGAATGGTGCTGGAAAAAGTACGCTAATCAAACTGCTCTGCAGGTTGTATACCCCGGAGTCCGGGTCCATTTTCGTGAACGGCATTGACCTTTCATTCGTTGACCCGGAGGACTGGTACCGGCACATCACGGTCCTTTTCCAGGATTATGTACGCTACCACCTCACCGCACGGGAAAACATCTGGCTGGCCAATGTCCGGGAGCCGGTGGACGATCCCGGGATTGTAGATGCTGCCGTGAAGGCGGGTGCCGATGCAGTCATCAGGGACCTCCCCGGTGATTACGGGACTGCGCTGGGGCGGAATTTTTCCGGGGGCCATGAACTGAGCACCGGGGAATGGCAGAAAATCGCCCTTGCGCGGGCCTTTTTCAGGGATGCAGAGATTGTCATCCTCGATGAGCCTGCCAGCTCGCTGGATGCGATAGCGGAAAAAGAGATCTTTACAAAGTTCCGGGAGATTATCCGGGGCAGATCGGCAGTCCTGATCAGCCACCGGTTTTCAACGGTGCTCATGGCGGACTGTATCTACGTCCTTGAAGGCGGTCAGATCATTGAACAGGGGAGTCATACCGAACTCATGGCACAAAATGGCAGGTACTCCACGATGTTCCATGCACAAGCTGACGCCTACTGCGAGTCCCCTCACTGACTCTTGTTCCTGGCCCAGGTCCGGCATTTTCGGGATGGAGTTCAATCAATGTTTGAAGGCCAATCGCATCCTTCATAGATGGCATAATTTGGAATCCTGAAATCTTTTGACGGAGGTTTCTCAGTAAGCTCCTCTTCGTTCACCAGAGGGAGCCTTGTTTTTTTTGTAGGGTCACATCATGGAAAAGATTTTGCCAGATATTTGGGTTAGGAGACATAGGTCTGCGATCAGAAAATAAAGCCACACATACTGCAAATAATAATGCCCGGAAAACACATTTCGGTAGTAATATTCAAAACGCCGGGTCTGGGTCAAGGACGGGGACCTGCAAAATTGTTTACTTCCTGCACAAGAGTCGACATACAATCCTCATTCTGAAATATAGGATCTCATCCGATCCATAGGACACGGCCAATTTTTTACCAATGTGTGGGACGGGGCGTGGTTTAAATTCCAGGCTGGCGGATGCACCCATTTCCCGGCCATACACCTGCCAGGTTATGACAGGATAGAGTTAATCCTGGTTCATTATGGGCCCGGATCCTGGTAAAACCGGGTGATTTTTAGGTAGACTAATAATACGGCTGAATATTCGTCATTTTAAGAAACTGACAATAATAGTGGCGGTTACAAACAAAAATCAGGGCACCAGCTGGAAGGAGAGGATAATGGGTGGTGGAATGATAATACCCTGCTTATTTTACCTATAAAGAGGCCGGAAAAAGGCCCGATTTTTTCCCTAGGTGGATCAATGTTTTATTGATGTCCAGATCAGGAGTTATCGACTCGTTTTGGGTGGAATCCAGAAATACCCGGCAGGGGTGTCTATTTCGGGTGACCTTAACAAATTCTGATTCCTGATCATCTTATCCCTTTATCAGCAATCCTGCCAAACACCCTGTAACCGCTGTAGATCCTGATGAAAATACATAGATTTATTCTGAAATTGATGACTGCAATTCCCGGAGGATCATGATGATCAGTGTGATTATTGTCAATCATAACGGACGGCATTTCCTCGATGCGTGTTTATCATCTCTCATCCATCAGACTTTCCAGGACTTTGAGATTATTCTTGTTGATAACGGGTCCGTGGATTACAGTGCTGAATATGTCCATAACCAGTTTCCTTCTGTAATAGTAGTCGAAAATAAAGAGAACCGTGGCTTCGCAGGAGGTAATAATGATGGGATCCGAATTGCCAGGGGCAAATATATTCTCACACTGAATAATGATACCATTGCAGACCCTGAATTTATAGAACACCTGGTAAAAGCAATGGAACGTGATGATACCATCGGGATGTGCGCCGCAAAGATGCGATTTCCGGATGGCAGGATCAACTCTACTGGCATCTGCATTTCGCGGAGCGGTGCAGCATGGGACCGGGGGATGTTTACCCAGGATGCAGGCCAGTTTAGTATCCCCGAAGAAGTGTTCGGTCCGTGTGCCGGTGCAGCCCTTTATCGGAAAAAGATGCTTGACGAGATTGGGCTCTTTGATGAGGACTTCTTCCTCTTTATCGAGGATGTTGACCTTGCGTTTCGTGCAAGGCTGGCTGGGTGGAAATGTATGTATGTACCTTCGGCCAGGGTAATTCATTTACACGGGGGGACGGCGGGGTATAAATCGAATATTTCGATATATTATGGGAACCGTAACATTGTCTGGTACGTTTTGAAAAATTTCCCAATTAAAACACTTTTTATGTGTAGTCCCTGGATTATTGGAAGGAATTGTGCCATCATCCCCTATTACATTATAACCGGAAAGGGACTGACAATTATCCGGGCAAAAATGGATTCAATTATTGGAATTTGGAAGATGGTGAAAAAACGTACGACAATTGATCGCGGTATTCCAGAAGCTGAATTACAACGATGGATTAATCCATGGGCACGTTTCGGTCAATGAGCATAAAAAGGTGAATCCGTGCGGTTAAAATGTTATAATCCTAACCTTCCTTTTATATTATCCGCGTAATTGGAAATTTTTTAGATGTTTTCTATGCTTATCGGTCAGTTCAGTTATTACGAGATTCCATTTGCGCATTAGAGGTTTCTGACTTTTTGCAGCCGGGGATATACAATCCTGATAATATTTCCTCCATCAAATCAAAGAGATAATTGGAATGCAATAACCATTCATTCATAAGATATCCCTCGTTTTAGCATTATACAGAATCATTTTTCCCTCAACATTTCTTTTAGGTGGACACTTCGCACTTCAACTAAAAATGCCCGCATTTTATTATCGATGCCCCAAAATCTCCATAGAATGATGCAGTATTTATATGACCTAAAGATTTCTTTCCAATTTGTTGAAGGGAGTGAAAGGTGCATTCAGAATTACTTTTTCAATGATACACCGGGTTTTTGCAGAGGAAAACCGAAAACATCATAATTCATAAGACCTCAAAAATTCCCTCTGGCCTAAATTTCAGTACTTCACATTTTTTCCTTTCACAATATCATCCTCCGTAACGTCTATCACAGTAGTTGTCCCAACAATGTGATATGTTCCATTTGCGCGGACCTCATTAGGATTATTCACCGTTGAATACGGGACAATAAATTCACCATTGTTACTCTCCTGCCGGTACGTGAACGTCCTCCCGGTATTGGTGACCACCTCGAGCTCGATCATCCCCTCCCCCTTGATGTGTGCTCCTTTCACCAATTCAAATACCTTTACAGGGTTTAGGTTTTCAGCGCCAGAACTGTCACTAAACCTGATACCAGATGAATTACCCTCCGATTCGTGCACCATCCGGAAATGTTGAAGGGCAGGTACCCGTTCAAACGGCTTGAGGAACTGGCCCGCAAGAATAGCCTCGGAATTCCCCTGCGGTTGCTGTCCAAACTTCTTTATCGCATTCGAGGCATCCGTCACATTGAGGAGCCGTGCGTAGGTAACCGTAGGGGATGACAACCCATTCCGATTTTCACTATGGTATTCCAGGTACGTTATCGTACTAGGAATTTGCATGGACCCATCAAAATTCTGGAGACGGGCAACGGTTGTATGGAAATAGGGGGCGAATTTTGCGTTCAATCGCATTAACTGGCCTGGTTTTTCAGGAACCGTGCTAAAGAAAATTTTCATATACAAAGGGAAATCTGCACGGCTTTCGTTCAAGACTACTAAGTTGAAAAAATAGTCAGTAGCAATCGGGGTATCAGTAATTACATATCGTGCACCACGAAAATGTAAAATTCTCGTCGCTTCAGTTTCTGAACTGGACATATAGAAGGCTGCTGCACCATTTGGGCCGAGCACACGGTCCTGGAAGGGATTTGCCACGGGGATCCTTTTTCCGATGAACGTAATATAGTTACCATAATCCCACCATGACAAAATTCCATATGCCGTTTTAGGATAGACAAATTTATTTTCCTGATACACACCCAAATAATCAATTCCAGGATCCGGAGTATGCGCTCCTAACCATTCTGCCGTCTCTATCCAGCTATTACTTATCGTATTATCATGACTCGCTGAGTAGTCCATATCCCACGTGATTGATAAACCGACAGAAATAATTGTGGCTCCAAGGATAACCACGATAATAAGTGCCCCGAGAATCTTTGTATCCTTCAATTTTTTTGAGGTGGCGGACACTTTAACTTTTTTCGATGCGTTTCCTGGATTTATTAATTGTTTTTTCAATACGGGTATTTCGTATTTCGCTTCGTTAACATCTGGTCCCTGTTCCTGTAAGCGGTTTTTAATACTACATACGTTAGTAAACCCGGTTGTCAGGCATGTTCCGATACATAACGATGAAAGGAGAGTTATATTCACTGCAAAATAGTATTCAAACCGAATATACTGAATTGTTAATATAAAAATTATCAAGGACCATATCATAAAAAAAAGATGTTCCTCACGTTTTTTTGTATAAATGTGGTACATAAGGAACACGAATCCGGATATACTGAGTATCACCATGACATTAAATGAAGAAAATGCCAAATCCAGGCTCCATGGTTGCGATTCAGCGATGACACTGATCTCTTCATTCTGTCCAAAGAACATAATCTGCTTATAAGAGGCCCCGTTACTGATCGTGAGAATTGAAAGTACAATGACGGCACCGATCCCAATAACAACAAGGATATAAATGCCTGTATTCCGGTTCAACCATTTAGACAGCGCATACATCACCAGGGTTCCAACAATGATGAATACAATAGCAAAAATCGGGGCAATACTGTATTGCTGCAACGAGGACCCAGCTCGTTGGATTCCGAAAATCGCCATAAAAACGAGAAGCAAAGAAAAAACCACAATATTAGTGAGGAGCAAGCTGGTATCAGGTATGTTTGCAGCACGGTTACGAATGAACTGGAAAAAAGTGTATAGTGCCACAATTAACCCAAATAGGATCATAGTTGGCATATTCAGAAAACCTGCAAAATAGGTCAGAGCAGTTAGCAATGATAATCCAAGAAAAACGAGGGGAATCCGTTGAAACGTAAAACACGGGGGGTGTTGTTTACAGTACTTCAGTGTTACCATATACATCAGGCAGAACAGAGTTCCAAACAATACTTCGAGAATGTGATGGTCAACCTGACCGAACGTGGACATCTGAAAATAAGTCCCCGATGTAACGGCGAGTAAACCCGAAGCAATAATTCCTATTTTCCAGTCCCATAGGATTTTTCCGATAAAATACGTAACCGGGACCATCATGGCAGCAAAAACGGGGATTACCCAGGAGGCGAGGTACATCATATCAGTTCTTGAGGTCATCCCAGTGAGTATCGCGAGTGTAGCCGTAACAAATGGAAGAAATGGACCCCAATCAATAGACTTCCCGGACGGATATGCCGTCATGGGATCAAACCAGTTGTAAACAGGATAGTTATGGACCATCAGTTCGATCTGCCTAAAATTATACCAGATATCAGGAGAGCCAAATGTCAGGTAATGTGGCAGATCAATTGAAAGAGCGGTTAAACTACGAATCCATAGGGTAAAAACCATGAAACCGACAAGGATTAACACGATGAAAAGAGAATGGTAACGTTTGAATTCCGGAAAAAACATTAAAACCCACTCAATCTAACTATCCGAAGATATTATTAGTGCAGAAATAATAAAAGATATCCACTGCCGACGATTCAAATTGACAGCCTATTGTTTTTTATTGTGGGTATCTTCCTGATTTTACATAGCAATACTGAAAGTTTTTGGTAGTATCACATCATCGTCTGATATCTCACACGTCAATGCCGCATAATCATCCTTAACTCCTAAGTAATATACTTTCGCAGGGAGACATCCCTGTGATTAATCTTGATAAAACTCTTATGATGTGCGCATCAGGCAAGCCTAATTAAAACTTTTAAGTTTTTATGTAAATTTCAAAAGGGAGGATATTTTTTGGAAAGGGTATTTCCTGAAAACCAAAAATCACTTTCTTGGAAATAAGCTTGGTGAATTGGAAGTTTTGTCTATAATTGTCGGCCGTCATCAATGCAAAACCGCGAATTGTCGTGATAACACCAGAAATAATAAGGATATACGGGGTTGCCAGATAAAAGCGCGTAATTTATCCGAATAGCAGGTAAACGATAGAGACTAAGATAAACAAGGTGCATCAAAATAGTATCCGGTTTATTGTTCAAGGGTTAATGTAATTTTTTGCATGCACTATTTGGAAAATGGAGGGAAATTATTTGGACGAAAACGGAATAGAAAATCATATTCGGGAAGAAGAAGTGACCCGTCAGTCATCCGTTCGTAGTTCATTACTATCCAAACCAAAAATAAAAACAAACGATAATCCTGAAATATCAGTAGTGATACCTGCGTTGAACGAGGAGTTAACGATTGCGAGGTGCATCGTAGGAATACAAGATCTATTTAATAGGAATCACATAAAAGGAGAAATAATTGTTTCAGATTCCTCAACAGACAGGACGACAGAAATTGCAACGGACCTCGGGGCAATGGTAGTACATCCGGTAAAAATGGGATATGGATTTGCATATCTCGAGGGTTTTCGTCAGGCTAAAAGTAATGTACTAGTGATGATGGATGCAGACGGTACCTATGACCCATCAGAGATACTTCGTTTGGTCGCACCCTTGAAAACAGGTGCAGATCTTGTGATAGGTTCCCGTTTTAATGGCACCATCGACCCTGGTGCAATGACCCCACTCCACCGGTATATTGGCAACCCATTTCTTACGGGGGTCCTGAATTTTGTATTCCATACACATTTTTCTGATGCACACAGTGGATTTCGTGCAATCCGTCGCGAAGCGCTGGAAAAACTCAATTTAAAAACCCGCGGTATGGAATTAGCCTCAGAAATGCTTGTAATGGCCTCAATCAAAGGGCTTACCATTAAAGAAATTCCAATCAGGTATTTCCCCAGGAAGGCGCCATCCAACCTTCATAGTTTTGCCGATGGCTGGAGACACCTGCGTTTTATCCTGCTCATGAAACCGGTACCATTCCTTGCAATACCCGGATTGATTTTTTCATTGTTCGGGATATTATTGATGACCTTGTTCTATGTACGCGGTAATGTTGAGACCTCACACCTTCATTCGTTTATTCTCGGGTCTATTTTACTCATTGGGGGTGTACAGGTCATTATTATGGGAATTAATACGGAGGTCTATTCCATAACAAATGGTTTCAATGAAAAAACACGAGTGATGACACTTTTTCTCAATTACCACAGTCTGGAAAAATTTCTGGTTGTTGGCGGGGCCTTCATCACTACAGGGATACTACTTGGCGCAACGATCATCCTCGACTGGATGCGTGAGAGTTTTGGGGAAATATCCCAAATCTCTACCAGCGTTGTTTCGTTATCATTGATAATTATTGGAATTCAGGTGATATCCTGTTCAGTCTTCATCAGCATGATGCTCCTCAATAATGGGGACTACGCATAGGTGTGCAGGATGAAAATTGTCTTTGTATATGATGCAGTGTACCCATACAGGATCGGGGGGGTTGAACAGCGAGTTTATGAGTTGTCGAAGCGGCTTGCTGCCCGGGGACACGAAATCCATATTTTTGGATTGAAGGAATGGAATGGCGATTCTGCATTTATCAAAGACGGGGTATACTATCATGGATTGGGGCAGGCAAGGCCGTTCTACACTCATGGACGAAGATCCATTGGTGAAGCGTGGTATTTTGGATGGCTTGTCCTTATACCGCTGTTGAAAGAACAGTTCGATCTTATTGATTGTCAAAATTTCCCCTATTTCAGCTGTTTTTCGGCAGCGTTTGCCGCAAAGATGCGACACATCCCCCTTGTGATTACCTGGCACGAGGTATGGAAAGATTATTGGACCGAATATCTTGGCATATCAGGATTACCTGGTAACGTAATCGAACGACTGGCTTCCCGGTTATCGTATACAACTGTAGCAGTCTCGAATTTGACAAAAATGGAACTGGGGTCGATGAGGAAAGATGCACGAATAACCATTATTCCCAACGGGATTGATCTTCCGCAGATCGATATGATCCATCCATCTGAAATTAGATCTGACATCATCTTTTCAGGGAGGTTAATAAAGGAAAAAACGGTTGATCTCCTTATTTTGGCCATGGCCCTCGTCAGGAAAGAGTTCCCTGAAATCAGGTGTATCATCACCGGAGATGGACCTGAAAGAGAGTCACTACAAAGAATGGTGACAGAACGTAAGTTAGAGGGGAATATAACATTTATTGGTTTTCTGGAACATCACAATGAGGTTATTGCAGTGATGAAGTCTTCACGAGTATTCGCCACCCCATCGGTCCGTGAAGGGTTTGGTATTGCAGCGCTTGAAGCGCTGGCATGTGGGCTTCAGGTTGTTACTGTTGATGCTCCGAAAAATGCGGTAAAAGAACTGGTCACGGATAAGACGGGGGTAATCTGCGATCCAACACCGGAAGCATTTGCACAAGCAGTCCTTTTATGCCTGAAACGTAAGGACTCGATGATGGAAGAATGTAAAATGCGGTCTGCGTCGTACGACTGGGAAACAATTGTTTCGGACGTGGAAGAATATTATTCGGGTATTATAAAAGGGAATAGTTAATCCGTCCGAAAATTATCTTTTTCTTATGATAACAGGGATTAATAGCGATAAAATGATACAATATGCAGTTTCAGGATATGTAAGGGATCATGAGAGATGAATCGACATGAACATATTTCACATTCCAAAAAGAGTGTTCTCCACACTATGAGGTAAAAATCATGGATTTAGATCCAATTGTGAAAATTTATAAAAAAGGCCTTACTGTTTTCTGCCATTGAAGGAGAGACTAGGCGAGTAGCATTCCTTGCCCTGGACCATAGATACTATTCGAGGACCGGGCAACAAATAACGTTGATGTGGATCTACCAGTAACCCATCTTGAAATTCCTGCGAAGAATAAACAATCATTGTAAAGAGAAAACCTAATAAATAGTGAAACGGGGATGAATGTCCCGGGAAAAAACCTTGAAAATTGCGATATTCCACGATTATTTTGGAGTCATTGGCGGAGGCGAGAAAGTAGTTATAGCGATGGCTAAAATCCTTGATGCAGACATTATCACGACCGACACTGATGCAGTTAAAAAAATAGATCCCAATGTCCACGTCATCAGCCTGGGAAAGACGATAAAAATCCCACCCTTCAAACAAATTTCCGCAACAATGAAGTTTTATTTCTGTGATTTTTCTACAAAATATGACGTTTTCATCTTCACGGGGAACTGGAGTCATGCAGCAGCGCACCGGCATCACCCGAACCTTTGGTACAGTTATACACCAATCCGGGCATTTTACGACTTGTACCCGGTTTTTCTCTCGCGGCAGGATATAATAACCAGGCAACTATTCCGCACCTGGGTGTATATTCACCAGATCTACGATCAGCAATCGATACGGCAGGTTGATTGTATTATCGCTATTTCCAGGAATGTACAGAACCGGATCCTCGCGTATCATAACCGCCGTTCAAAGGTCATCTACCCCCCTGTCGATACATCGTTATACCGTTGCACTGAATACGGAAATTTCTGGCTTTCTGTGAACAGGTTGTACCCGGAGAAAAGAATAGACCTTCAAATTGACGCGTTCAGGCAGGTACCAGAAGAACACCTCGTAATCGTTGGTGGATATTCAAAGGGGGACCATGCAGCAGTCTATTCCCGAAAGATCCACCACAATCTGCCACCCAATGTAACTTTCAGGGGAGAAGTCACAGGGGATGAAATTTTGGATTTATATGCACGGTGCAAAGCACATATCTGCACGGCACTTGATGAGGATTATGGGCTTACACCAATTGAAGCGATGGCAAGCGGGAAGCCGGTTGTCGCCGTAGATGAAGGAGGGTACCGGGAGACGGTGACAGATAAAACGGGTGTGCTTGTCGCGCCATCAGCATCTGCCCTTGCAGAAGCGATACGGTTTGTTGCGAAAAATCCTGAACAGTACAAGGAAGCCGTTCTTTTGAGGGCACAAGATTTTGACCTTGCACAATTTTGTGAACAGCTAAAAGCGACGGTAGAGGAAATGCAGCGATGAGCAATTTGATTTGGGCCTCATCACCGCTATCCCGGTACCGATGTAGTAACCACCTCTTTGCTAAAAGCAGTCCCGTCACATATTTGTCAAATTGGACTTTCCATATGAATAAGAAAGATTGAAAATACTTTAATGTCAACGCTCATTACTAGAATTATCTGATGGGGGCAGGACTACCCCAACAGGGACTCAATCGTGAATTTCAGCCTGATTATTGAACTTGCAAAACGTGATTTTACCGAACGGTATTCCGGTTCGGCGCTCGGGTTTATCTGGTCGTTTATCTACCCCCTGATAAATATCCTGATTTATATGATCATCTTTGGCAGCCTGATGGGTGCCCGGCTGCCGGGGATGTCCTCCATCTGGGGCTACGGGGTATACCTTATCGCGGGGCTGGTCCCCTGGACGGCGTTTGCAAATACCGTGACACGATCATCAACCGTATTTCTTGATAAAAAGAATATTATTGCGAAAATTCATGTCGATCTCCCCACACTTCCACTCTTTATTGTACTATCGGAAAGTGTCACCTTTGTGGTCACGCTCGCGATCTTTCTTGTGATCCTGCTTATTACCGGGGTCTCCCTGTCATGGTACCTGTTATTGATCCCGCTTATATACCTTATCCAGCAGGTTTTTGCGTATGCACTCGGATTTTTTCTTGCGATGTTTGTGGTCTTTTTGCGTGATCTCAAGGAAGTTGTTGCGATTGGCTTCCAGATCTGGTTCTGGTTTACACCAATTGTGTATGTCTTTGAGATCCTTCCCGCTACCGCCCAGAAGGTATTGATGTGGAACCCGATGCTGCCGGTTATATCGGCATATCATGATATTTTCGTATTCCAGAGAATACCGTCCTTTTTTTATCTTGCGGTTGTTCTGATCGTGAGTTTGGTGCTGATTGTTGCGGATTATATCATATTCAAAAAACTTGAGAAAGATATCAGGGATTTCATCTGATCGGGCTACATATGCGACCTGTGAAATATGATGGGGTAAGTTCGGTCACTTCGATATTTTTAATGCAACAGCAATTCAACCACAATACACGTATCTATGATTAAAGTCGCAGGGATCTCGAAAAAATTCAAACTCTACCATTCACCTGCTGACCGGCTCAAAGAGATCCTCTTTCGTAAACAATATCACAAGGATTTTGTGGCGCTCGACAACATCTCATTTGAGATTGGTGCCGGCGAGACGCTCGGGATCATCGGGCAGAACGGTGCCGGAAAATCAACGCTGTTAAAAATTCTTTCCGGCATCGTGATCCCGGACAGCGGTTCCATCCAGATCGACGGGAAAGTAACGGGACTTCTTGAACTTGGTACCGGGTTCAACGCAGAGATGACGGGGTTAGAAAATATTTACATGAACGGGACGCTCATCGGTATGACCAGGGATGAGATCGACCGGAAGAAACAGACCATCATCGACTTTTCTGAACTGGGGGAGTTTATCCACGAACCCATCAAGACCTATTCTTCCGGCATGACAATGCGGCTTGCCTTCTCCATTGCCATTCATGCGGACCCGACCTGCTTCCTGGTTGACGAGGCGCTGTCAGTTGGGGACGCATATTTCCAGCAGAAGTGCATGCGGAAAATCCGAGAATTCCGGAACGGTGGGGGATCGATTGTTTTTGTGTCGCATGACATGAATGCAGTCAAAACGCTGTGCGACTCAGCAATATTATTGGATCATGGTAAGATGATCGATGTCGGCGAACCCAAGGGTGTGGTGGATTTTTACCAGAATATGATCCTGAAGAAATCACATCAGGGGGATGTACCGGTTCAGGTTATTAAAATTGAGAAAGAGAAGAACGTACATAATTCAAGTATATCTACAGGTGAAGTAGAACTGGTTTCTTTCAAAATGTATAATGAAAATGCAGAGGAGATTTCTTATATTGAGAGTGAAAATGCCATTAAGATTGTTTACGAAATCAAAGCCCTCAAAGACCTGGATGAACCCCACTATGGTTTAATGATCCGGAATAATCTGGGACTTTCGATTTTTGAGACGAATACCTATTGTATGAAAATGAAACCAGGGAAGTTATCAAAGGGTCAAACAGCAAAAATTGAATGGATAATGAATTTTCCATTGTTTTCAGGTACGTATTCATTTTCGGTAGGAGTTGCAAATAGAGGCTTTGATAGAGGATCTTTTGAAGAATATCTTCTGTTAATCCATGAGGTTGATATCATTAAGGTCCTGTCAAAACAAGATGCAATAACATATGCAGGCGTTTTCAATATTACTCCCACGGTACAATTAAGTGTACTCTTATTTTGTAATTTTGTACAAGGATAATATTGAAACTAAACGATTGGGAGATCATATGATAGATAAAATATTAGGGATCTATTACAAAACTGATTTTGATTTCCAGCATTATGCCAAACCACACGATGAATTGTCTTATCTTTTTACCGAACGGGTACCGTATTACCGAATGAAATATGCAATTTGTAAAGCCCTTGAGCCAAAAACAATTCTTGAGATGGGTGTTCAAGATGGTTACTGTGCGATTACCTTTCTATCTGCAGTTCCAAATACCAACTATCTTGGTATCTCATGTAATGGTTCAACAGATGCAATATTGTGGGCAAAAGAAATAACAAAAAAATTTAATGCAGAATTTTTCATCGCTAATACCCAGGAGCTGGCTACTCTCCCTGACGGGTATTATGATTTAATACATATCCATGGGCCACAGGATGGGGACGAAATATTTCACGACCTTGAACTGGCACTTCCAAAAGCAAAATGGATTCTTGTTGATTGTTTTTTCTTGTCAAAAGAAAACATGTTGAGCACCACGTATTTCCTGGAGAAATATTTGCACTTTATCGAATATGCAATCAATATTCCCTCTTATGCAGGGAATTTATTAATAAAACTAAAAGACTCCGCTAAAGATATAAGAATTTCTGGGAAGGGCTATACGGATAAAATGATACGCGAAAATTATGATCACGAATATTTTTTACAGGATTGTGGGGGTTATGACTCATTTAAAAAATATCAGGGAAAACAATTAACTGATGATAGACTTCTTGCCGCATTGTATCTTGCCAGCCCCAATCGTAGTACTTCAATTCTTGATATCGGTTGCGGAAGAGGAGAACTCTGCTATGCCATGACTCAGGCCGGGGCATATGTAACAGGTATTGATTATTCCCGATCCGCAATATCAATTGCAGAAAATACATTTCAGGATGCGATCATAAAAGAGAAATTAGAATTAATTTGCGATGATTTTCTTCAATTCAACTTCGATAAAAAATTTGATCGAATTCTTGCCACCGATTTTATTGAACACATCGAAAATAACCAGTTTGATCAGGTTTTAAGTAAAGTGACAGGCCTTCTCAAGCCGGGAGGACTATTTATCATTCATACTCAACCCAATGCATTGAATTATGAAGTTCCCTATGAAGAGAAAAGGGCGGTCGCCAGCTCGATTGGAAGTTATCTTCCAAAAAATCCACGGACGCACTATGAAGATTTAATGCATATCAATGAACAGACGCCGGATTCACTAACAACAAGTTTGCAAAAATATTTCCCGCATGCAATCGTTTGGGTTGCTACGGCCCCGGATATTGTGGGTTCTCTGGCAAGAACATTTTCAACAAATGAGACGAATAACGCCCGTAGTATTTTTGCGTTAGCATCAGATTCTAAACTTGACCATTCACTCATCTTGCATCAACTGGTCCAGAACCCATTGGATACAGACAAGTTAGATTTAAAAATTTCTGTTGAGTCATATCCTGAGGTTGTTGTTCCGGATGAACTTTTTTCAGTTGAAATTATACTGGAAAATTTAAGTTGTGAGAGATGGGTGTCACTCCTGCCAAATCCTGTGCACCTTTCATACCACTGGTTCAGTGAGACAGGTACTTCTGTGGTGTTTGACGGGATAAGAACGTCCATACGCTGTCCTTTGTTTCCCGGAGAGAGCCGGCATTTTTCACTCAATGTAGTTGCTCCAAAAACATATGGTGTGTATGTCCTTCAGGTAACGCTGGTACAGGAGGCGTGTTTCTGGTTCGAAAATATTATTCTGAATCTTCCTGTTTCATTGATGATTAAGACTAAACCATATAAAAAATAAAGTAGTTAATAAATTTAATACTTTTACATCTATTTCACATCACTTGGTTATTAATTTTCGAATCTGGTGGCTTCATGGACGACAATACCATAGAAATCCGCGATGACGAGATCGACGTCGAAGAGATCATGAGGAAGATCCGGGAGAATATCCGGAGGCGACAGGCAGCAGGAGATCTGCCGCCGGACCCGACTTCTATAATTACATCCACTTCAAATAATTGCCCTGCCTATGAATCCGACGATGCAATTCAACGTGATCTCTCATACATCCATGCCAATTGCGATATACGCAATAATAGTTACTTTATCAGCTCCCATCACCCCCATATCGGTAAACTCCTCATTAAGGGACGCCAACTGGTCCATGGGGAAGTCCGACGGTATGTTGATCCAATATTCTCCCGTCAGACCGAATTCAACACCAGTGCCGCCAGAATAATTATCTGGGCATCTCAACGATGTGTTGAATCAGACCTGCGCCAACAGGAACTGGAAAAGGCATTTTCCTCTTTTAAATTGGAATCTGATAAAAATATTGCCGATTACATCACAACCGTAAAAAATGAACTGGACTTAAAAATTAAATTAGCAACAGAAGAACTAACAACCGTAAAAAATGAACTGAACTCAAAAATCGAATTAACCACCAATGAACTAACAACCGTAAAAAATGAACTGAACTCAAAAATCGAATTAACCACCAATGAACTAACAACCGTAAAAAATGAACTGGACTCAAAAATCGAATTAACCACCAATGAACTAACAACCGTAAAACGCGAACTTGAATCTAAAATCGAATTAACAACAAATGAACTGATAACAGTAAAAAGTGAACTGGACTTACAAATTGGATTAAAAATAAAAGGACTCGTTACCCGGATGAATGGGGATATTGATGCCAAGGCATGGCTTGCTCATGTACTTGAAGACCGTGTTCAACAAGTACTTGCACAAGAAAGTGGTACTTCGACTTTCACATCAAAAGATACGCCGAATTATTTCCTCTTTGAAGAACGGTTCCGGGGTTCCCGCCGGGATATCAAAAACCGGCAGCTTGAATTCCTTTCGTATTTTAAAAAATGTTCCCGTGTACTTGACATCGGCTGCGGCAGGGGTGAATTCCTTGAAATTCTTACAGAACATCAAATTGGCGGTATCGGGATAGATAGTGATCCGGATATGGTGGCCTACTGCCGTTCCCGCCAGTTAGTGGTAGAGCACGCGGATGCAATCACCTATCTTGAGACGCTTGAAGACAAAAGTCTTGACGGGATCTTTATTGACCAGGTTGTGGAGCACCTGGAGCCGGAATACCTTGTTCGGTTACTTGCACTCTGTCACCAGAAGATGAAATTTGGCTATCATATCGTTGTTGAAACAGTGAACCCCTTGTCATTTGTATCGTTTGTTAATTTCTACATTGATATGACCCATAAGCGACCTGTGCATCCAGAGACGTTGCAGTACCTCTTCAGCGCATCGGGATTCAGGGAATGCGAAAAGAAATTTTTCTCACCTGTTTCTGATGAGGGTAGATTGAAACAAATTGAGGGGACTGTGGATTTGAATGAAACAGATAGGAAGAATGTTGACGTGTATAACCATAATGTCACGATGCTGAATACGGTACTGTTTGGTGCCCAGGATTATGCTGTTGTTGGGAAGAAGTGATATAATTATTGATACACATAGTGGTGAAAAATGCATATTTTAATTTGCAATGAGCGATTTCTTTTTCGATTTGGATTAGACCGGGCATTAATTATTTTAGGGAAGGGTCTGAAAGAATCAGGTCATACCTTATCGATCATGGCGATTAACCACGAGCGAAATGTCCTGGAAACATTTGCCTCCCGTATTATTGATGTCCCAGAAGCTAAAAATGATTACCTAAACTCAAATGAATTCACTGAAAAGTGGATTAAAAATAATTGGAATTCTTATTTCAATGATTCAAATAAGCCGGATGTAGTAGTAATCGGCGGATGGCCTTTTTTTTCATCGATTCCAGTTTTTAAACAAATGGGGATTCCTGTAGTATTTTTTGATTGTGGTGCTGTACCACTCGATGGCTATGCAAATGGATTTCTGATCACTCAAAAAAAATTACGCGCCCTGAGAAAAGAGTATTTATCAGATGCTACGTCTATCATCGCAATTAGTGATTTTATCGCATCAACACAGAGTAAAATTGATTCAGATAATAAAATTCCCGTTTACAAAATTTTGTTGGGTGCTGATCATTTAGACATGAAAATCTGGGGAAAAAAACATTTGGAGAAGAAAAGTCCCGTTATTAATTTTTTTAATGCGATAAAAAATGAGGGAAAAAATTGTGTTCTCAATTTGGGTCGATGGGAACCTAATTGTTATAAAAATTCTGAGGCAATTTTTGATGTAATGCGAAAAATTAACGCAAAATTGCCAAATTCAGTGGCATTTGTACTAACGGATCCCACTACAATTTTTATCCCTTCGGATTTGCAAAATCACATATATCCAATTGGTTTCCCCGATGATGCAGAATTGGCCTATTTAATGAAAAACATGGATTTGGGTATTTCAACTTCACGTTGGGAAGGCTTTAATTTACCATTGGCTGAAATGCAATGGCTGGATATCCCGGTTTTAGTGTTTAATAAAGGTGCACATCCCGAAGTTGTCATTCATCCATGGTATCTATGCAATAATAACGAAGAAATGGCGACCAAAGCATGTGAAATTTTAAATAAAACTGATATCAGTATTGAGGTTAAGAATAACGCATTAGAAAAATTCCATGATTTTTTTTCATGGAAACGTGCAATATCTGATTATTGTAAATTCTTTGAAGATTTTAGTAATACTCATCACGAGCGTGAAATACAAAATTTTCTCATAATTATTGATGTTACAAATGCGGCCAGAGATCCTGCTAATTCAGGAGTTATTCGCGTTACACGCAGAATATCCTGTGAACTTCAGAAATTGGTGCAGGTCCTGTTTGTAGTCTGGGACCAGGAAAAAAAACAATATTTTTTCCCAACAAAAATCGAATTCGATCAGTTGAGCCAATTTAATGGACCCGTTCTATCAGGTGACGGTAAATTATCACCAGAAGACAGGAAATTATCATTGTTGGATTATCTGGAAACAAATGAAAATTCTGATACATGGTTAATTTTTACAGAAACAATTGATGAAGGCCGCGCAAGCATAGTAAGGAAGTTTGCAAGAAATAATAACATCTCTCTGGCAGCCATTTTCTACGATGCAATTCCTGTATTACACCCGGAATTTTGCAAGGATAGTGCAGTAAGAAATAATCATCGTCATTATATGACCGGCCTTGCCAAATGTGATCTAATTATTCCTATATCCGAATATTCGTCCAAATGTCTCCGAAATTTTTGGAGGGATCAAAATATCATCGGATGTACCGTGAGTTGTAATTTACTTCCTGGTGAATTTGGTGGATATCCCCGCACTACAACAATCAAGAAAACAAGCAGCGATAAAATCAACATTTTATGTGTTTCAACATTAGAACCCAGGAAAAATCATAAAACCCTCATCAACGCTTGTTTATTGCTGCAGAAAGAGCATCCTGAATTAAACTGGTCATTAACCCTTGTTGGAAACCGATATGCAGGAGCGTTTGAAATCGCAGAGGAGATCCAGAAAATTTCTCTCGACAATCCACGTATTCAATGGAGAGGTGTCGTTTCAGATTATACCCTGGACCTTCTCTATAAGGAGGCATCATTTACCGTGTACCCCTCCATTATTGAAGGCTTTGGAATGCCGATATTAGAAAGTATCTGGCAGGGAAAACCTGTGATTTGTTCGAACCAGGGTGTCATGTCAGAACTGGCGACAGAAGGCGGGACTCTGACAACAGATATTTTAGACGAACAATTACTGGCGAATGCGATTTATCAGCTATGCACTGATCAAGAGTTATTATCCAGATTGTCACAGGAAGCCGTTAACAGAAAATTAAAAACCTGGGATGACTATACGCATCAATTTCTTTCACTCCTCAAATACGGGAATGTACCTGGAGATTTTTCAAACAAAAGTCAAAATATCATACATGCCACGGATACTCGTACGTGGGAAGAAATTCTTTATCCAAATTGCCTCATTGAACAGTGGCAGATGAATAATTCTGAAAGACTGGCATTAACCGCACTTCTTTCCCGTCACAATCCTCAATGCAGCATTGAAATTGGAACTTTTATGGGTGGGAGTTTATCGTTACTCTCACAATTTTCAAAAATGGTTTTTTCAATCGATATCGATCGTACGGTATCTGAAAAATTTGACTTCTTTAAAAATGTGACATTTTTAACAGGATTTTCAACAGTAATTCTGCCGCTACTACTAAAATCTTTAGATGATGAATTGGTCCCGGTGGATTTTATTTTCGTTGATGGAGATCATTCTGCTGACGGAGTAAAGAATGACATAAATTTGGTCCTTTCCTACATTCCTAAGAAACCGCTCTTTGTGATGATGCATGATAGCTTCAATCCCGAGTGCCGCAGAGGGATGCTGGGGGCAGATTGGAATGACTCTTCCTATGTTCAATGGGTCGACCTGGATTTTGTCCCGGGACGTGTAATTGAGAACGGTAGTACCTCTGATGGAGAGATGTGGGGGGGACTGGCACTGGCATATCTGACTCCCACACGACGGCAAGGTCTATTGACAATTCATCGTAGTGCAAATACACTGTATGAATTAGTTAAAACAAATTCAAAAAAATATCACGTATAATCATAAACTATATTGTTAAGAGGAACCATGGGAAAAAAAGTCCTGATTTGCTGCAACGCATATCCACCAAATTTTATTGGAGGGGCCGAGTTAATCGCACATTATCAAGCAAAACATCTACAGGGTCAGGGGTATAATGTTATCGTTTTCACAGGGGATACCCGTGAACAGGGTAAGCGGCATTCTCTAAGAAGGGAAGATTATGAAGGATTACCCGTTTATCGTGTCCATCTCACGTACGAAGATTATGATCCGAAATTTTCGAATTTTTCTCACAAAGATATAGAAGGATATTTTAAGACTATTTTAAAGAAGTTCTTGCCTGATATCGTTCATTTTCACAATCTTATCGGACTTTCCGTTGGGCTTATCCATATCGCAAAACAGCAACGAATAAAAACCGTATTAACACTTCATGACCATTGGGGCTTTTGTTTTAAAAATACTATCATAAAAAACAATAATGAAATATGTAAGGATTTTACTCAATGCACAGAGTGCATGGCAGTTATACCTGATGAGAACAACCGGAATATACCGATGAGAATGCGCCAGGATTTTATTGCGATGCAACTTGAAGATATTGATGCGTACATATCACCGAGTCAATATCTTGCAGAAGCCTATGTCCATGCTGGTATTCCTCAAGAGAAAATGCATATTATCTGGAATGGCATCAATGTTGGAAAATTTTCTTGCATTAAAAAAGTCCCGGATCCAGACCATATTCGTTTTACGTTCATTGGGTACTTCGGTAAACATAAAGGAATTCACATTTTGCTTGATGCATTACAGTATATCAGGACGAAAGAAAAAATTATTCTTAACCTCATCGGAGACGGGGAGCTTTTTAATCAGTATCAAAATGAAGTAACCGATAAAAATATGCAGGGCATCGTAAAATTCTGGGGAAAAATTTCAAATATTGAAGATGCATATGCAAAAACGGATGTTCTTATTTTACCTTCAATTTGGCCTGAAAATCAACCTGTTTCAATAACCGAGGCAATGGCAGCTGGGATCCCGGTTATTGCATCTAATGGTGGGGGCATTCCGGAATTAATCGAACCCGGTAAAACAGGTTTTTTTTTTGAGATGGGGGACGCGAGGGATCTGGCAAATAAAATGGATGAGTTTATTGAAAATCCAGAAAAAATAATAGTTTTTGGGGTTAATGCATTTGAAAAAATAAAATCCAACACCTTGGAAAATCAAGTACAAAAAATTATTGATGTATACAATCAGATTCAGGAAAAAGGAAGAGTGGTTTCTGATAACAATACAATTATTGTCTGCCATGGTAAACATGTCGAACCAATGTGTGCGGATACATTGAAAAGATTTGCAAAAAAAATCGGCTCACGTACAATCCGGTTTATTCTATCTGATTGGCTTAATGAGGAGCGGATCAAAACCGGAGCCATATTTTGGATAGTTGATGAACGCGAAGAGCTGTCTGCTATGAATTTGGGTTTGTGTTCCAACCTTCCTCTACTTGTTCCCGAAAAGATACAAGAGTTTAAAAAATTGTGTATACAGTATAATTGTGGTTTGTTTTATCGCGATAGCATTGACGCCGGATATGCGATTCAATACCTGCTTGATAACGAAAAAAAACGGGTAATGATGATTAAAAATGGATTGAAAGCCAGGGTTTCCATCCCTTTCAAGATGTTAAGGTAATAATATGGCAAGAATAGAATTGATTGACAGCCTTAAAGGATATGCAATTATCCTCGTTTTACTTGGACATGTCATTGTCTTATCAAATCAATCGGATTTCTCCCAAAGCTGGTTGTTTACATTTATCTATGCATTTCACATGCCTCTGCTATTGTTTTTAAGCGGGTATATTATCTATCAAAAACCAGTTGGCCCGATTTTAAACTTTTTATTCAAAAAAAGTAAAGGCTTGTTGCTGCCCTATTTTATCTGGCTTTTCATTTCAATAATCATTGTTAATGCATTTATACTCAATAATGAAGTCTGGATGTATTTGTTAAATCACTTAATAATTTTTGACAACCTCTGGTTTTTACCTGTCCTTTTCGTCTCACTTCTAATTTTATACCTATTTATCCGAATAGAAAATGTTTTGTCAGTATACAGGTTACAAGATCTCACAGTACTGCTATTTTTCGCAGGATACCTGGTTTCCTGGATATTCGAACCACCTGTCCAGGGACTGATGCTTATCCGGTGGTTTTCGCCGTTTGTAATTATCGGGTATCTCGCTGCAGAAAGGGAAGAGAAAATTGTCAAAATAACATACCTGTTTCCACTGGCATCCCTAATTTTCATTCTGCTCCTCCCATCCTGGAACAAATATGTTATAAACTTCAGTAATCCGGGTTTCCCAGGCCTCGCCATTGATTTTATTCTGGCGATCACCGGAATAATAATGGCATTTGGTCTTATGAAATCGCTTCAAAAAACACCGGTGGATAAATTCATGAGTTTCCTTGGTATTTACACACTGGAAATTTATCTGGTCTCCAATTTTGTGGCACTGATACTGGTACAAATTTTGGATGTCAGATTCTGGTTGGGCGAGGGACTGGCTGCGTACATCACCGGGACGCTGGTCTTCCTGTTTATTTCACTGTCACTTGCTGTAGTATTATCCTATAACAAATACGTCAGCCTTCTTCTTTTTGGGAGATGGTCATGGAAGATCGCAAGGAAGTGGATAGGTAAATATTTTGATGAAATGAGAAAATTTAGCCACTCCTTTAAACTCAGCAGGTTAACCAAATGATTAATTCAGCTCATTTGCAGTTACTGAACCACCACACAGTTCAAGGGCGACCACACGAATCGTCGCGCCGAGAGGAAGATATCCCAAGAATTGTAGAGAAGTCTATCACAATGCAGTGGTTCAGAGATGAATATGTGCCGTCTCAAAACCACAATGCTGGTACATACGAATTAAGAGGCAAACTAACAAGAAACCTTGAATATTAGACGAATGCAGCAAAGAATCTATCAGACAATAAGAACAAAACACTTATTATTGATGTGCATCTTTATTAGAAAAACGGGAAACGATACAGCGAAATCAATCGAAGTCTAACAAAGATAGGTCCATCAAATCAGACACTACGTGTTGTTGCACTTTAACAAGGATCTGTAATTTTTATCACCAGAATATTATGAAAACAACGGGGTATTTTTAGATGAATCCTATTATTGCGTATAAAAAATCTTCAACGCGATATTTATATCTTGATTTATTGAGGATATTAGGGATAACCCTTATATTGTGTGAACATGTAGTTCATCCGTTTTTCATCATATCTCCCTGGTATGGAAATTTTTTTATCGGGGGAGTCGGAATATTTATTTTTGTTCTCGCATCGGGAGCAGGACTCGCCTATAATAATACTACATTTAAAATAAAAAATGATTACCTGAGGTTTTACCTTAAGCATTATATAAAAATTTATCTTTCATTATGGGTTGCTCTCTTCCTATCATTTATTATAAATCCGATTATCCAGGGGGAAACCAAATTTCTCCTTTTTACTCAGTTTACTGGTACATTCCCATATTTTAATCAGGCTGGAAGAGTTGATGTTTTATGGGACGCACCGACATGGTTTATTGGGATGATCGTCGCATTGTATCTTTTTTACCCGCTATTATACAAATTTATTTCAAAAAATGCAGAAATTAAAGTGATTTTACTAGTTGGATTCTCATTTGGATTTAAATTAGTAGCTGTGTATTATCAGGACTTTGGGATTATTAACCTGAATTATTGGTGCCCTTTGACGTATATCGGTGTCTTTTCAATCGGTATTTACATGGTCAAATTTTTGAAATATCCAAAGAAAGAGAGTAAAAATATGATTATTATCCGATTGTCAGAAATGGCACTATTTATTTTTCTTATACAAATGCCAATATTAATAAAATTCGGAGGCAATTATCCGATAATTGCTTTAGCTGGAATATTCTTACTGGCATATATGATGTATCTGTTTGACCGTCACCTGACGGGGATTATCAATCCATATATTAATAGGTATTTGAGATAGTTCATCAATCTTATGATATACCGTAGGGATCTGAAACCAGATCTACTGCTAGAATAGGATGTGGTCCAGGGAAAAGTTATACCTATTGTCTGTACATCCACTCCTCTATTTTTACCGAACCAAATTACTCACACCTTATTTCTGCGATAGATTCTCTCGCTTAGAATCAAGTGCTTTTTAAAAATTTATATAAAAATAGGGGTGTATATCCTACCAATTCCCAATTACTGGTAAATAGGTATCTGGGCCGAAAATGAAAGCCTTTGAAGATGAATCCCATGCATAAAGTCCATTGTAATCCAATCCCCAAATGCCAGTCTTATAGACTCCCACTTTATCTCGGCCATCGGCATTCCAGTCACCGATAATAGGGGTCCACCCCGTTACACCGGTACCGGCGAATGTGAAAATTTTGGAACTGGGTGCCCAGGTATTAAGTCCGTTATAATCAAGAGCCCAACCCCCTTCATTATACACACCTACCTTTGCTCGTTTATCTGCATTCCAGTCACCGATAACTGGTGTTCCTACTGCTCCGCTGGTCCCGGAGAATATGAATGCTCTTGAAGAACTGCTCCAACCATATTCCCCATTATAATCCAGTCCCCAAATGCCACTCCTATAGATTCCGACTTTATCCCGGCCATCGGCATTCCAGTCGCCGATAACTGGCGTCCATCCTACTCCATCCCCAGTGAATGAGAATAACTTAGAAGAACTGGTCCAACCATAAGCCCCATTATAATCCAGTAACCAAGTACCCTCTTTATAGACCCCTACTTTAGATCGTCCATCGGCATTCCAGTCACCAATAACAGGTGTCCATCCCACGCCAGCCCCTGCGAATGAGAATGCCTTATCAGCGGAATCCCACACGCCATTACCATTGATATCTAATCCCCAAATACCATCCTTATAGATTCCTATTTCTCCTTTGCCATCGGCATTCCAGTCACCGATAACCCGACTCCATTCACCACTACCCGATCCAGTGAAATAATAGAGTTTATCCGTGGGTGTCCCATCCCATGTAAAGTTGTCATTATAATCAAGGAGCCAGATACCGTTCTGGTATGATCCAACTTTAGATATAACCGCAGGTGCAGTCCAATTAGTTGCGTTCACCCATGTTTCGTTAATTATTCCTGAATTCGCTACGGTGCGGGTCCCGATAGTGTATTGGGTGAAGGGATTGAGACCGGTAGCCGTGTAAGTCTGAACACCTTTCGTGACGTTAATCATGAATGTACCGTTCAGGTAGACCATGACCCTATTGAAATTTGCCGATGAGGGGTCTGTCCAGCTCCAGGTAATCGATGTCGGGAGATTGGTTGTGTTGTGGAGGTTAGTAATGCTTGCCGGATAAGAAGTAACAACGAATGGAAAGCTGTTGCTGGACTGAGTATCATTATTCCTGACTATCACATTCCATGGTCCTTCTATTGTTCCATTTGTTGTCAGGTTGCAGGTGATATTATTCACATTATTGAAAACAACCGATGTGGCAGCGATGTCTGCAGAACCTGTCCTGTTCATTGAAACATTGACACCTGGCTGGTACCAATGACCTACAATTGTCACACTGGTATTACTTGTATTTACATGTGTATCTGGGGTAATGCTACTTATATCAGGCGCATTAGAGTATAAAACCCTGAATGGCTGATACCAGGTTGTATTATTATACAAGGGTCCGGTGTTGTTAACGGTAAGATTATAAGGACCCACCTGTATTGTCGCTAAATTTGCTTTAACAGTAATGCTTGTTGCTGATCGCGAAGTAGTCTCTACGGGAATGGATGTAGAACCATTGACAAGTTCAATCCTAGTTCCAGTCGTTAAATCGATTCCAGTCGTAAAATCGGTTCCTGTTACAGTAATAGATTGAATCGTATCTCTGGTACCCTGTAGGGGATTTACAGTTGTAATAACCGGTGGTGGGCAGAAAACGGTAAATTCCAGGCCCTTGACGGTCTGCGTATCGGGGTTTGTCAAACTAACATTGTACTGCCCTGCCTGTGTCCCTGCTACGGACAGGTTAAATCTACCGTTAATGCTCGTGCCGTATTCATTGACTACGACATTTGTGGCAGTAATATTACGGTTGGGGGTAGTACTACTGACAGTTGTTAGGTTAACTACCGATGTCGGCCAAAACCCTGTTCCAGTTAAAATAAATGGGCAGGCAGTATTATTCAGACCACTTGAAATGGATAATGACGACAAGGTTGGCGCAGCATTAGTGACATCAATTTTGTTTAACCCTGTACCCATGGAATACGGTTCACTAGTAACACTAGTATTATTGACTGTGACATTCCATGAACCAAAATTAACAAGCTGTTTAGCGAAATTAACATTTATCTGTGTATCAGAGACACAGTAAAAATTGGTTGCAGTCAGGTTGGTTTGACCTGTCTGATTCAGCCACACGGATGTATTCTCCTGGGATGGGAAATTTGTCCCGGTAATAACTACAACAAGGGCTGTATTATTCAACCAGACACCCGGAGTTGCAAGGGTCACAGTAATCGGACCTGCTGCGCACACTGGCAGCACCAGTAGCATCAATACTCCAATAACAATAGCTATATACGTAAACTGTGTTTTAGTAGTCATCTTGTTACCACCTGATCTCATCTTTTGACATCATTCGATCGGGTATCTTCGATGCACCGCACCTCAAAACTCCGATATAAATGTATTCAGCATTACCTCTCCTGTAACGTATTTATACTTTGGCTCTCCTGGTATGCTAAAACAACCAAACTTTGGATAGAAAATCCTCTGAATCTATCTGAAATTATTTTTTTCGAAATACTGAAACGAAAAGCTCTGCCTTTTGTAATAAAGGGGCTCTGTCGTCTATCCTCTGAAAATGGGTGGAGGCGAAGTAAAAAATTGAATCAAAACCGAAAATATCGAATGTTTTTTGTTAAACAAAGTGTTAAAATTTTAAAATATCCACAAGGTCGACTACCAGCAAAAATGCAGTGATCAAACGGTCTCCCTGATTATCACTTAAGCCAGGTAATGCGCGGTATTCAAGAAACGATAAAGACTATGGAATTTTTCATATCATCCCCGATTTTATATCAGTGCCACCAAAATCTACCGCGATCTACTATTTGAAAAAAATATATGGCTATTTAGTTACCGAAGGCACTCACGAGTTGTAGCATCTACCACATCCCAATTATTGGTAAATAAGTATTCTGACCGAATACGAATGCCTTGGAAGATGGTGCCCAGGCATAAAGTCCATTGTAATCCAATCCCCAGATACCATCTTTATAGACCCCAACTTTATCCCGGCCATCAGCATTCCAGTCACCAATCACCGGAGTCCATCCACCTGCTCCACCGCTTCCCTGGAACAAGAAAGCCTTGGAAGATGGTGCCCAGGCATAAAGTCCATTGTAATCCAATCCCCAGATACCATCTTTATAGACTCCGACTTTATCCCGGCCATCAGCATTCCAGTCACCAATCACCGGAGCATTCCCAGTTGCACCTGCCCCCTGGAATATGAATGCCTTGGAAGATGGTGCCCAGGCATAAAGTCCATCGAAATCCAACCCCCAGATACCATCTTTATAGACACCAACTTTATCACGTCCGTCGGCATTCCAATCCCCAATAACCGGTATATTTCCGGTGACACCCAGTCCCTCGAATACGAAAGCCTTGGAAGATGGTGCCCATGCATAAAGTCCGTTGTAATCCAATCCCCAGATACCATCTTTATAGACTCCGACTTTATCACGTCCGTCGGCATTCCAATCCCCGATGACCGGCGTCCATCCTGTTCCACTGGTTCCCTGGAATATGAAGGCTTTGTCTTCGGAATCCCAGATACCATTGCCATTATAATCTAATCCCCAGATACCATCCTTGTAAATGCCAATTTCTGATTTACCATCGGCATTCCAATCCCCTATGACATCTATCCATCCAGAACCAGATCCAGTGAAGAAATACTGCCTGTCTGGAGGTACCCCATCCCACATGAAATTACCATTATAGTCAAGGTACCAAATCCCATCTTTATAAATCCCAATTTTCGCGGAATTTATATCAGCAACCCCCGCCACGTTACTCGGCTTGGAATTGACCTCCATCTTGGGGAAGCCAATGGACGGAGGTGCGTAGATTGCTGTGTCACCGATAAGGTTGGAGGCAAGTGAACAATAGTAATAGCTGGTCCCAGGCGTCCCCGTTGTGTCAGTATACGTAATTCGGGCACCTTTTTGTGGTCCTGTGTTCGACGGAATATATGCGAGTGTTGCCCATGGCCCGGTGCTGGTCGTGGATTTCAATACATAGAACCCGGTCTCACTTAAGGAGTTATCAGTCCATGAAACGTTCACCCTGAGGTTACTATTCGGACTGACATTGACCGCATTCAGATTAACCGGCGGCACGGGTGCCACCGCGAACAGCATCGAATGCATCATGTCCATCTCTTCATGACCAAGGATATGGCAGTGCCAGGCATATTCCCAGCCGTAGTTGACGAGGTGATTAATTACGGTCACAGGTTCCATTTGAGGGTCCAAAAATCCGTTTAATGCCGGTCCATCTAAGACTTTGCCTTCAGGCATTGTCGGGTCGATCAGGTGGATGCTATTGGGGATCTCGAATGGTAACGTGGGGGCCACTGGCCTCATGGCGACGATCGTGTCCTCCAGCGGACTTGTCCTGAACGTCTCCTTCCAGCCTAGCTCTGTTGCGTCCGGCTGTAAAATACGTCCATCCCATGTAACACGGTTGATCAACTGGACATTAAACAGGTGCACATGGAGGGGGTGTGTATCGACACCGTTGTGCGTAATCTTCCAAATCTGGGTCCCATCCCCGGGTGAAGGTTCCGACATTGGCGTCATCGAGTCCTTGAGCAAATCAACCGGTGGACTGGCATACCCATACATCACAAAATTCTGGACAGCTCCCGTGGTAATTGTGTTTTCGAGTCCAAGGAACCCGCTCATCCGCCCGTACTGGTCGAACGCTGCTCCCTGCTCATCATGGAGGGCTTTCGGTTGGAAAGCGATATCCATAACGGTACCTGATATTGTTGTAAAAATCTTTGAGGAGTCCTGAATTCGGACGAACGTATCGGCCGGGAACACTTTGTTGTAGGCACTGTTATAATTGGCCTGAGGTATAATGACCGGTTCCTGTGATACCTCAAAGACGCCTCTCTTTGAGGCGGTCTTGGCAAATACAGCCTGTAATGCTGCAAAGTTATAGGGACTGGCCCCGACTGACGGGCCCACCTTGATCTGCATTATGGTGCGGGTATCCGGACCATATCCTAGCTGAGTCGTAGGGGCCCCACCCGTGCTGGTCAGGTCCGGGCCACCAGTGTAATAATCGTAACTGACGATACCTGCAGGGAATGCGGCCGGGGCATCATTGTAGAGGATGAGGGTCTTACCGGCATACTGCGAGAAATCAACAATTACGTCTGCCCTCTCGGCGGGTCCGAGGAGGACCGTGTGAAGATCTCCATTCCCTACGTCGAACCTGGTCGGATCTAGGATATACGTGATCGGCTGGTTTGGCACGATGACCGGCGCTGGCAGGAACCCGCCTTCCGTACCGACCTGGATGAACGAAGGGCCCATCGTGGCCGGGTCCGGCACGCCGCCTTCTCTTCCATCAGTCGGCCACCCTGCAGGGTAACCTGCTGTCGCGATCGCCGGGACCATATCGACCTCGGTATTTGTCCTCCCATCTGCCGTAATGAGCGAACTGTTGGCCACGTATAACTGCAGGTTGACGAACCGGTCATCAGCGGCATTCAATATGCGGAACCGGTAGGTCTTGGGTTCTACAGTCATGTTAGGATAGGCCACACCATTAACCATTGGTGTATCCATGAACGCTTCCATTGCCATCGAAGGATACGGTGTTCCCGGCATCATTGGCGGCTCCCATGGGGCGTTAACCGGGTCAAAGTACGGGTTTGCAACTGGCCCGTCAGTTATCTGGGTAGGCGGCCAGAACCAGGGGCCGTAGTGCCACCGGCCGAACGGGTTCACCCCGGATACATCATAGGGGTTCTGCGCGGGCATGTAGACATGGGGGTACCAGAGGTCGCCCGTGCGTGGTACCGGAGGTGTAGTCCCCCAGTTCCACGTGGGGTCCTGTGCAGCGATTGTCGTCGCATCAACAAAGGTCTTGTCCTGGACAATCAGGGGAATACCGATACCAGGGAGGACTTTTGAGTGAGTTGGATTTACTCCTGACACATCGGTTCCATCAATCAAATCTTTCTCGACCTGGTCAGTCACCAGG
>Ga0194039_1000269_pt1 | contig 32959 bp, 29 predicted proteins | sample JunL228m_MetaG_FD_148679 | JGI IMG/M metagenome (GOLD analysis project Ga0194039, IMG submission 148679) | Anoxic zone freshwater microbial communities from boreal shield lake in IISD Experimental Lakes Area, Ontario, Canada - Jun2016-L227-8m | ecosystem: Environmental > Aquatic > Freshwater >... | reverse complement strand
GAGGCGGGCAACCCCGGGGCCAATCCGTTTCTTGACGACCAGGTGATCCTCTGTCCGCTCGGTCTGCTCGCGGCGGACGGGGCGCGCGCGCGTCAGGCCGCCGAGGCCGGCTGGGATCTCGTGGTTGTGGACGAGGTGCACCACCTCGCGTGGTCGCCCGCGCAGGCGAGCCCGGAATACGCGGCCGTGGAAGCGCTCGCCGCCCGGACGCCCGGCCTCATCCTCCTCACCGCCACGCCCGAGCAGCTCGGGGCCGAGGGGCATTTCGCGAGGCTTCGGCTGCTCGACCCCGACCGCTACAGCGACTTCGGGCGATTTACGGCGGAGCGCGCGACCTACCGGCAAACCGCAAAAATCGCGGCCAAGCTGGCCGATGGCAAACCGCTTTCAGCCGCCGATCACAAGCTGCTCCGCCGGATTTGCCCGGCCAATCCGGCGCGTCTGGACGAACACCTCGAGGCGGTGAAGCGTGGAGAGGACGCCGCCCGCGAGGCTCTGCTTCGGGAGCTGCTCGATCAGCACGGCCCGGGCCGCGTGATGTTCCGGAACACCCGTGCGGCCATGAAAGGGTTTCCCAAGCGCAAAGTCTTCCTTGAGCCCCTGCCGGAGCACCCGAAAACGCTCGCGGCGGAACGGGTGGCCGACGGGTCGCCCGCGCCCCGCGCTTACTCGCTCGCGGCTGATCCGCGCGTGGACTGGCTCGTGGAGTTTTTAAAAAAAAAGCGGGTGGGCAAAGTTCTTTTGATCTGCCGCACGCGGGAGAAGGTGCTCGCGCTTGACGCGGCGCTGCGCGCCCGCGCGAACCTTCGGGTGGCCCTGTTTCACGAGGGGCTGTCCCTGCTCCAGCGCGATCGCAACGCGGCGTGGTTTGCGGAGGAGGACGGCGCGCAAATTCTTCTCTGCTCCGAGATCGGCAGCGAGGGGCGGAACTTCCAGTTCGCGCACCACCTCGTGCTCTTTGATCTCCCCGAGCATCCCGACCTCCTCGAGCAGCGGATCGGCCGCCTCGATCGCATCGGCCAGACGGAAACCATCGCGATCCACGTTCCCTATCCCGTGCGGAGCCACCTCGAACTGCTGGCCCGCTGGTATCACGAGGGGCTGGGTGCTTTCACGAAACCCCTCGAAGGCGGGTGCGAGGTCATGGCCCGTTTTGGCGCGCGCCTCGAGAGCTTCCTCGGCGGGGATGCGAAAAGCGGATTCGATGAGTTCCTTGTCGGGACGCGGGCCTTCCACCTCCGGATCGCCAAGGAACTCGAGCTCGGCCAGGACCGGCTGCTCCAAATGAATTCCTGCCGTCCGGAATCCGCCGCGCGGATCATCGCGCAGATTGAGGCCTTCGACGCGGACGCCGGGCTCGATGACTTCCTGCTCCGCATGTTCGACCATTATGGCGTGCACGTCGAGGAACTGGCCCCGCGCACCTGGCTTGCCATTCCCGCCACCCTGACGACCGAGTCCTTCCCCGAGCTGCCGGAGGCCGGGATCACCCTCACGGGCGACCGCAATAAAGCCCTCGGCCGCGAGGATATCGGATTTCTCACATGGGATCACCCGATCGTGAGCGGCGCCATTGATTTGCTGTTGGGTTCCGCCCAGGGAACCAGCTCGTTCGCGGTCTGGCATGGAGGGGAGGGGATCTATCTCGAAGCCGTTTTCGTCATCGAGCCGGTCGCTCCACCCGCGCTGCACCTCGACCGCTTCCTGCCCGCCACACCGATCCGCATCGTCGTGGACGTCACCGGGCAGGATGTCTCCGCCGCCGTGAACCTCGACGCCGCCGACCTCCGGCCCGGATCCGTGTTCCCGCTCCTCGACAACCCGCGCATCAAAAAGAAAGTCCTCCCCGCCATGCTGGAAAAATGCCGCCGCCATGCCGCCGGCCGCGCGTCCCTCATCACCGGCCAGGCCGCAAAAAAAATGCGTTCCGCCCTCGGTATCGAGTGCGAGCGCCTCCGGGATCTGAAAAAAATCAACGACCACATCCGCGACGACGAGATCGCGCTTTTGGAATCCCAGCTCGGCGAGCTCGCCGCGCGGATCGCGGACGCGCCGCTCCGGCTCGATGCCGTGCGCCTGATCTGGCAGAAACCTAAACCCTAAAATTTCCCATGACAAAACTTCAACAGGATCAGGTTTGGATAACGGACAACGGTTTTGTGCGGATCGTCCGGTTGGAGCGGCTTTCCGTCACCTACAAACTCCTCCGCGAACTCGCCTCCCGCGACGGAACCCACCACCAGGCCACCAAAAAGGAATTCTGCCGGATCATCAAATCCGCCACCCTCCTCACCGCCGCCGCCCAAGCGGGGGAGCCGCGCTGAGACATCCTGTCTTGTCTTTGGGGCTGCCCTGGAAAAAACCGAGCCTTTGTCACTGATCGCGGCACCTGACCGCCCGCTATCAAAATGCCGCTGCGGCTCAGTCCGATTTCCTCCGGGATCGGGCGGCAAGCGCCAGCCCGGCTCCGGCGGCGGCCATCAGCGCTATGGCAGACGGTTCGGGAATGGTGCCCGCCTGCGCCGAAATTCCCGCCACGTCGAGAACATCGCCGGCAAGGAATTTCACGGCCAGAGAGCCGTCGGAAAACGGGTGCAGCTCGAACTGCAGCCAGCCGTAGTGCGGCTGCGAAGACGTATCCAGAAAACTCACCCCAAGGTAGTTGTCGGTGCCGGATGTCGCGCTGTTTGTCAAGTTGCCGGACGACAAAAATGCCGTCGGGCTTGTGGAATACGTCAAGGTGCCGTCCACGATGGAACCCAGGCGCAAATACTCGCTGGATAGACTGACAGCGGTGTTGTAGGAAACAAAAACTTGACCGTAAGGGCGCACTGCGTTGATGCTGCGGTCATCCACAATATAGTCGCCGCCCATCGTTGCGTTGCCGAAAATATTCCCGGGATTGCTCGTCAGTGCCAAATCGAACGCCAATTGTTTTTCAACGTCAGTCGTCCAATTGGCGGTGAGGTTCCCGCTGCTGAAATCCACAACAACCGCCCCCGCCGCGAGCGGCAGAAAAATACTGCAAACCAGAAAGATTTTTTTCAGGGCGGTCATGGTTGGCGTCGGACTGAAGGGAATATTTCACGGACACATTCCGCGCGCAAGCGGTTTTCAGGTTTCCCACATCCTCAGGACTCCTGATCCTGATGTCGCCGCAAAACCTGGAGGGCGCTGCTCCGTCAGCGCTGACTTCTCCGATCCGAAATATGGGACGGCACGGAGGCCATCCCTCCAAGGGAATTATAGAGGCATGGGCAGGATGCCCATGCTACGGGATGGAGTTCGATTCGGTTTGGGGGCGCACTTCGGAAAACCGGCGGCTACCGGATGGTCGGGCGGACGACGGTGATCTCATTTGTTCTGTAAATGGGGTTGTTGCTGCCGTCGGTGCCGGAGTTGAAGATGATCCGCAGGGGGTTCAGCATCTCGACGGTGATCTTGACGGGGCCCCCGCCCACGGAGATATTTGTTGTGTTGGTGATGAATTGCAGGTGCATCGAGTAGGCGGGCGGGTTGGTGGATGCCGAGCAGCGCTCCGGGAGGATGTTGGTGATCGTGGGGCCGTCGAGGCGGAGCTGCCAGAGGCGGGCGGCCTGCTCCTGCGTGTTGAACGCACGAAGGGAATACCCTTGGGCCTCCTCCTGCATGAGCAGCGCGTTTGCCATGAGCGCGGCCGCAGCGATGCCGATGGCGACGATCGCCCCGGCGATCATGACCTCGATGAGCGAATAGGCGTTGGGCTTTCGCGGTTTCATGGGGTTGGGGTTCGCGATTCCTCCAGCCACATGACCCGGTCGGCGATCTGTTCCACGTTGGCGTCCGGGCTCGTTTCGATGGTGTTTGTAAAGGTGCCGGTCGTCACCGTGATGTTGCCATCGGTGCGGAGGCCTCCCCGGATATTCAGTATGCCGCTTGCTGGTGGGGTCACATTGAGAGCGTTGGTGCCCGACACGGAGAGCCCGAGCCACCATACGCCTCCCGACGCGTAGTTCGTGGTATTCAAGGTGAGCGAAGACCCGGATTTATTCAGGATAATTTTTCGGGAGTTCGTGTTGCCGCTCAGGGTTACGCCGGTGAGGTCGGTTGAGTTTGTCGCAATGATGTGGAGGGCGTTCGTTTGCGCGGATCCTACGATGATCAGGTTGGTGACGGTGACGTTGGTATAGGAATTGATGTAGGTTTTCGAGCCGACGACGTTTGTGAACGAGATATTTGTCAGGGCGTTTGTCGGGACCACATACCGCAGGATGGCATCAGTCTGCGTGGCATTGAGGGAGACAGAAACCGTGCCTCCGTTGTAATTTGTGGTGTAGGTGCTGCCGCTGAGGGAGTTGGTCAGGTAAGTGGGGATATGGCCAGCGGTATTGCTGGAAAAAGTATTTGTCGGGTATGTCTGGGCGGATACGAGCACGTTTGAGTAAGCGTAATTTGTGGTCAGCGGTGCGGAAAAGACCCCCCCGTAGCCATTCGTGCTTGTGCCTGCGGTAAAGGGAACAATCGGGAAGCCGGAGTAGCCGATGACATTTGTCCAAAACACCGCCGTTGGGGCCCGGTAATCGTTTCCCGGAGTATTGGTGTTGGTCGAGGTGGAGGGCTTTTGGATGACGAGCGGGAATCCGGCGAGGAGGGGGCTGCGGCTGCGGACGCGGAAGGCCCAGTATTCGAAGTTGTTGGTGTCGGCGGAGTTTGTGCGCAGGTAGCATGCATTGTTTGTGTCAACAAAGGACATGCCGCCAAACGTGCTGAATGGGTTTCCTTGAGTAAGAATCGTGTTCGTCCAGAAATTATTCGTCCAGCGGAAATTACCAGGGAACTGAAACCCTCCCCAGTTGTTTGTGAGAAAGAGGAATGGACTAGTATTGGTGTAGCGGTTAGTGTTGTTTGTGGGATCCAGAGGCATCTGTTCGAGAAGAAACTGGCGTGCGAGGGCGCGTCCGTTTGCGAGGGCGACCCGGCATTTGATTCTCTCGGCGGTGGTGTCCGGGTAAACGGCCTGCGTGGCCAGCATCTGCGCCCAGGCGGCCAGGACGAGCGCCCCGCCCAAAATGACGATGAGCGCGAAGATCATGATCGTCCCCCGGATGCCGAAGCGGGTGTTTGCGACGGGTTTCATAGCGACGGGAAGGCCGGGATGACGAAGAAGTAGCTGGTGGTTCCTTCCTGCTTCCAGTAGTTCGACCTCGCCCCGGAGGGGGTGGTGGCATTCGTCGGGTATTTTGAAGCGAGCTCGTTGGTTGCGGGATACGGCACCCACGAGGGATCCGGCCACCAGACAAAATAAAACGGACGGTTCTCCGCCTTGCGATAATTGGCGTCCCCGTTTGTCGTGTTGCTTTTCGTGAAGAAGGCGGCGACCGGATGATTGGTGGCATTGTTTGTCTTGCCCGGGTAAAAGACGTGGTAGTAATCGGTCAGGTTCTCCCCGTCATACCGCCTGACCGAGGCGTATGTGCCGGCGGGGGCATTGGTGACCGTGACCCAGTCGCTCTCATAGATCGCACGGACGTCGCGGACGTTGATATTATTCGTGGGGTTGTTTGTGTAGGACAGGATGTAGATCGTGAGGCCTGTTGTCGAGGTGGCGCCGTTGATCAGGTTTGTCGAGCTGTTGAAATTGGTGTAAACCGCCGAGTTCGTGTCAATGAGTGCGCGGAACTGATCCGGGGAAACGAGAGTTCTGGGGTCGATGTTGGTCGGGATGGTGATGGTGGTCGGACGCAGGAAATTCCCCTTGTTGCGCGCGAGGCAGCACACGGCGGAGGCATAGGAAATATCGCTGTAGAGGCGCTCCCTCATGATGTTCGCCATCGCGGTCGCGGCCATGCTGGGCGCCTCGCTGACCGCCACGATGGCCCCCGATGAGCCCGGGTAGAAGTTGACCATGTTGGCCAGCCCGATCTGCACGTTAACCTGCCGCCGGGAAATGCCGTAGCTTCCGATCGTCCCATAGGCCATGGCCGCGACGGCGATGATCATGGCGCCGATGCACAGAGCGACCAGAAGCTCGACAAACGTGAAGGCGCGCTGCGAGGAGGGTGCTCCGCGCACAGGGGGAATGGTGACCGTTTTGTCGCACAACCCCGTCACAAAACCTGGAGGGCGCTGCTCCGTCAGCGCCGACTTCCCCGATCCGAAATATGGGACGGCACGGAGGCCATCCCTCCAGGGAACCACAGGGGGAACGGGCGTCCCGCCCGTTTGGGAACTGGCGGACGATGCTCCGTCAGCGCCCGTGAATAAATGGGACGGCACGGAGGTGATCCCTCGAGCGCAACCTCTGAGGGCGCTTCTATTTTTCAGACTTCTTGGCATCGGGGGCCTCTCCCATCAGTTTGACTTTGCGCTCTGTCATGTTTTTGAGATCGACGTCCTGGCTTTCTTTGAGAATCTGCGCGACGGCGGGGCTTTCGAGCGGTGGTAGTTGGGATTGTCCTTGGGAGCTCAGCTTCGTCAACTCTTCGACGGCCTCGCCATACATGAAACGGGAGATCTCCGGGCGGGTGTTGAAGCGAAGCACGATCTGTCGGGCGTTCGCGGCGGGATCTTTTTCGATAAACGAAAGCGTGAGCGAGGTGGTGTCCACCGTCGTCACGCGGAGCCGCTCGGTCTGGTTGCCGATGAGCGGCGGCAAGGTGTCGCCCGGCTTGATGATCAGCGAGCCGAGGAGCACCTGGAATTTGCCGTTGCCGCCAGAGAGTCCGCTGATCTTGACCGCGGAGAGGATCCGGCGCAGGCGGGATTCCTCGCTGACCGGCTCCGGGGCCCCCGAGACGGCTTCATACTGAACCGCCTTCTGGGTGAACGGGTTTCTTTCGCCCGGGCGCAAGGCAACGGGCTCGCGTCCTTCGGGAAGAAGCGTGGCACCGGTTTGGGCGGAAGCGCACAAGGGGAAAAGGAGGAGGAAAGCGGAGACCGGAAACTTGAAACCTGAGACCTGAGACCTGAGACCGGAAAGCGGAAAGAAAAACTTCCCGCGCTCCGCGCGGCACCCGGACGCGCAGCGGTCTAATTCCGCATTTCGGATTCCACATTCCGCATTTGTTAAGGCGCGTTTCGTGCTCATTGTTTCAGCATGGGTTGCTCGAGGACGACTTCCATGCGGAGGTCGTTCGCGCGGGTTCCCTTGGTGAGGTGGACGCTGCCGGTGCGGACGGTCGGCATGGATTTTTCGAGGTTGCCGAGCCAGTTGAGCAGTTTCGAGTAATCGTCCTCGAACGTGAGGAGTGCCCGGAGGGCCGAGGGGATCGAGGTGTTGCCTTTGACCGGGGACAGCTCGAACCGCTGGGAGAGGTTGACGAGATTGGCGTCCTTCACCCGCATCTGCATGGTGATTTCCGCGCTTTGCGGGTTGGTGATGGTGGTGAAATACGGCTGCCAGATCTGGAGGAATTCGATGAGGTCGGTGGACTGTCGGCGGAGGTCCGCGAACTGGGATCGCTCGAGGGAGAGTTGCGTGCCGGCGGCCTCCTCCTCCGTCTGGGCTGTCGCCGCTTCGTTCTGGACCGTCGTCCTCTGTTTTTGAACCCAGAGAGTCGTCTGAATAAGGGCAAGGATCATCAGGGCGATGATCCCGCAGGCGATGTGCTTGTGGTTCATGGCGCCTTTTTCTCCTCGGGGGGCTTCTGCAAATTTCTGACGAGCGTCGCCTTGTAGTCGAGCTCCCCGCGTCCGAGCTCGCGGGTCGGCGAGAACGCCCGGTATTCGAGCGCCGCGATTCTTTCCATCGTGAGGTCGAGCTGCATGGTGGAATCGGTTCCGATTTTGATGGCGAGCCGGATTTGCGAGGGATCCTCCGGCGAGCGGGAGAGAACGAGATCCATGATCGAGGATTTGGGCGACATGCTGCGGGTGATTGCGACGACAAGCGGCTGGAGCGGCCGGGAGCTTTCCACCCAGCTCTGGATGTCGGTCGCCTTCTTGATCTGCGCCTCCAGCGCGGCGCGCTGGTTCCGGGATTCCTGCGTCTGCGCGTTCAGGGAGCCGGCCTGGGCTTTGTGGCTGTCCCGCTTTTGGATGGCCAGGCGGAACTGGATGAAAAAAATCGAGCTAAGGATGACGGTGACGGCGATCGAGCAATAGAAGAGGATCGGGACGAGCCGCAAAACCATCGGCAACGGCGGGGTGATATCCTTCCGGTCACTCTTGAAGTCGTCAATATGGCGGTCGGTGATTTGCACGGGCTAATTTTTCATCATGAGCGACGCGAGGAGAGCGGGCTCGGTGAGGTCGTTGATCTCGCGTCCTGGGAAGGATTCCGCGAGGCGCTCGCCGAGGCCCGGCAGAGGCTCGTCGCAGGCCAGCGTGATGCCGACGCCCGGGGGCAGGCGCGAGTGGAAGGGCGAAAGCAGGTCGGTGATGGCCGTGGGATCGTCGTCGTAAACATCGGTGCGCGAGCGCAGTTCGAGCCAGCGGTCCTGATCCTGCACCAGCGCGCAGACGGCCCCCTCGCAGCAGATGATATAGAACGTGCTCACCGGTTGTTCGGAGCCCTTGGTTTTGTTTGTTTCCGCCAACGCATGGCGGAGGAGGACGTAGGTGCCGCAGCAGAGCCGCCCGACCCGGAATCCGGATTCGCTGAAAAGCGCCTCGGTCTTCCGAGTCTGATCCTCGTCAAACGTGAGCAGGATGCTCGAATTGGTTTCCGGATTATGGGTGATCGCATACCGCTTGCCGCGCTCGAATTTTCCTCCGAGGACCGCCCGGGGGTTGGTTCGGAGCATGTCCTCGCTGCCCGTCCGGCGGGAGAGATTGGTCTCGAGGCTGATGACGTAGCGCGTGTTGAGCGAGACGGCGCACCAGCCGTGTTCGGTCAGCGTTTTGATGTGCTCGGAGGCCTGGGCCAGGCCCTCCTTGGGTTCGACGCGCGCGACATCCTGCTCGTCCGGCCTGCCCGAACGGCTGATCCCACGCCAAGTGAGCTTCACGCGCCCAATGCCGAAAAAAACTGTTTTTCCTGCGGGGAACCGCTTTCTCCACGCGGCCGAGGGATCGTCCGGCTCGGATCGGAACGCGGAAAAGTTGAGGATGGATTTGAGGTCGACCGGCTTCATCGCGAGATTTCCTGCTGGCGTTCGAGGTAGTCCGAGACATCGTCCCAGGAAAACGTTGCGCCGGTCGGTGCGGAGGAGCTTGAAAATCCCTCCTCCGATCGCATGGCGATGCTCTTCTCGAAGTTATACATCCCTTTTTTCCAGCCGGTTTCGAGCTCCTGGTCGAGCTTTTTGAAATCGCCCCGGCGGATGATGTTCACCACGCCGTCGTATTGGAGGAGCACCTCGTGGATGGGGAAACGTTTGGATTTTCTCTCATCCAGCATGAGGCGCTGGCACATGACCAGGCGCAGGCAATCGGCGAGGGTTTCCTGCGAGCTTTCCAAGCGATCGGACGGGATGAGCTTCAGGAAGCGCTGGACGGTCTGGGAGGCGGTCGAGGTGTGGAGGGTGGCGACCACGACGTGGCCGGTCTCTGAGGCCTGGAGCGCGATCTCGGCGGTCTCGCCATCGCGGATCTCCCCGATGATGATGACGTCCGGGGCCTGGCGGAGAGCCGCCCGCAGGGCCTTCGAGAAGTCCGTCTCGTCGCTGCCCATCTCGCGCTGCGAGATCAGCGACGGCAGGCCGTCGGGGTAGATGAACTCGATCGGATCCTCGAACGAGATGACATGCTCGCGGCGGCGGAGCGCACGGTGCAGCACCATCGAGGCGATCGTCGTGGATTTGCCGCTTCCGGTCGCCCCGCAAATCAGGAAGAGCCCGTTCTTTGCCTCGAGGAAGGCTTTGACAGCCGGGGTGGGAACCTTGATCGCCGAGGGGGTGGGGATCTCGCTGGGCAGGAGCCGCAGCACCCAGCGCAGGCGGCCCTGCGTGATCATCTGGCTCACGCGAAACCTCCGCCCGTGCAGATCCATCGCGCTGTCGTCGCAGCCCGGCTCAAGATGCTCGGGGACCACCATCTCGAAAACCGCCTCGTCGAAGAGCAGCTGCCCGTTGAATTTGTAGGAAAGCGGCTCGCCCGGGGTCAGGTAAAAATCGCTGACCCCGTCGGCAAGCGAGAGGTCGCGGATCCTCACCCCGACCGGGGAATCCTCTGGAAGGTCAAGAAGGCGCATAAGTCGTGATACTACAGAATTGTGAGGTGAGAGAAACTACGGAGGAATAATCCCGGCAGCCGTCATCGCCTGGCGCAGGGTCATGCCCCCGTTGGTGCCGACAGCATCGAGCTTGTTGATGTTTTCCACCGTGGTCGTTGTCGGGTTGTCCCAGTGCTCAAAATAGCTGATCGGATCAACGGTCTTCGCAAACGAGCCGTCGGGTGCTGTCAAGTTGGTTGCCTTGAAAAGCAAATCCTGGTAGTCGCCGTCGCCGGCCACCCGCGTGTCTTCGATCGCGTAGGCGCTTGTGCCCGTGCCGACAGCGGCATACTGGTCGGCGTAAAAGGGGAAGGTCGTGTTGCTGCCGGTGGCCGCGTTCGTGCGGCTCAGTGAGGTGAGTGGGAATTTTGTGCCGGAGTTCGCGGCCAGGTTCTGCAGCGCCGTGGAACTGTTAGAAAGGGTGCCCAGAGCGTTGAGCGCGTTCCATGCGTTCTGCATGGTGTCGTTCGGGATCATGATCGCGGCCACCGTGTCGCCGGGGCGGAAGGTGAATTGTTTATTATTCACCGCCTGCAACTGGTTTGTGGCGCTGCCGATCGATTTGTCGGAACTGGCGTCAATGATCGTCTGCGCCCGGTCTCCCGCGATGATTCTTCGGATGGCTTCCATCAAAAAGTCGCGCTGGCCCTCGGGGGTGTCGAGGTTATAGACATCCGGCCCCATCCCCTCGAGCGAGAAGAGTGCCAGCCGGGAGGCGTAGCCTGCCTCGCGATACACGTAGCTGACCGGCACGATCCCGCTCGGGCCAACCGTCCAATACCCGCCCGGAAAATTCTGGTTCACGGCGTCGGAAAGCCCGAGGGTCGTGGATCCGCCGATCGTGGGTGTGACTCCCTGAGGCGGCGGGTCGGGAATCCAGACCCAGTGCCCAGGCAACCCACCTGAATCTATCCAGTCCCAGTGCCCATCTAAGGTGGTAGGCGGGGAAGTGTTCCAGACCCACCCGCCGGTTGTGGCCAGCCCCATCGTGGTCGTGCGGCTCGCATCCGTGGTCGGCGTGGTCGTCGCGAGGTCTTCGTCCAGCTTGAACTCCACGACCCCCGCCGTCCCCTGCTGGACGACAAACCGCTTCTCGGCGGCAACCCAGACCGCCCGGCGGCGGCTCGAGCTGTCCCCGTAGTCCGGCACGATCCGGGCGTCAATGACGCTGCCCGTCACGCCGAGGGTTTTTGTCGGATCGGCGCGGGTTTTTAGTTTCGTGAGGACGGCATCTGTGGTGGTGGCCGAAGTCAGGTTTCCGCCGCTGCTCAGGTAGAGCTGGATCGATCCGTTGAGCGAGGCCACGTCTTGGTCCAGCTTGGTGGCGGCCGACGCCTGCTGCGTGTTTGTGATGGAGACATACCCTATCGAGCCGAGCACCGCTATGGCCGCCACCACGCCCAGAACCTCGATCATCGTGAAGCCGACCGCACTGCGTGGAAACCGGGGCGCTTTCATGCTTTACCTATAGCATACGATCATCATCCGCGTCAAGATTCGCTGACGGCTGATCGGGGTTGCCCGTAGAGGGTAGAGGTGCTCGCCCGCACGATGCTTACGGAAATGATCCGGCCGGCGAGGCGGGGCTCGCCCTCGAAGACGACGATTTTATTGGTGCGGGTGCGCCCGGTGAGGCGGCCCGGGTTGTTCCGGCTGGGCCCTTCGCAAAGGATCTCGACTTTTGTTCCGATGAGCGCGTTGAGGCCTGCGGTGAAATGCCGGTTGACGACCTGCAGGAGGTCGCGGTTGCGGAATTCCTTCACGTCTTCCGGAAGCTGGCCCGGCATCGCCGACGCGGGGGTGTTCTGGCGCGGGGAATATCGGAAGACGAACGCGTTGTCGAAGGCGGCCCCGTCGCAGAGGGCGCGCGTGGCGGCGTAGTCATCGTCGGTCTCGCCGGGGAACCCGACAATGACATCCGTCGTGATCGCGATTCCCGGGCGCTCCGCGCGCAACCGGTTCACCAGCCCGCGGAATTTTTCCGCCGTGTACCCGCGGCGCATGGCTTTCAGAATCCGGTCCGACCCGCTCTGGAGCGGCAGGTGGACGTGCTCGGCGAGCTTCGGCAGCCGTGCGAACGCTCCGATCAAATCCGTGCGGAACCCGAGCGGGTGAGGGGAGGTGAACCGCACGCGCTCGATGCCATCCACCGCGCAGACCGCCTCGAGGAGCCTGACAAACGGGCTGGTGCCGCCGCGCGCAGGAAATTCCCGGCGGCCGTAGAGGTTGACGATCTGGCCGAGGAGCGTGACCTCGCGCACCCCGCGCTCCGCGAGCCCGCGCACCTCGTTGACAATTTCCCCGGGCGTCCGTCCGCGCTCGTTTCCGCGGGTCTGCGGGACGATGCAGAACGCGCAGCGCATGTTGCAGCCCTGCATGATCGAGACAAACGCCGTGCATTGGCCGGGCGCGAGATCCTGCTCGCGGATCGTCCCCTCCGAGCCCTCCTCCTCGTCCACGTCCACGACCGGCAGCCGCACGTCGTCGATCCGGGCCTCGATCCGCCGCCGGAGCAGGCCGTCCACATAATCCGCCACGCGGTGGAATTTCTGTGTGCCGGCGACGAGATCCACATCGGGGGAAGTTCTCGCGAGCGATTCCCCGCGCGCCTGGGCCATGCAGCCGAGGTAGCCGAGGACGAGGTGCGGGCGGGCGGCGCGGAGCCGGCGCAGCATCCCCATCTTCCCGATCGCCTTTTGCTCGGCCATGTCGCGCACGCTGCAGGTGTTCAGGAGGATGACATCCGCCTCCGCCTCGTTGTCGGTCATCCGGTAGCCGCGCGCCGCGAGCATCGCCGCGACCTGTTCGGAGTCGCGCTCGTTCATCTGGCAGCCGTAGGTTTTGATATGGACAGCGGGCATCGGAGGCAGGAAAATTACCCGAATCCCGGAGCATTTCCAGCCTTCATACCGATCGGTTGGATGCGCCCGGGAATTTCTGCGAACCATTTGACAGCCGGGCGGAGCCGGTGCACGGTGCGGGGCGCGCAAAGGAAAAAATTTCCCGGGCGCGCAAAAAACTCATGAAAGCATTCGGGAAACAGGTTCGCTCGACGAACAGCATCTTTTTGATCGGAACCTTCGTGGCGACGCTGACGGCTGTCCCGATCTACCTCTGGCATTACGGGCTGAGCGGATTCCAGGCCGGGCTCTTTTTCTTTTTTCTGATATCGACCGGGATGAGCATCACGCTCGGCTATCATCGGCTGTTTTCTCATCTCACGTTCCGCGCGAGCTGGCCGGTGAAGCTCTACACGCTGCTCTTCGGCGCGGCGGCCTTCGAGGGATCGGCGCTGGAATGGAGCGCCGACCACCGGAGGCATCACAAGTTTGTGGATCGCGAGGAGGATCCCTACGACATCTCGAAGGGATTCTTCCACGCGCATATCGGATGGCTGCTTTTCCGGACCGGTCCGGACACGCCGCTGACTTGGGTGAGGGATTTGCAGAAAGATCGCCTCGCGCGGTGGCAGCACAGATACTATGTGCCGATCGCGGTCGGGATCGGCTTCGCTTTGCCCACAGCGATCGGCTGGCTGTGGGGCGGCCCCACGGCGGCGCTCGGGGCATTTTTGATCGCCGGCGTGGCCCGGGTGGTTGTCGTCCACCACATGACATTCTGCATCAATTCCCTGTGCCACTGGATTGGCGACCGCCCGTATTCGAGCGACTGCACCGCGCGCGACAGCTTTCTGATGGCGGTTGTCACCTTCGGCGAGGGCTACCACAATTATCACCACGAGTTTCAAAACGACTACCGGAACGGCGTGCGCCCGTGGCAGCTTGACCCGACGAAGTGGATGATCTGGCTGCTGAGCAAGGCGGGCCTGGTGAGCGGGCTGCGGACGATTCCCGTGGAGAAGATCATCGGGGCGCGCCTTGCCGAACAGGAGCGTTTGCTGCGGAAATGACCCGCTATTCTTTTGACGGCTTTCCGCTTTCGAATGCCGACGTGACCGGGCGGCCCCAGAACGCTTCCGGGAGATCAATGCCGAGGATCCAGAGAGCCGTTGCGGCGGTATCGTAGATGACAACCGGCGCGGTGATCGTAAACTTTTTTTTGACTCCTTTGCCCCAGGCGACCCAGGGGATCTCGACGTCTTCGGCGGCCGCCGACCCGTGCGTTCCTCCGGCCGGTGAAGACCCCAGCTCGCCCTCGGCGCGGGGCTGATCATGGCCCCCGTGATCGGCGGTGAGGATGATCACGCTGGAATCTGTCAGGCCCGCCGCTGCGATGGCCGTTTTGATGATATTCAGCGCGGCATCGCATTCCGCAAAGGCCCGCATTTTCTCGGGAGAGTCCATCCCGAATTGATGCCCCGCCACATCGGGATCCCCGAAGTGGATGAAGCACAGGTTGGGCCGGGATTTCGCGATGTAGGCGGCAAAGGCGGCGGCCACGGATTTGGCATCGGGATTCTCCGGCTTGACAAAAACATCCAGGCTTCCCGGCAAAGCGAGCGTCTCAAATTTGGCCTTGGCGACGAACATCGCGGTCGCCAATCCGTTTTCCTTCGCAATGCTGAAGATGGTGGGGACCTTGACCCTCCCCTTCTTGGGATCGAAGTCGTTCCAAAGGATCTGATGCTTTTGAATCCCGACGCCGGTGAGCATCGAGGTGTGAGTCGGCAGGGTCGAGCTGGGCACGATCGTGTAGGCGTTCCATGTGTGGGCGCCCTCGGCGGCCATTTCTTTGAAGGTCGGCATGTCGCTCTTCTGGATGCCGCTCGGGGCGCCCTGATCAAAGCTGATGATGAAAACGTGCGAGGCCCGCGGGGTAGCCGCGGTCGCCGTCATCGCGAGGCAGAACACCACGTGAAAAATCAGGAGTCGCCATTTCATATGTGCGGGCAGATTACCCGGCCCCCGGCGGATTTCCAGCCGGAATTCCGAAGGAATGCTTCCCACCCGCGCGTGGGAATGATAATGCTCACGCGTGCAAATAGAAATCCTGGAATCCGGGCCGGTCACGACGCTGAAGCTGTCGGGGGAGATCGATCTGCACGCCTCACCCGAGCTGCGCAAGCGGCTGCAGGCGTGCGTCCGCTCGCAAACGCCCTCGCTCTTGCTCGATTTCACCGAGGTGATCTACATTGACTCGAGCGGGCTCGCGACGCTGATCGAGTATGTCCGTGAGAGCTCCGGCTTCGGCGGGAAATTCGTGCTTTTCGGACTCCAGAAACGAGTCCACTCGATCTTCGATCTCGTCCGGCTCAATGAATTGTTCGTGATCAGCGGCACGGCCGACGAGGCCGCCCTGGCGGCAAAATGACTTTTCAGGCGGAGCTGAATACCTTTTTTTCTCTCAACGGCCAGATTTTATACTGGCTGTTCGTCGGCCCGTTCCGCGGCCGTCCGGTGCGGATTCAGACGGTGTTCCAGCAGATGGTGAGGATCGGCGTGCAGGCGTTTCCGATGACGGCGCTCACGTCGCTGAGCATCGGTCTCACGCTCGCGATGCAGGGCGCGCAGGAACTCTCGCGCATGGGCGCCTCGGCGTATGTCCCGAACCTCGTGGCGGTCACGATCCTCCGCGAGCTCGGACCGCTGCTCGTGGGGGTCGTCGTGATCGGGCGCAGCGGGTCGGCGGTGACGGCGGAGCTCGGAACGATGAATGTGGGCGAGGAGATCGAGGCGCTCGAGGTCATGGCGATCAACCCGATCCGCTTCCTCGTGGTTCCCCGGTTTCTCGCGATGCTGGTCATGCTCCCGGTGCTGACGGTTTTCGGGGATTACATCGGGATGGCCGGCGGGTGGACGGTCTGCCATTTTTCCCTGGGCATGAACACGGCAAGCTACGTCCAGCGCCTGATGGAGGCCGGGCACCCGCTCGACCTGTATTCCGGCATCGTGAAAAGCTTCGTCTTCGCGTGGCTGATCATCCTGATCTCGTGCCAGTCCGGCCTGGGGGTCTCGGGCGGGGCCGAGGGCGTCGGGCAGGCGACCACGTCGTCGGTCGTCACCTCGATCCTCGCCATGCTCGTCGCCAACGCCGTGCTCACCGCAATTTTCTTTTTTACCTGACCCATGCCCGTCATCGAAGTCCGCGACCTGGTGAGAAAATTCGGCCCGAGAACCGTCTTGAACGGGATCAGCTTCACGGTGGAAAAGGGGGACACGATGATCATCATGGGCGGTTCGGGCTGCGGGAAAAGCACGCTCCTGCGCCACATCATCGGGGCGATGCGGCCGACGTCCGGCTCGATCAAACTCTTCGGCGAGGAGATCACGACGATGCCGGTGCCCCAGCTCGAACAGCTGCGGCTGAAGTTCGGGATGAATTTCCAGTTCGGCGCGCTCCTGCAATCGCTGACCGTCGGCGAGAATGTCGCGCTCCCGCTCCTCGAGAACAGCCGGGTGGATCCGGAGATCGTGGATCTCATCGTCAAAATGAAGCTCGAACTCGTCGGCCTCACCGGCTTCGAGAACCTCAAGCCGGCTGAGATCAGCGGGGGGATGCGCAAGCGGGTCGGGCTCGCCCGCGCGGTTGCGCTCGACCCGGAGCTCCTCTTCAGCGACGAGCCGACCTCCGGCCTCGATCCGATCATGACCGCCGTGATCGACCAGTTCACGCTCGACCTCACCCGCAAGCTCGACATGACCGCCGTCGTGGTCACCCACGACATGACGAGCGCGTTCCGGATCGGCACGAAAATGATCGTCCTCGGAGCCGGGAGGCGTGCCGGAACCATCATCGCGCAGGGGACGCCGGACGAGATCAAAAACCACCCGGATCCGGAGGTGCAGCAGTTCATCAAGGGCGAGCCGGACGGCCCGGTGCCGCTCAAGCTTTCTCCCGAGGATTACATTGATCGCCTCCTCGGCCACGAGCGCCAGAAGGGCGTGGCCTACTGACGCCCTCCGCGCCGGCCTTCGATTGGGATTTCGTCACCCCTTGGAACCGGTCGGTGATGTGTTCTTCTGGTGCGCATAGGTGCGAACTCCCGCGCGCCAAGTGCTGAGCACCGGGATTCCCGGCCATTCCTCTACCGGTGTTGTGAGAGGGTTCTTGGCAAGGACCACGATGTCTCCGCGCATCCCCTTCTTGAGCATGCCTTGGCGCGACTCTTCGAACGCCGCATACGCAGCCCCCTGCGTATATCCCAGGAGTGCCTGCATCGGGGTCAGAGCTTCGCTGGGAACGAGTGGCTCTTTCTTGCCCGGTTCGATGCGGCGGATAGCGATCGACATGCCGGCCAGAGGGCTTGGCGTTTGAACCGGCCAGTCGGAGCAGAACGCGAGCGTGGCACCGGTCTTTGCGAGGCTCGCATAGGGATACTGCCAGTCGTTGCGAACCGGTCCGAGGCGGTCCATCACCCCATCCAAGTCACCGGCCCAATAGGGGGTCGCGACGGGGAGGACTCCGATCTTGCCGAAGCGGGCGATGTCGCCGGCCTGAATGGCCTGGCAGTGCGCGATGCAGGGACGGCGGTCGCGCGGGCCGTCCTTGGCCGCCATCTGCTCGATGCAGTCGAGCGCTTGGTGGATTGCGGCATCGCCTATGCCATGGACGTGCACTTGGAATCCCGTTTTGTCTGCGGCGATCAATGCCTGTTCCAGTTCCTCCTGTGTCCACTGCAGAAGGCCGCACGGGTTCGTGGCATTGGTCCCTGCATTGGTGTAGGGATCCGTCATGGCCGCGGTATTGATCTCGATGACGCCATCGCCGAAAAACTTCGCTGTGCGAACGGTGACCAAAGGGTCGCCAGCCTGGTCCACGAGCCCGTCCCTGGCGGCCTGTTCGGCCAGCTCACGCGCCTTAATCGTCTCCTTGATATCCTCGCGCCATGTGGCCCTATGAATCAGGGGGGTGAGATTCACGCGGCAGGACAGGGCTCCCGATTTTGCAGCTTCGATGTATTTGGAGACCCAGCCCGCAGGGACGTAGCAGTCCTGAACGTAGGTGATTCCGCACGAGGCGAAGATGTCAAAGGCTCCGCGCAGCGAGGCCACTTCCTGCTCAAAGGGGTTTTCCGGCAGGGCGGGCAGCAGCAAATCCATTGCGTTGAACTCGATCAGATAGCCAATCGGCTCGCCGTCCGGCCTGCGAGGAATCTCTGATCCCTGAGGCGTGGCAGTATCTTTGTTAATCCCTGCACGGCGAAGAGCCTCGGAGTTGACCCACAAGCTGTGGCCGCACATGCCGATGAGAACAACCGGGCGATCCTTGCACACCGTGTCGAGCAGGTGCGCGTCAAACGCCTCAACGGGAGCAACCCTTTCCTTAAAGCCGCGACCAAGGATCCAGTCGTCCTTGGGATGTGTGTCGGCCCATTTGCGGACAAGGGCCACGACCTCCTCGATCGAGTTCGTGGCGTCGAGATCCAGACAATTCATTTGAACCTTCGTTCTCTCCCACGGATGCGCATGGGCGTCGAGCCATGCCGGCATGGCCGTCGCGCCACCCAGGTCAACCACATCCGCAGCCTTCGCTGCAGGGTGGTTCAGAGCCTCGTCGTCGAATGCCTCGATCTTTCCATGGAGCACGAGCACGGCCTTGGCGCTCGGATGGGAGGGATCGAGGGTCACGATCTCTCCCCCCTTGAAAAGCACCGGCTGGGATGGCGCAGGTTGATTCGGCGCGACGGCCGCTGGTGCGGTTTTGAGACCGGGCGATTCCCCGAAGGCCGGCATGCCCGGCAGCAACACAAGGGCCAGGGGGAACAACGCCAAGCATTGACGCAACCTTAACATGGCGGCGCTCAAGGCGGGTGACGAATGGCGCGGATTTTTCATATGTTTGTATTAGAGTGGAATATCCTTGAAGAGCTGGCGCACTTCGGGATCCGGATCTTCGACCGCTTTGCTCTTCGTGTTGAAAATCATCGTGGCCCGGTGCTTGGGTTCATAGGCCGGCCATTCGGGCAGGCCCTTGTGATTGGGGTCGCCCGTCCGGGCAAACGAGATCCACGCGTCCTGCATGGCATCGGAAAGAGCCATCGGCGGGTTGGGCCCGACGATTTCGTCGGCGAGCTCGCTGGAGAAGGTATTGAGGACAAACGGCACCTCGATGGCATGGCAGGCATTTAGATACTCCTTGTTCGGCACCTGCGACTTCCAGTCGAAGCGATACATCCAGACCTTTGCATGCTTTTCCTGCGCTTCGGAAACCCGGATATGCTGCATGAGGAACTGCAAGTCAGTGACGAAGGCAACGCTACTGGATACGCTGGATTTATCGGGCCCGGGAGTCGGATGTTTTTTGTTATAGAAGTTCAGCACCTCCTGTTTCCGATCACCGAGATTTCTCGCGGCCCAGGGGTTTTCCGCAAGGAACTGGTCGAGCTTCTTGGTTTTCAGGTCGGGGTAATAACCGATCCAGTAGCAGTATTCGTCGTGCACCGTGCCGTTGAGCAGCGAGATTCCGGCCGCCGCGCCATCCTGGATAGCGGCAAGCGGGTCTTTGGGAATCACGGTCCCGTCGATGACGGGCGCGCACATGCGGGAGGCCAGCGGGCCGACGTCGGATGCCAGCCGGACTTGGGCGTCGATAACCTCTGCCGGCTTCAGCTTTCGCAAGCCGGCGATGTCTGTGACATTTGCGAGCTTCATGAACTGTTTTGTGAGTTTCGCCGCTTCCTCTTTGGTTCTGAACGCATTGATGCTCCCGCTCTCGGCAATACCCTTCTGGAAAAGTCCTTTGGCCTGCGGCAGACCGATCAGCGCAAAGACGCTCTGGGCGCCTGCAGACTCCCCCATGATGGTGATGTTTTCGGGATCGCCACCGAACCGGGCGATATTGTTCTTCAACCAGCGCAGCGCCATGATCTGGTCCCGGATGCCATTGGAGCCGGAGCCCTGATACTCCGCGCCAAAATCCTCCAAGTAGAGGAAACCCAACATGCCGATCCGGTAGTTGATGCTGGCGAAAACAATGTCGCCGCGCTTGGAAATGTTTGCGCCGTCATAGACGGGATCATTCGATCCGCCGCCGATGAAGGCGCCGCCGTGAATATACACGAGGACCGGTCTTTTCTTCCCATCGATCCCGGGCGTCCAGATGTCGAGGTTCAGGCAATCCTCGTCCTGGGTGAACTTTGATGAGGGCTCCAAATCATCCACCATCTGCGGGGCAGAGCGACCAGCGTGGGCGGCGTCCCGCACGCCCTCCCATCGCGCAACTTCCACCGGCGGCGCAAATCGCAAGTTTCCCTTGGGCGCCTGCGCGAAGGAAATTCCCAGAAACGCCAGCACGCCGTTTTTTGTTTGAATGCCTTCCACCTTCCCGCTCGCCGTGACGACGATGGGGTTTTCGCCCTCCCCGGCGGCCGCGTTTGCATGTGCTGCGAGCATCAGGCAAAGCATGCCAATAATGGCCGCGCAGGTGTTGGATCTCAGCTGCCCGCAGCGTTGCGTCTTGGTTTTCAGTTCTTGCTGTATGGATGTTAGTGTTTTCATGTGAGTTATTTTAAAGCGGAATGTCTTTGAAAAGGTTGCGCGCTTCAGGATCCGGGTCTTCGACCGCTTTGCTCTTCGTGTCGAAAATCATGGTGGCCCGGCGCGAGAGGTCGTAGGCCGGCCATTCGGGCAGGCCCTTGTGATTGGGGTCGCCCGTCCGGGCAAACGAGATCCACGCGTCCTGCATGGCATCGGAAAGGCCCATCGGCGGGTTGGGGCCGACGATGTCGTCTGCGGAATCAGGGTCAAACGATTTGAAAAGGAATGGCAACTCGAGGCCATGACAGGCGTTCAGGTATTCCTTGCTCTTCACATTCGCCTTCCAGTCGAAACGATACATCCAAACCTTTGAATGCTTTGACTGCGCTTCCGAAGCCTTGATATGCGGCACGAGGAACATACCATCGGTGATGTAGGCGACGCTACTGGATATGCTGGATTTATCGGGCCCCGGGGTCGGATTTCGTTTGTTATAGAAGTCCAGCACATCCTGTTTCCGTGCGCCCAGCTTTTCCTTGATCCACGGCCAATCCTGCAGGAACCGATGGAGCGGGGATTGCAGACCGGGGGAGAACTGGATAAAGAAGCCATATTCGTTGTGATTGGTGCCGTTGAGCAGCGCAATTCCGTCTGCCGCGCCATCCTGGATGGCTGCATACGGCTCCTTGGGGATCACAGTCCCGTCGATGACCGGCATGCACATGCGAATAGAATTCTCGCCCATCTGAATTTGCACCTTGGCCTGAGCTTCAAGGATCTGGTTCGGGGTCAGTTTCCGCAAAGCGGCGACATCGTTGAGGCCGGCCATTTTCATGAACTGTTTGGTGACGTCTGCCGCCTCTCCCCTGGTCCTGAACCAATTGATGGGCGCGCTCTCGGCAATCGCCTTCTGGAAAAGACCCTTGGCCTGGGGCAGGCCCATCAGCGCGAAGACGCTCATCGCGCCCGCAGACTCCCCCATGATGGTGATGTTATCGAGATCGCCACCGAATCGGGCGATATTGTTCTTCAACCAGCGCAGCGCCATGATCTGGTCCCGGATGCCATTCGAGCCGGACCCCTGATATTCCGCGCCAAATTCCTCCAGGTCGAGGAACCCCAACACGCCGACCCGGTAGTTAATGCTGGCAAAAACAATGTCGCCACGCTTGGAAATGTTTGCACCGTCGTAGATGGGATCACCCGATCTGCCGACCATGAAGGCCCCTCCGTGAATAAATACGAGGACTGGTCTTTTCCGCCCGTCAATCCCGGGCGTCCAGATGTCGAGGTTCAGGCAATCCTCGTCTTGGGCATATCGGGATGCGGGGTCGCTGACATCAGCCGGCTGCGGAGCCGCTGGTCCGGACTTCGTGGCGTCCCGCACGCCCTCCCATGGCGCCACTTCCACCGGCGGCGCAAATCGCAGGTTACCCGTGGGTGGCTGCGCGAAGGGAATTCCCAGAAATGCCAGCACCCCGTTCTTGGTCTGAAGGCCTTCCACCTTTCCGCTCGCAGTGGCAACGATGGGATTTTCGCGCTGCCCGGCAGCCGCGTTGGTAGGTGCCGCCTGCAAAAGACACAGCATGCTCATGAAGGCCGCGCAAGAGCTGGCACTCAACCGCCTGCGCCTGGGCGTCATGCTTTTTGGCTCCTCAGAAGAAAATATCGATCCCCATGCGTTTTTTCGAATAGCGCCTGTGGCATGGGCCTCCCTCCCATGTGTGACAATCCAGCAAGACATGGGCAAGATGCCCATGCCACGGATTGGTTTCGACAAAAAGTTTTTCGGTCTCTGCTGAATGGAACGTAGTGTTGTCATGTGAGTCGTTTGTTTCGTGAGAATGCGCATGCCACGCAGAACCCCTAAGTCTTTCGGAAAAACAAAAGCCTCGTGGGGCAAGCTGGTGAAGGCTAATGAAATTGAAATTCGCGGTAATTCGCGGTTCCGAAAAGGGAGGCCGACTTGCGCTTCACCTTCCCGAAATCAATTTTCCCGAGATCGATTTTGCGGATATCGTAGTTGTCGTAGGTTCGGAAATAGTAAACGCGATTTTTGAGGTCATCCACCACCGCATAGGAAGTGAGCTGCGGGTTATCATTGATGAAGCGCCAGTAGAGAATCCCTTGCGGGATGTCCACCGTGTTCACCATCGACCATGCGCAGACGAGGGGGATGGGCCATTGGGCAGTGATCGACTTGGTTTTCATCTTTTGCTTTTCAAGGGATAACTTCCGCGCGTTCCGCTCCGGCAATGCAGATGCTTTCCAGTTTCAACATCTGGGGTTCAGGCCCGGAAAACTCCGGTTCGACGGTCAGCGTGTGCAACTCCGCCGGATTCAGATTCTGCGCAACCACTTTGACCAGGAAAGCCGATGGCGCGAATGTTTTCGCCCAACTGGTATCGTTATGCGTCACCGCGTTTTTACCATCAATGGAAATTTTGTACGGCCCACCCCAGATCGTCGCTTCGCCAAAGATTAACACTGTCGTGCCGAAAAACTTCACCGTTAGCGGCTCCGGCTTTACCCCGGTCACTTCAAATTGTTCGAATCCCAACCGTTTGCAATTGGCGGCGATGACTTCGTTATCCTGCCAGCGGGAACAGAGGAAATCAAAGGTGCCGGCCCGGATTTCTGGCATGCCGATATGCCAGCCTTCCGGCAAATGCCCAAGTTCCGACAACTTGAATCTCTGAATTTTTGCATAAGTCGGAGCTGAAAACCATTTTTCAGGCACCCCGGGCTGCATGTTTTCCAGAGCTGCGTTTTGAAAAGCTTTCCAAACATGGTCGGCATAAACGGCGTACCCGTAGTCATGCGGATGGGTGTTGTCGAACAGTTCGGGAGGCCAGACTTTATCAAGTTCCAGCTTCCCGGCCTGATAGGCGTCGCGCATACCGGCGACCACATCGGCAAATGCCAGATTATAATCCCGGAACATGGCGATATGAGAAGTGCGCCGCTTGAGCGTATCGATGTCCGGCAGCGTAATGAATTCCCTTGACGCCAGAAAGACAGGGAACACCGGGCAGTTGCCTTTTGTCAGAATATGCCGGACTATTCCTTCATACGCCGCCAGCGCCGCATCATCAGTGGTCTTGGCATTATCATTTAGCGTGAAGTCTAAAAAGACCAGATCCGGCTTATAAGCCAGCACATCACGTTCCAGCCGGTAGATTCCCAGCATCGAACCTGTGCCGCCGATCGTGGCATCCACGAAATTCCACCGGGCTTTGGGATATGAGAGCCGCAGATTTTTCATGGTGATTCCCCGATAACTGGTCTTGTTGGGATCACTCGCATTCGCTCCCCAAGTCAGGGATCCGCCGAAAAACACCACTGTTAAAGCTTCGCCATTTTCCGCTTTTTTGACAAAATCTCCGATGCCGCCGGGAGCGGCAAAACAACTGAAACCTAATATCTGCGCCATAATAACCAAAACTTTCATTTACGATTCTTGAGGTGCAGGAAGCGCAGCCGAAACGAAGTGAGGCATCGCCCGCGCCCCCGGGCCTTCTCAGCCGCCGGCTTTCTGCGCGAGCAGGGCGTTGACTTTTTCCATGACGGCGAAGGCGTCGGCGACGTAGAGGACATCGGCCTTGCCGCGGGACCATCCGCAATTCGGGTCGAGGCTGATCGCGCGGCGCTCGCCGACGAACCGCCATCCGACGGTGTGGGGTTCCTCGCCGTGGCAGCAGGTGGAGAGGCCTTTCGGGTGGCGCGGGGTCGAGCCGGTCTGTCCGACCTGGTTCATGTGGGTGAGAAACGTGAGGGTCGCCTGACCCTCGCCGCTCAAATCGACAAGCGACTTCGTGCTGCCAAGCGACGCGCGCGAGAGGCGGAGGAAATCGAGGATCAACTTCTGGGCTTCTTCGGTCTTCACCTGTCCGTCCGGCTGCTTCTTCGTCCAGCCGGCGCCGGTCACGAAAAGCAGGTCGGCATCCGGGCGGATCGTCTGTTGATCGGCCGCCTGGGATTCGATGCCGGAGACGTTCGAGCGGACGCCGGAAGGCGTGCAGGGAACGGGCACCAAAGCCGCGGATCCCGGTGCACCCTGCCAGGCGGGAGCGATCCCGCTCTCGACCGCAAGCACCCAGGGCCGCCGGGCGCGGGTGAGGACGCCCTCCATCCGCTGGCGGTAATACCACCGCGCGATCGCGGGCGAATCGCCGGAAACCGAAAGCCCGGTGACATGGCTGTCGGCCTGGCCGCCCAGCCGGTGGGCGACACCGGCCGCAACCCGGTTCCATCGCGAGCCGGACGGGCCGATGACAAGCGTCGCGCCGGCCGCGCGGGCGAGGGCCTCGGCCGCCGCCGCATCGGTCGCATACCGAGGCTGCGTGAACCCGGCACCGGCCACGGCAAAGAATTTTGCGGCACCGCACGAGGCGATGCCATCCGCGGCCGACTGTGGATTTTCTCCCCACAGGCCGACGGAAAATGTTTTTCCGAGCGAGTCGGCGAGTTGTTTGGCGGTGGCGAGCGCCTCGAGCGCGCTTTTCGAAAGTGCCGCATCGGTCGGCGAGAGAAAGAGTATGGTTTCCATGGCAGTTATTTATTGGTGATCCAATCCACGATTTCCGCGGCGATCTGATCCGGCGGGAGATCCTTGACGACCTTCGTATCGCGGGCCTGTTTCGGCAGCGAGACCGACAGGAACGAGACGCCCTCCGCGCCGGCCTTCGCGGGCTTCGCTTTCTGGAGGGCGGGCATGATCGCGCGCATGTTCGCCATGCCGACCTGCGGGTTATTCCGCGGCTCGGGAAGGCTTCCGGTCGCCCAGCCGAGCACGGCCGGCGGCGCCTCGCAGATCGAGATCTGATGCTGTCCGCCCTCGATCCGCTCGAGGATTTTCAACGATCCGCCGGCTTCGATTTGGATTTCGTCAACCCCTTGGAACTGGTCGGTGATGCCGAGGATCTCGCCGACGATCTGCATCGTGGCACCGGCCCCGCGCGAGGCCGATTCCCATCCGCCGAAAACGAGGAGGCGCGAGCGGTCGATGCCCGGGATCGCCTGGATCGCCTCCGCGAGCGCGGCGGCGGTTTCTCCGGCGTCGGTGAAGCCGCTCGCCGAGCCATCGAGGGCGACCAGCTCGAACGGCACTTTCTGGGCGAGGGTCATCATCGCCTGCTGGAGTTTGGCCTTCGGGCCGAGCGCGACGAGCCAGACCTTGCTGCCGGGATTTTTTGCGGCGAGATGGGCCGCCTCGTAGAGCGCGTGCCCGGCCCACGGGTCCAGCCACGCGGGCAGCATCATTTCATTTTTCAGGGCCGGACCCGCGGGGCCGGAAACCGGCTCAAGGGTCTGGAGAGGATCGGGAACAATGCTCCCGCAAACGACGATTTGGTATTCAGGCATAAGTATTTAGTTTTCGGCCGAGTGCAGCCCGCCCGCACCCGCATGAAATGCGATGAGCCCGTTCTCGGGATCCTTGGGATGGGCCTTGGAACAATTCCACAGGCAGGCCCCGCAATAGACGCACTTCTCGCGGTCAAATGCCGGACGCCCGTTCTCGCCGGGAAAAATCGCCTGCCCCGAGCACATCTCGATGCAGATCTTGCTCCCGCACGATTCGCAGTCGCGGGGATAGAGGAACTCGACGTGATCCGCGTATCCGGCCGGGGCTTGAACTTTTCCGCCGATGAGAAGCGCGTCCTGATGCGAGACGAGAAGCTCCCCGTCGAAGGGAATGGACGGCCAGCCCGCCCGCTCCATGAGGGCGGCGTGGACGGAGATCCCCTTGGCCTCGGATTCCTTGCGGATGGTTTGGATTTCTTCAAGCGGGATCCGCCCGCGATAATACTCCTCGAGGCTTGGCACGCGCCGGTGGGGAGGCATGGGTTTTCCCGGCATGGCGACGAGGCCCTGGGTGAGGCCGACGACCATCATGCCGGCCATTCCGGGAATGAAGCCACGCTGGAATCCATCGCGGGCGCGCTCGGCCACGCGGCCTTCCTTGTCGACCCAGCTCGCGCGGCGCCGGCCGATGTAGGCGGACTCAAGGTTCTCCGCGGTGAACGGCTTCTTTTGTTTGAGAAGTTCGAGCACGCCCTCGGCAAGGAGGACGCCGGTTGTCCACGCCTCATCAACACCGGAATTCGTGAGGACGTTCGTGCTGCCGCTGCCCTCGCCGATCCGCGCGAAGCCGTTGCCGGCGAGGCGCGGTTCGCCGCGGCGGCCGGATTCCTGAAGCGACTTGGCACCCCACGAGCGGAGCCGCCCGCCCTTGACATGCCGCCAGATCGCGGGGTGAAGCATCCAATGCTGGAGATACCGGTAGGCGGTGCGCGCGGGGTTGTCGAACCACGAGGGAACGAAGATCCCCATCGAGGCCACGCGATTCGGATGGACGTAGAAAAAACCGAAGATCTCCGGCTCGGGATAGCCGAGAGTATGGAGCACCGTTCCGGGTTCGAGTTCGCAGGTCTCGGGCAGATCAACGACAAATTTCATGCCGAGCGCCCAGTCGTGGGTGTGGTGTCCCTCGGGGATGCCGAACGCCTTGTCGAGCTGGCGCCCGATCGGGCCGACCGGGCCGTCGGCCACCACGGTCAGCGCCGCGCGCACCTCCATGCCGGGCGTGAACCCGTCGGAGGGCTCCCCGTCCTTGCTCACTCCCTGATCCGCGAGCCGGACGCCGGCCACCCCGCCCGCCTCGACAAGAACTTCTTCCACCGGGCTTCCGGGCCAGATCTGCACTGCGCCCGTGCCCATCACCTGCTGGCTAACCCATTGGTTGAACTGTCCGATCGACAGTACGAGCCCGCCATGCTTGTTGAGAAATTCCGGCGTCCAAGGAAGCTCCATCGCGTCATCCTTGACGCCCAGGATTCCGCTCATCGCGCGGATCGCGACATCGGCCGCGCGCATCAGGGCCGGACGCCGGCTGGCCCCCACGGGATCTAACAGATAAAGGATTTTTTCGACGACCACCGGTGCCGCCATGGGGATTTGCGAGGGGTCGAGGCCTTCGAAGCTTTCGCGGATCCCGCGGGCCCGCGTGACCACGCCCGAGACCCCGAAGCCAAGGTCATCCGCCCGTTCGTAGCAGAGCACCTGGAGCGGCAGGCCCGGCGCGACTTCGCTCTCGATCGCCGGCGATCCGTCCGGATTCAGGATCCCCCTCGCGAGGGTTGTCAAAAACCCTCCCGAGGCCGGGCCGAACCCGACGCACACAATGTCGGCATCCATGCGCGGCCGCTCGATCACGGGATTTTCCTCGCTGGTCACTGCGGGTAATCGAGTGCCTCGGGGATCATGACCTGCGACAGGGCGACGGCCGCGCGGTCTTTGGCGAGGCGTGAGCCCGTGAGGCAGGCGTTCAATTTTCCGCTCAGTTGCAGGAACGGCTGTAATGCGGAAACATCGGGACAAGGCCCGGCCTTGGCGGGATGCTTCTGCGCGTCTTCGCGGACGTCCGCAGTGCCTCGCGCCGCGCTGGCAATGCCGGGAATCGTCCCCTCGAGTTCGTTGAGCTCGGTGGTGCCATAGCACGCCGCGCACGCCTCGTCGGTCCATTCGGGATGGCGGTTGTATCCGAAGACAAGGTCGGCGCAGATCCGCGAGACTTCGCCCGCAGCCCGTGCGGCCTGGACATGGCACAGCGAGGTGAGGAACGAGGAAACGCCCGGAAGTTCCTCGGCGACGGACGGGTAGGCCTGGGCGGACATCTCGAGGTTCATCACGTCGAGGATCTGCTGCCGCGAGGCGAGAAGCCAGCAGAGCGCGTCGGCCAGCGGGAATGTGACCCCCTGCCGGTTGCTCTGATAAAGCTTCTGGCCGTTGGCATCGGTTGAGCCCTGGAGGTGGCGCAGCGTCCAGAGCCAGAGCTTCATCGCCGAGGCCAGCAGGCACGCTCCGGTTTCCGGACGTCCGGACGCACTCTGCCGGAGATCCGCGATCCAGTTCTCGAATTGCGCGAGAAAAACCACGCTGGTCATCGTGAGCGACATCTGCCGTCGCTGAACCGCCTCCGGCCCCTCATACGTCGCCTCGAGCTGGGCATCCATCCACTTGTGGCCGAGGAATCCGGGGCAATCCTCCGTGACCCCGTAGCCGCCCATCAGGCTCACCGCCTCGCGCATCATCGTGGCACCGTAGCCGGTATTCCAGAGCTTGCAGGCCGGACAGAAAACGTTCGCCTGGGCGTCAAGAAGCGCGAACTGAACGAGCGGATCGTCGCGGAGCGCGGCCAGCCGCGCGGCGTCCGGCGCCGGGTCGCGGGAAAGCGCGAGATACTCGATCGCCTCGTCGCCGAGCTTTGCCATCACCTTGAAAGCGGCGCGTCCGGCAAGATTCCTCTCCGCAAAAATCCGGTCCTTTTCTTTTTCGAGCGGATCGATCGTGTCGAACATCCGGGCGGCTTCGAAGCCGAGAGCGGCGCTGGCCTCGCCGGTTGCCCAGACGTCCACCAGCCGGTGGAGGACATCCTGCTTCGTCTGGAGCCCGAGGTCGTAGCGCGGCGATCCGGGCTGGCCGGCTTCGCCGCCGCGGAACCGCGCGCGCTGATACCGGATGATCGGCTCGATTGCGGAAAGCAGCTTGGCCGAAGTCATCAGGCCGACGGTCACACGCGTCCGGCGGAAGACCGCTTCGATCACCTCGCCGTGGCTGGAGTTCGGGATGATCACCCCGTCCTTGACCGTGTATCCCCCGACGATCCGGCTGGCGGGAATTTGCAGGCTGAACACCGGATCGCGCGTCGAGGAGAGCTGGTGGACGAGCTTGCGGGTCGGAATCCCGCGATCCCAGATCCCTTGGTCGCCTTTTTCCAAAATCACGAGGCAGCTCCCCTTGATCCGGGGATCGGCCGAGTCCACGGCGGCGGTCACCACGTTTGCAAATCCCATGTTCGTGATGAACCGCCCGCGCTTGTCCACATGCAGGACCGGCTCCTCGCCGTCCTTCCACGAAACGATGCGCACCTTGCCGCCCAGCAGCCCGGTCTCGACGCCCACAAACGGAATCGGCTCGGTTAGCGCAAATGCCGCACGGATCGGCGCACGGCCTTCGGCGGGCGCGGCAAGCGACATATAGTGGTCGCGCTGCTCGGGCGTCCCCCGCTCATGGATCGGCGCCAGCCCGAGATTGCCGGCCAGGCTGAACGTCGCCGCTCCCGCATCCACCCACGACAGCTCGAAGGCCACCAGCGCCAGCGCCAGATTTTTCGGGCCCTCGATGAACCCGCCGTATTCCGGCCCCAGAAAAACCGAGCTGATCCCCGATCCGTCGAAGACTTCGAGGAGGGAATTTTTTTCGTCGGTCCACTCGTGGCTGTTGCGGGCACCATTGGCCACCAGCCGGGCCACTGGCCCGCGGGCCACAGCCCGGACGGATTGCACCAGCATGGAGAGGTCGTAGCGGTCGGCGAATCTCCAAAGGATCGCGCGAAGCTCGTCGGAGGGCAGGGTTTGCAGGGCAGGAGCAGGTTTTTTTTCCATGAAAATTTCAGGTGTTCCTGACATCTCCGATGGGGACTTGCGACGGGAATCTTGACTCCCATCATGTGTCCCAACGGAAGGAGGGCAGGCGAATCGGCATTGCTATAAATTGTGCGCCGTGATGTGTCAAGCGGGCGCGCATTCCGGCAACGGGCGACTCGACAAAAGGGCTGTTTCGTGTATGCTGTCTTGTCATTACTGCCGCTGAAAAACCCCGGGCGGGGGAGCATGCGGCACGCCAATCGATTATCATCACTTGTCAACGGGGCACCCTCCCGCGATTTCACCGTGCGAAAAATTCTTGTTCTTCCGTTTGTCTTTGCGGTTGCGGCCTTCGCGCAGGATCCTTCGGCTCCGCCCGACGACTCGCCCTACGAGCAGATGCAGATCCTCGCCCACGCGATGCAGATCATCCGGCAGGACTACGTGGACGAATCAAAAGTTTCCTACAAAGACCTGACCTACGAGGCGATGCGCGGGATGCTTTCCTCGCTCGATCCGCACAGCCAGTTCATGGAGCCGAAGGACTTCAAAAACATGCAGGAGGACACGAAGAGCGAGTTCGGCGGGCTCGGGATCGTTGTCTCGCAAAAAAAGGGGGTTCTCACCGTGATCAGCCCGATGGAGGACAGCCCGGGATTCGAAGCCGGAATTCTTCCGGGCGACGAGATTCTCAAAATCAACGGCGAAACGACGGACGAGCTCACCCTGCAGAAGGCTGTGGAAAAACTCCGCGGCGAGGTGGGCGCGAAGGTGACCCTCACGATCAGCCGTCCCGCCACGAAGGAGATCAAGGATTTCGAGCTCACGCGCGCGGCGATCAAGGTTCCGAGCGTCAAGGACGCACAGATCCTCCCCGCGCGCGGAGGCGCCCGGATCGGCTACGTGCGGATCACGCAGTTTAACGAGCCGACTGCGGCCGAGCTCGCGAAGGCGCTCGACAAGCTGGAGAAGCAGGGCATGGACGCGCTCGTCCTCGACCTGCGCTACAATCCCGGAGGCCTGCTCAACAGCGCGGTGGATGTGGCCGCGGAATTCCTGCCCGCGAACACCCTGGTCGCGTTCACCAGCGGGCGCACGCCGGCCCGCGAATACCGGACCAAGGCGCGCAACGCCCCACAGAGAAAATACCCGCTCGCCGTCCTGGTCAACTACGCCAGCGCGAGCGGGTCGGAGATCGTCGCGGGCGCGCTGAAGGATCTCGACCGCGCGCTGCTCGTCGGCGACACCACGTTCGGCAAGGGCTCGGTGCAAAGCGTCATCGCGCTCCCCGACGAATCCGCCGTCCGCCTCACCACGGCGAAATATTTCACGCCCGGAAAAAACCTCATCCACGGGCACGGCGTCAGCCCGCACATCCGGGCGACGCTCGCCTACGACGAGGAGATGGATCTCCTCCGCTCCCGCCGCAAACAGGAAGCCGCGAACAAAGAGGCCCTTCCGCACATTGACCCGCAGCTCGAGCGGGCGATGGATGCCCTGCAGGGCGCGATGACCTACGCGAAAAAGCGGAACTGAAACCATCTCTTGGAAATAAACAGACGATAAGCGGCCCCCGTCGCGGGGATCTCCCGATCCGAACTGAACAACGCCAGGCTCCGCTGTTCTCCGCGCGCCTCGTCGAAGACCTCAATGGTGCGGATCCACGCCTCGCGCTGGCTATCGTTGATTTCCCCAAGATACCACACCGGCCTCTGGATCATCTTCCCTCCGGCGCACCGCCGGTTTTCCATGATGCTCCAATACCGGTGCTCCTTGCCGTCTTTCCTGCGCCGATTGCATTTCAAATTTCCAAGAGACGGTCTCACTGCTGTCTTTTCGGGATAAAAAGGAAGTCGCGCGCATCGACCAGATCATCAGCCAGGAAATGGATCTTCTGAGTTCAGGAGCCACCGGCGGGCGGGGAGCAGGAACCAGAGCTCTTCGCGGTAGGATTTCCCGGGTGCGTTCGATCAGCGGCCCTCGACGATCATGAGGCTGGGAAGGAACTGCTGAACGCCGTTGGTATCGGTGATGTCCACGGCGGTATTGAGGGGGTCGCGGGAGTTGAACGAGACAAACCAGAGGCGGGTGAAGCGTCCGTTTTGGTTGGTCGACGAGATGCTGGTGGAGACGATGTATTCTCCGGGTTCGGGAATCTGGAATTCGTAGCGGCCGCTGGCATCGGTCGTCGTGCTTGCGAGCGCCTTCGGGAAGTTGGTGAGGAAAAACTCCGTGGCATCGACGTTTGTTCCTGCGGGCAGGAGCGCGGCCTCGCGGGCCCTGGCCTCGAGGTGTTCCTCAACCGCTTTCCGGAGAAACAGGAAAATCTGGATGCCCGGCACGGAGGAGCGTTTTCCGGAATCGTTGCGGAGGACGATGCTTCCGCGCACGAGCCCCGGCTCGGCGACCTCGCGGGCGAGGAAGAGCATCCGCTGGTATTCCTTATCCTTGTCGGCCAGCTGTTTTTCCACCTGCTGGATGCGCAGGCGCTGCTGCGCCAGATCCCCGTGGAGCCCGACGACCCAATACCCGGCGCCCGCCACTGCGGACAGGGCGAGAAGGAACGCGATCCAGCCCGCAATCAAGGGCATGTCATGGCGGGCGGACTGGTAGTCCTGCCAAGCCGACCGGCCGCTGCCCGCCGCGGCCTTCGAGTCTTCGGATTCCGTCGTGCGCGAATACTTCGGGATCTCGGTTTTTTTCAGGAAATCCGAAAGCGGAATCCAGTTCGGCGACGCCTCGCTGTAGCAGAAGTCGCTTTCGAAAAAAAACCCCGAAGCGAGCAACGGAGCAAGCTGCTCGGGCGGATACTGTCCGAGGATTTTTCCGTTGCGGGCGATATGGACTAAGCGGCTGGACATCCTTCTCCCCCCAGCAATTCCCAGTTTGCCGCCACCCAGTCAAGTGCATCCTTCCGCGATGTGAGCGAGCCCTCGAGTTGGCGGACCTGCACCGCATCAAGAATTTTTTTGAAATGCGGTCCGGGCGTCCATCCTTGGCCGATCAGGTCGTGCCCGGTGACG
>Ga0194039_1000268_pt1 | contig 33229 bp, 24 predicted proteins | sample JunL228m_MetaG_FD_148679 | JGI IMG/M metagenome (GOLD analysis project Ga0194039, IMG submission 148679) | Anoxic zone freshwater microbial communities from boreal shield lake in IISD Experimental Lakes Area, Ontario, Canada - Jun2016-L227-8m | ecosystem: Environmental > Aquatic > Freshwater >... | reverse complement strand
CCGCTCCGACCCTCGAGCCCCGGCCGATCGAGCACACCCCTTCGAGCCGGGCCGACGGGGCCACCTCCGCGGGCTCCTGGATGGCGCGGGCCCAGCCATCCGGGATGTAGGACATGTGATGTCCTCCCTGTTGGAAAAGCGCGTGTGCGCCGAGGTAGGCGTCGCGGCTTCCGATATCGAACCAGAGGCCGCCGTCCTCCACCACGCCGCCGATCGCAACGCCCGCCCGGATGAGGGACAGGTAAACCGGGATGATCGAGACGGTGCCGCCCGCCGGGATGTGGCGGAATATTTCCGGCGAGAGGAGGCTGATGCCGGTGAAGAGGAACGAGGGGTCCGCGGAATCCCCGAGCGTATTCCGGATGTCGCTCACCCGTCCGTCGCGGCACTGGACGTGGAGCGGCCCGCCCGACGAGCGGAGGATGAGGGTGGCGATATTTCCGGAGGCGAGGTGCCGCTCAATTGCGGGACGCAGCGGGAAGTCCGCGATCACATCCCCGTTGTAAACCAAAAACGGCCCGTCCCCGAGCAGGCCCGCGGCATTTTTGATCCCGCCTCCGGTGTCCAAAAGAACCGGCTCGTGGAGGAAGGCGAGCGGACGCCCGCGATACGCGCCGCCGCCGGAAAGCGAAGCATAGGCATCCGGGCAGTGGTGGGTGTTGACCGCGAACGACGCGGCCCCGCTCGCGATCAGGTGATCGAAGGCAAACGTGATGAGCGGTTTTCCGCAGATCGGGACGAGCGGCTTCGGGCGCCTTTCCGTGAGAGGGCGCAACCGCGTGCCCAGCCCCGCGCCGAGAACGAACGCCTTCACCGGGATTCTTCCGCGAGGCGGAGGATGGCATCGGCCGCGCACGCGGCGCCGAAGCCGTTGTCAATGTTGACCACCGTGACCTTGCTGGCGCAGCTCGTGAGCATGCCGAGAAGCGCGGCGATGCCGCCGAGGTTCGCCCCGTAGCCGACGCTCGTGGGAACGGCGATCACCGGCCGCCGGACAAGCCCGGCGACAACGCTCGGAAGCGCGCCCTCCATTCCCGCGACCACGATCAGAACCCCGCACGCACGCAGCCGGTCGAGCTCGCCGAGCAGGCGCTCGAGTCCGGCGACCCCGACGTCGGTGACCCGCTCGACCCGCTGCCCGAACGACTCGAGCGTGACCGCCGCCTCGTCCGCCACCGATAAATCCGAGGTCCCGGCACAGACGACCCCCGCGGAAAACCGCGAGCCCGAGCCCGGGGCCGCGCCGATCGTGAGGCAGCCGGCGCGCGCGTGCCAGACCGCCTCAGGGAAAAGCTTTGCGACCGCCTCGAAATGCCCGTGCGTGGCGCGCGTTGCCAGCACCGGCTGGCCCGCCCCGCGCAGGATCCCCGCGATCTCCGCAACCTCGCCCGGTTGCTTGCCCTCGCAAAAAATCGTCTCCGGCCGCCCGCAGCGCTCGAGCCTCCGGAGATCCACCCGCGCGTAATCAGGCGTCATTCGACAACCGGTAGCGCATCGGCACCATCTCGCTCTCGACAAACCCGTGCTTCAGATAAAACCTCCGCGATTCGTTCGGACGGTCGGTCAGCAGCGTGACCCGCAGGAAATTTTTTTGTCTGGCGAAATCGAGCGCGTGCTTGAGGAGGCGCGACCCGAACCCCTGCCGGCGGTGCTCCTTGCGGATGACGAGATCCTCGAACAGGAGGACGAACCCGCCTTCGGCCGTGCTGATCGTGATGAGCAGGTTGATCATGCCGACGATTATGGCATGGTTCCTGAGCACAAAAATTCTTCCGCGCGACGGCTGCTCGAGGATGAGCCGGAGCCCGCGGATCTGCTTCTCGCGGTTCGGAGTGAAATCGTCCTCCTGTGCAAACAAGTCCCCGAGCAGCTCCGAGAGTTCCGTCAGATCGTCCAGTGTGGCCGGTTCAATGCGCAGTTCGCTCATAGGGATTTTCTTAAGCGATTTCCATGCCAATGGCAATCCGCGATCTGCCCGCGAACGGATTTTTCCTGACCCGCCTCGCGTTACGGAGCTCCGCGAATCATCGGAACAAAGCGGACCTGGGCGACCGATTGGCGGCGGATTTTTTTCCCGGACTTTTCGAGGACCAGGAGCTCCTGGACCGCGTTGCGTGGGCCGACCGGGATCACGAGCTTCCCTCCCTCGCGCAGCTGCCCGATCAATTCGGGCGGCACATCATCGGGCGCGCAGGTGACGATGATCGCGTCGAACGGCGCAGCGTCCGGCCACCCGGAGAATCCGTCGCCGGCCTTGACGCGGACATTCCGGTAGCCGAGCCGCTCCAGAGTTTCGCGCGCGCGGAGGGCGAGCGGCTCAACGATTTCGATCGTGCAAAGATCCGCGCCCAGCTCGGCAATCACCGCCGCCTGATAGCCGGAACCCGTCCCGATTTCCAGCACCCGCGAACCGGGGCGGATGTCGAGCAGCTCGGTCATCAGCGCAACGATATACGGCTGCGAAATCGTCTGCCCGTATCCGATCGGAAGCGGACCGTCGGCATGCGCGTCCCTCCGCGACCCCGCGGGCACGAATTCCTGCCGCGGAACTTTCGCCATCGCGGCCAGCACCCGCGGGTTGGAAATCCCGCGCGCGACGAGTTGGGTGGCAACCATCTCCGCGCGCTCGGAAACATCGTCCGCCCCCGCGCGCCACGCTCCCAGCACCGCCACCGGCAGGGCAAGCCATGCCACCATGTCCATGGTTGAAGATAAAACGGATCCGGAGCCCGCGCAAGAACGGGAGCTCCTACGAACTCAAATAAAGAACCCGGTCGCAGACATTGCACTCCCCGATGTCCGTGCCGAGCACAACAATCTCCCCGGAGACATCGAGCCCCGGCGTCAGGCAAGGAGATCGCGCGCTTCAGTCCCGCCGCACATAGAGCGCGACTTTGGCGATGAAGGCATTCCATTTTTTCCCGAGCTGCCCGCGTTCCAGCAGGATGCCCGGGCATTGTTTGTGCCCCAAATCGCGGCCGTCCTTGTAGCGGATCATGCGCCAATACATGTGCGGGACGACATGGTTGAGCGGGATGTGATACCGGCGCATGAGCTGCGCCGTGAGCCGTGCCGTGCGGTCGATGGTTCCGGCGATGTCGTTGCCCCGGTTAACGCACATTTCAATGCCGATGGACGACCTGTTCCCGTCGCCTTCGTAATCGGCATGCTCGCCGGTCTCGGTTGTCGGCAGGCTTTGGAAAATCGAATGGTCGTCCACCGTGAAATGCCATGTGAGAAATCCGGTGCGGTTGTAGCGGGCCCGGAACCCGTTCTTCATGGCCTGCGCGTGATGCCAGGCGTCCGCGCTGCGGGCGGTGTTGTCGGTCGAGTGAATGGTGATGAAGACCGGAGACATCGGCCGGTGCAGAGGCCGCCCGCATTCCCCCGGCGGGATGATGTCCTGCGTGATCTCTAACGGGGCGGCGGACGCGCCGGCCAGGGCGCATGCCGCAGAAAGCGCAGAGCAAAGCAGCACGCGAAGGCTCAGAACTCCTGATGTCATCCGGAAAAAAGGGTTGAACGAGGAAAACGGATGACTCCATTCGAGACGAAAAATCAGCGCCCACACCGGCGGGACGCCCAATACTGGCAGTTTTGCAGAAAATCGCGGCATGGACATCCTGCCCATGCTGGGAAAAACTCTCATGGGCAGGATGCCCATGCCACTTATCCTGACAGCATTGGTCGGGCCGCCCATGCCCCTTGAGCTTTCGCGGGTCACAGCTTCGAGGCGGATTTTTCGAGCGCCCGGAGCTCGTCGTCGAGGATGCCGTCTTTTTCCGGCGAGAGTTTTTTGCGGACGAGTGCGGCGGCTTTTTTGGCGTCGTCATTTTTTCCCGCATCGATGAGGGCGAGGATGTAAGGAGCGGCGACGTCGTTGAAGAGGTTGCCTCCGCCGGTGTCGGCCAGCGAGGTGAGCTGCCTGCGGAACTCCTTGTCGGCCTCGTCGAGCTTCCCGGCGTCGAGGAGCGCCTGCATCTGGCGGGCCACGATCCCCACGCTCAGATCCGAACGCTTCCGGCGGTTCTGGATCAGGATCAGGCGTTCGAGAGATTCGGCGGTGGCGGGATCGCCCTGCTCGCGCGCGATGCCCGCCAGTGCCAGCTGGTGGAACGCCTTCAGATCGGCGTTCCCGTTGAACTGCTTGATCGCGGCCTCGTGGATTTTTTTCCGTTCATCGGCCGGGGCCCCCGAGCGCAGAAGGAAGTCCCCCTGCGCGGCCCATGCGGCGGGATTCATCGGCGAGGTGCGGACAGCGCTCTCGAGCGCCTTGGCCGCGAGCACCGGGTTGCCGGCCCGCTCGAGGATCCCGGCCATGGTCAGGTCGTTGACCGAGGCCGCGAACTCCGGCTTGTCGCGGTAGCTGGCGGAGAGGAGGAGGAGATCATGGTCGCTCACCGGCTTCCACGACTGAGGATCCAGCGCCCTGCCGATCGCGTAGTTCTGCGTCGCATACCGCCCGCAGTTGAGATCCCAGCGGTCGTCGGATTTCATGTAGCCGAACCAGGCGTGGCCGCCGTCGGAGCCCTGCCCCGTGAAAAACAGCGTGGGCAGGCCCTTCGCCTTGCCGCAAAGCATCGCGAAATACGCCTGATCCACACAGATGCCCCCGCGCGCACGAATCGTCACCAGCACATACGGATCCTCGTCCCAGTCGTATTTTTTCGCTTTCAGCCGGTCCTGGCGGTAGGCGACCATCGGGAACGCCTTCTCAAATCCCGTGCGGGGCAGCCGGATGTTTTTTCGGGCCCACGCGAGCTCGTCATGTGTCACGAACGCGTCAACGACGAATTTCAGCTGGCCAGCCGAGAGCTTCCGCAAATCCAGGAGGGTTCCGCCGGATTCATTCGCCGCGACCCACTCCGCGAACTGCGCGGCGACCGGGCGCTGTTCCTTGGGCACCAGCGCCTCCGCGACCTGCCGGTGCGGCCAGAATGCGGGCGGCTTTGAATCGTTGACGACCGCCAGCGCGATCGCCAACTGCTGGTAATCCTTCCACTTCGCGGGCTGCGCCGCGCGGATGTCCCGGAGGTTCGCCAACACCAGCGGGAGGTAGTCGCCGGAGGAGAGTGCCGCAAAAAAACTTTTTGAAAACGCGGCGTCCTTCATGAGTGCGGCGATGTCGGCAGCGGGGAGAATCTCCGCGAGCGCGCCCCGCGCGGGCTGGTTGCCATACGGGAGGAGCTTGTCAAAAATTCCCTCCGGCGGATTCCGTGCGATCTCCGCCGCCTCGCTGGCCGGGACCGGTTCGAGATCCGTTTCCACTCCCGGCCCCACGAATGTCATCCCTCCGGTTTGGGGATCCGAGAAAAGATGCCGCTGGAGCAGCCTCGCCGCCTCGTCTTCTCCCGTGCGCGAAAAAAGCTCGCACCACTGCCAGAGCGCGAGCCATGACGCGAAGGCCGGGTTACCGGCGGATCCGGAAAGCCCCATCCTGCCCGGCTGGTATGCCGCCGCAAGCGACGACGCAAGCCTGTCCCGCGCGGCCGGAAATCCCTCGGCGATCAACGCGTCCACCTCGGCCGGCGCCGGCGGCCGCCGCATATCCTCCGCCCACGAAATCGCGGAAAAAGCGGCGAGCCATATCAGCGCAGGTTTCATAATCGAAGTCGCAGGCTACACCGGAGCCCGGGAAAAGCAGTTCATAAAAAAAGGGTTGTCCGGTCGAGATCAGAATGTCCCCGCTAAGGCCCGAGAAAACTTTTGAGCCGATCCTTGAGGTCGGCGCGGGCGCGGAAGAGAAGGCTCTTCACGGCGGGGACAGTCGTGCCGAGGACTTTGGCGATGTCCTCGTAGGGCATCTCCTCGAAGCGGCGGAGAACGACGGCCATCCGTTGCGCCTCGGGCAGGGAGGCGATCGCACGGGTGATGGCTTCCTGCAGCTCGGCCTCGGCGGCCTCCTCCGAGGCGGATCGTGCGGAGGCGTCGGGATGCCCGCGGGGCGCGCGGTCGGGATCGTCCGCATCAAGCGGCACGAGGGGCGCGCGGCGGCGGCGGCGCATTTCGTTGAAGACCAGATTGCGGGTGATCGTGAGCAGCCAGGTGGTGAATTTCGCCGAGGGGTTGTAGCGGGGCGCGCTCTGCCAGACGCGGATGAAGACCTGCTGGGCGATGTCCTCCGCGTCCGCCTCGCCGCCGAGCATTTTCGCGACGGTCCCCACGATGCGGTGCTGATGCCGCTCGACCAGCGACTCGAACGCCCGCTCGTCGCCCCGCTTCACGGCCAGCATGAGCGCGATGTCGTCCGGCGGAGCTTCCTCATCGGGTCGGGGTGCGTCGGTCATCGTCGGAAATCCACGCCGGAAAATTTACACCGTGCGGGGGGGCGATGGCCATCCGCAATTCCGCGCGATGCGGCGCGCGAAAAAAACGGGATCGGCCCGGAGAGGGATTGCAGTCGGGTGGCGGCGCGGATACGATCCTGCCCCGATGCCGACTCTACGTTCCGAAGTTTCCGTTTCCGACACATGGGATCTCGCTCCGCTTTATCCCGATGACCCCGCATGGGAGGCGGATTTTTCCGCCCTTCAAAGCGAATTCCCGGAGGTCGCCCGGTTTCGCGGGCGGCTCGGCGGCTCGGCGGAGGCGCTGGCGGAGTGCCTGGAATTTGAGAAGCAGGTGGATCTGCGGATCGAGCGGCTGAACCAGTTTGCGGCGCTGCGGGTCACCGAGGACAGCGCGGATCCGGCGGCTCTCGACCGCGAGGCCCGGCTCGAGAGCCTGCTCGTGCGGGTCGGCGAGGCGGTCTCGTTTCTCGCCCCGGAGATCCAGGCGATTCCGGATGATGCGTTCGAGGCGTATCTCGCCTCGCCCGCCTTGGCGGATTGGACGACCCCGTTGAAAAAGCTGCGCCGGATAAAGGCGCACATCCTGGGCGCGGCCGAGGAACGGATCCTCGCGCTCGGATCGTCCGCGATCCGCGGCCACAGCGAGACGTTTTCGCAGCTCACGGATGTGGACATGAAATTCGGGAAGCTGAAGGATGGCGAGGGACGGGAGCGCGAACTGACGCAGAGCTCGTTCTCGTCGTTTCTGCAGCAGCGCGATCCCGCCGTGCGGCGGGCGGCGTTCCACCAGTTTTACGAGGAGTTCTCTGATCATAAATTCACGCTGGCGGCGAGCCTGGCGAGCTCGGTGCGGGCCGATGTCTTCCAGGCGCGGGCGCGGCACTATCCCTCGGCGCGCGAGGCGGCGCTGTTTGCGGATGACGTGCCGGCGCGCGTCTACGACGGCTTGATTTCCACGGTCCGGAACAACCTGGGGACCCTGTTCGAGTATTTCGAGCTGCGCCGCGAGGTGCTCGGGCTCGGCGAGATCCACCACTACGACACGTATGTCCCGATGGTGGACGACGTGCAGACCGATGTGCCCTGGGACGAGGCGGTGGAGAAGGTTCTTGCGGCCGTGGCCCCTCTGGGCGGCGAGTATGCGGCCGTGCTCGGCCACGGGCTTCGCGGAGGCCGCTGGTGCGACCGCTACGAGAACAAGGGCAAGCGGAGCGGAGCGTTCTCCTACGGCACTTTCACGAGCCCCCCGTATATCATGATGAACTACAAGGCGGACGTCTTCTCCGACGTCTACACGCTGGCGCACGAAGCCGGGCACTCGATGCACACATGGTATTCCCAGCGCTCCCAGCTTTTTCAGAACTACCACTACCCGATCTTCCTCGCCGAGGTCGCCTCGACGTTCAACGAGATCCTGCTCACCGACCACCTGCTGCGCACGACCAGCGACCGCCGAAGGAAGGCGTATATTTTGAACCGCCAGATTGACGACCTGCGCGGCACGCTTTACCGGCAGACGATGTTCGCGGAATTCGAGCGCGACATCCATGCGGCCGAAGAGGCGGGCGAGGCGCTGACACTGGATTCCTTTCAAAAAATCTACCGGCGCCTGCTGGCGGATTACTTCGGGCCAAAGTTCGCGCTGGACACCGAACTCGATCTCGAGTGCCTGCGGATCCCACACTTTTACAATGCGTTCTACGTTTACAAATATGCGACCGGCATTTCGGCGGCGGCAGCTCTTGCGCAGCAAGTTTCCGAATCCGGAGACGCGTCGAAATACCTCGCGTTTCTGAAGAGCGGCAGCAGCCGGTTCCCGATCGAGACGCTCGCCGCAGCCGGAGTGGACATGAGCGGGCCGGCCCCGGTGCAGGCGGCACTGGATCTCTTTGCGCGAAGGGTCGCCGAGCTCCGCGAAGTTCTGGCGGGCGGGCCAACCCTGATATCGCCATGATGCTGATGGAGCGCGAAGAAACGGCCTCTCGGCAAGCGATGCCCGCAAGGTGGTTTTGGGCCGGTTTCTGACAAGCAAGGAATGCCTTGCCTATCTTTTTGTAAAAACAACAATGCGGTTGGAGTTCGTTCCGCCTATATTATTATCAATGCCCCAGCAGTTGGATGTTTTGGTGAATTTCTGGGTGTTGATAATGATATATTCCGGTTTCAGGCCGACCTTGAAGCCGGCATCAACGATTTCTAATTCCAGCCGGACTGTTCCCTTTCGCACCTCGCCAACCTCGAAAGCAATCCTTCCGCTTGGTTTCAGGACGCGCTTTAATTCAGCAAGATGAGACTGCATTTTTAATGTCCAATCCCCAATGGAGCGGATTTTCCACATGGCATCTTTGCTGACTTGGGTATCCGTAAACCACATCCTGAGCCAATTGTCTTGAATATAATCGACCGCATCTAAAAACGGCGGGGAGGTGATCACCAGGTCAACAGAATTCGAGGCTGCTTCCGGGATATTATCAGCAGAAGCCGTGAATAAATGGGGTTTGTGTTTCGCGAAGTCCAGTGGAAGGGGGTCTCTCAACAATGCTTTTGTTTTCTTCCAAATCAGTTCGCGCGTATTTCGGTATTCAGGACGTTGATGAAGTTTGGAATTGATTTTTTTCTGGCGTTCTATTGAAACGGCTTGATTTGGTGGAAGCGTGTAAACAGAGAAAAAACCGGGAGAGTGACCGGAGAGCCGATTGGTCGCCACCATCTCGATCCACGCATCAATGCAATCATAAAGTTCGAGTTCGTGGCGCAACTTGAAATAGCTTCGCCAAGACTCAATCTCCCGCAAGGTATCGGGGTGGTAAAACTCAAGCAAATCAGGGAGGGTGAAATCGTTCTCACCAAGAACAGCTGTATCCAACCGATCTCGAATCAGTTTGGGAGCAGGAGGGCAGAGGCGAGCCCTTGTTAATATCGCACACAGAGGATTGATGTCGCTTCCAATAACATGGCAACCGTGGAGGCGTGCTTCAACAAGAGTTGTTCCTCTTCCGAGGAAGGGATCATAAACAACGCTTCCCCTCGGCGCATATCTCCGGATAAAATAGTCCGGCACTTGCGGCTTGTAGCAGGCCCTGTAGGAAACCTCATGGATTGAATGGCCATCGCGCTGTTTGGATGTCCAAAACTCCCCTGTATGCACAGGAATGATGCCGCCGGGAAAAAGACACGTCTCATCTATTGTCGGCGATGGCGCTTGATGCAGGCCATCAAATAATAACGCTTGTGTGTGTCCCATGAGTCAAAATCTTGTGGTTGACGGATGCCTCCAAACGAACGCTTACCTGCGTGGTTGGCTCAAGAAAATCCAAACGAATGTGCTCGACGGTCACATCAGATCGATCAACTGCATAAAGTATTGTCAGCAGCAAGTGATGGATAGGGGGAACAAACTGGTTTCGGATTTTTTCTGACGAAGAGGTTAAAACCCGCCGATTGGAATCACTGGGATTCCAATCCTTGGTAGCTTTCACTTCCAACGGAATCTTCAGATGAGATCGCGTGCATGTAAGAACTTGATCCGGGTATCCAGCACCAGAGCATTTGCCGAGTTCAAAGTCCATGATGTGTGCCGCCAAAAGGGGAAGGGCATGCTCTTCAACCTGATTTCCAATGCTTTGATTTGTGCTGTTTGCCCGAATCGGACACCTGAGGCCAATCAGATTTCCCCGACTGGCTGAATGGCGGATGTTTTGTGTGATTTGATCAACCAATTCCGGCGGCCATGAATGGACAATTTCGACGTGGGGAACATCCTCCCAGACAAGGAGGTCTTTAAGTAATCTTGCAGGTTTGCCATGTGGTTCAGAGAGGATACGAGCAAGGAAGCGACGTCATTTTCTTCCGCCCAACGTTGAGAATTGTATCTGCTGTGTCATTGGACGGCAAGCGTAGGTTGTGGGGGGCGGTTCCGCCGGCATCGCAGATGCACTCGAGCGGCGGTGCTTCCTCCAATCGGGGGAAGTGGTTTTTCTTTCCCGCGTCGGGAAGGGCCCTCCCTCTTGCAATCTTCTTCGGGATTGGTAATGTTCCTGCCCCGCTGACCAACAGATATGAGCAAAAGCATTTTGGATCCCTCCCGGCTCGACGCCGTGGAGCTGAGCAACGACGAGATCGCGCGGTATTCCCGGCACCTGATCATGCCCGAGGTCACGATGGAGGGGCAGCGGCGGATCAAGGCGGCGAAGGTTCTGTGCATCGGGGCCGGCGGGCTGGGGTCGCCGATCGGGCTCTACCTCGCGGCCGCAGGGATCGGCACGCTCGGGCTCGTGGATTTCGATGTGGTGGACTACTCGAATCTCCAGCGCCAGATCCTTCACGGAACGAAGGATGTCGGGCGCAAAAAAATCAACAGCGCGCGCGACCGGATCAAGGAGGTCAACCCGAATGTCCATGTGGAATTGCACGACGCGTTCTTCACTTCGGAGAATGCACGGGAGATCGTCGGGGGATACGACATCGTGATTGACGGCACGGACAACTTTCCGACCCGCTACCTCTCGAACGACATCTGCGTGTTTTTAAAAAAGCCGAACATCTACGGATCGATATTTCGATTTGACGGCCAGTGCACGGTCTTTGCGCCGCATCTCGGCGGCCCGTGCTACCGGTGCCTCTACCCCGAGCCCCCGCCGCCGGGGATGGTTCCGAGCTGCGCCGAGGGCGGCGTGCTCGGCGTGCTGCCGGGCGTGATCGGCGTGATGCAGGCGATCGAGGCGATCAAGCTCGTCGTCGGGATCGGCGAACCGCTCATCGGCCGGCTCGTCCACTTTGACGCGCTCAAGATGAAATTCCGCGAGTTCAAAATCCGCCAGGATCCGAAGTGCCCGGTCTGCTCGGAGAACCCGACGATCACCGGCCTCGTTGACTACGAGCAGTTCTGCGGGATCCCGCAGGCGAAGGAGGCGCACGACGCCGAGCCGCCGGTGCCGGAAATTTCTGCGGCCGGACTCAAGGCGCGGCTCGACCGCGGGGACAAGCTTGTTCTGGTGGACGTGCGCGAGCGGTTCGAGTGGGACATCGCCCGGATCCCGGGATCCAAGCTGATCCCGCTCGGCGAGCTGGCCTCCCGGATGAGCGAGCTCGATTCCACGGACGAGATGGTCTTCATCTGCAAGCTCGGCCCGCGCAGCGAGACCGCCGTCCGCGAGCTCCAGAAGGCCGGATTCTCAAAGACCTTCAACCTCTCCGGCGGAATCCGCGAATGGGCGGAAAAGGCAGATCCCTCGATGCCGAAATACTGATCCCCCCGGGGCCCGCAAAAAGTTTTATCCGCCGTGATCGCGGCGCTCATCAGCTTGCGCGCTTACACCCGCCCCAAGCTCACGGTTTTTCCCCAGGATCCGGTGCGCCGGGCACGTTCCGGACAGCCCCGGCGGCCGGCTTGAGATAATAGACCGCGGTGTGGCCGACCTGCTGGACGAGGGCCGAACCGGTCGCGGCGGCGAGTTCTTTGGAGAGCACTTTGCGCACGTCCCGGAATGCGTCGAACCGGATTTTTACGAGGCGGCTCCGCTCGAGGAGACGGAAAAATTCCGCGAGAAATTCCGGAGTGGCGCCGGCCTTGCCGAGACGGATGGCTGGCTTGAGGAGCTGGGCGCGGCTTTTGAGTTGCCTCATCGTGGATTCGGTGTCCGGCATGAAGTGAAAAATGGCCGCCGCTGCCCGGTTGGCCAAGATAAATCACATCATTTTCTCGAAGGGAGATCGGGATTTCTGATGTTGCTTTTTCAATTCCACTCGCATCGTATGATAAACTTTTCTCCATGAAAATCCTGATTTTAGGTGGCCGTGGCCGCCTCGCCGCCGCGCTTGCGGGAATGTGGGCTTCCTCCCACGAAACCGTCAGCCTGTCCCGGCCGGAGCTCGATGTGGAGGATCTCCCCGCGTTGGACCGCCTTCTGGCGTCCCGGAAGTTCGACATCCTCGTCAACGGCACGGGGATGACAAATGTGGACGAGTGCGAAACCCGCCGCGACGAGGCACGGGCGGTCAATGCCCTGGCCCCGGCCTCGATGGCCGCCGCCGCGCGCAAGCAGGGCGCGCGGTTCATCCACTTCAGCACCGACTACGTCCTGGACGGGCGAAAGCCCGCTCCTTACACCGAGGAGGATCCAGCGAATCCGCTCGGCTGGTATGGGCGGACAAAACTCGACGGCGAGTTGGCGGTGCTTGCCGACTCGCCCTCGCATCTTGTCGTCCGGGTGTCGTGGGTCTTCGGGCCGGACAAGCCGGGGTTTTTGGATATGATTCTCGACCGCGCGCAAACCCGCCGGAATGTCGAGGCGGTCGCGGACAAATTTTCCTGTCCGACGTATGCCTGCGATGTGGCCGGGTGGCTTGAGCCGTTCTTCGATCCGTCGCTCCCGGGCGGCCTCTACCACGCCTGCAACAGCGGCGGATGTTCGTGGAGGGAATACGGCGCGCGCGCGCTGGAGTGCGCGGCGGAGGCGAGCGTTGTGCTGGCCACGACAAACGTCGCGCCCCTCCTGTTGCAGGATATGAAAGCTTTCAAAGCCCCCCGTCCTGTCCATAGCATCCTCTCCACGGAAAAATTGACCCGCGTCACCGGAAAAATTCCCCGCGCTTGGCAGGAGGCCGTGCGCGAATATATTCAACTCAAATATGCACCGCTTCCACCTGCCCGCTGAAACCTGGGAATCCGCGATCCTTTCGCCCGAGGAGTCGCACCATTGCGTGAACGTCCTGCGCATGGACGCCGCCGGACACGTCACCGTCTTCGACGGAGCCGGCCGCGAGGCCCGGGCAAAAATTCTCAAGGCGGACGCCAAGGCGGTCGCCCTGAAATTGTCGCAGGCAACGAAGTCGCCTCCCCCGCCGTGCGCGATCACCCTCGCGCAGGCGGTTCCGAAAGGGAAGAACATGGATCTCATCGTGCAGAAAGCCGTCGAGCTCGGCGCCTCGGCGGTCGCCCCGATCCTCTCCGGCCGCACGGTCGTCCAGCTCGATGCGGCCGAGCTGGAAAAAAAGCGCGCCAAATGGCAGGAGACCGCCCTCGAAGCCTGCAAGCAGTGCGGACAAAACCACCTGCCCCACGTCGCCTCACCGTGCCCGCCCAAAGAATTTTTCGAGCGTTCGGACCGGAGCGAGCTCATTCTCATCGCCTCGCTCCAGCCGGACGCACGCCCGATCAAATCCGTGATTGCGGATTTCGTGGCCGCGCACTCCCGCCTACCGCGTAGCGCCACCGTGTTGATCGGACCTGAAGGAGATTTCACGCCGGCTGAAATCGCGCTGGCCAAGAGCTGCGGCTGCCTGCCGGTCACCCTCGGCCCGATCATCCTCCGCACCGAGACCGCCGCGATCTACTGCCTCAGCGTCCTCGCCCACGAACTTTTTCAACCCGCCACTCCCTGATGCTGCCGCGTCAAAGTTTGCCATCGACCAGATCCCGTGGCACGGGCATCCTGCCCATGCGTATCAATCCAGCAAGACATGGGCAGGATGCCCATGCCACGGCAGACTTTCCACCCCGCGTCACCCAGCCATGAAATCCATCGCGTATCTCGGGCCGGAGGGAACGTTCTCGGACATTTTGGCCAAGCAGCGTTTCGGCGCGGATTCCGTTTATTTGGGTTGCACGTCGATCGAGGGAATTTTCGACCGGGTTCTCGGCGGGGAGGCGGCGCTCGGTTTGGTGCCGGTGGAGAATTCCTCCGGAGGCACGGTTTACGACACGGTTGACCTCCTGATCCGCCATGCGGGAAAAATCTCGATCCGCGAGGAATTGGTGCTCGACATCCGGATCGCGCTGCTCGGGCACCCGGGAAAACCCGTCCGCACGATCTTCTCCCACTTCATCCAGATCAAGCACCACAGCGCATGGCTGAAAGAACACCACCCGCGGGCGAAGCTCGTGCCGGTCGCCAGCACGGCCGTCGCCGCACGGCGCGCCGCAGAGACCCGGAATGCCGCCGCCCTCGCCTCGCCCGCCACCGCCGCCCTCCACGGGCTCGATGTGCTCGAGTTCCCCGCGGGCGGCGAACCGGTCAACGTCACAAACTTTTTTGTGATCGCCCGCAAACCCGGATCCGCGCGCAAACCCGGACGCACCGCGCTGATCGCCGCCCTCCGCAACGAATGCGGCAGCCTCCACAAATTCCTCGGCCCGTTCGCCCGCGAGCGGGTGAGCCTGACGCGGATCGTCTCCCGCCCGGTTCCCGGCCAGCCGCAGACGTATGTTTTCTACGTGGAAATCGAGGGTGGCCCGGGGTCGCCCTCCGTGAATCGCGCGCTCGCCCGCGCCGGAAAAATCGCGCGCTCGCTCACCTGCCTCGGCACGTTCCCGCTCGGCCGGCGGTTTTGTTCCTGACAGGTTCCCGGCTTGTCAAACGCCCGCAGGGCAACAGCATTCCATGCGGTCTTCACGCTCCTCTTCATCCGGCTATCAAAGGTCGGGATGGACTTTCGCGTGACGAAATTGGCACATTTCCCATCTGTCTTTTTTTCGAGGCCCTGTTGCCGTATGCGCGATGAAGACGGTCATTCTTGTCGCTCTGGTTCTTGTTGTCGCCGCCGGATATTTCCTTTGGCCGAAGTCTGTTGTTCAGGAAGTTCACGGAAAAACCCAGGCGGGTGTTGAGTATCGCGCGATTTGCACGTCCTCTCCCGCATCCCTGTTTTCCATGGGAAACGACCATGTCAGGAAATTGGAACTTGTTCTGGCCGGTTCCAAGCGCAGTGTGCCGTCCGCCGCTCTGGAAAATTGCGGTTCCACTGACACGAAGCGCCAGCTTCAAGTCTTCGAGGAAGGCCCCGTTCTTGTGGTAACCACCTTCGCCAAGGGAGGCGGTTCCATCCAGTGGCGGTTTCTCAACGGGCAGTTTGCCCAAAGACGCACGCGGAAAGGCGGAGAAATGACGGTTCGCAATGAAGACTCCCCACTCCGGGCTCCCACGCTTGTTGAAAACATTCCTCCTGATGCTCCCCGGCGACTCCAATCCTCTTCGCTCCTGTCCGCACCAGAAGAAACCGTGCCGAAAAAATCCACGCCGAATACTCCATGAAACCTCTGAGAGCCAACATCTTTGTCGTCGGTCTTGCGTTATTTCTTGGTCTGGCCACTTGTACCAAGGCTGCCATTGACTTGGTTGGATGGGATGCCCGGCCCTCCAACCCAAATTACTTTTTTGATGTTCAGCAAACTTCCGCGAAATGGGGCGAAGCCATCGGCATCCGCTTTGCCGTCCGCAATATCGGAACCACCGCATCCGGAACTTTCGCCGTCCGTCTCTACATCTCGAAAAATACCACCATCGGAGATGCGGATGATCTTGTGCTGACTACAGTTTCCGGATGGCCAAGTTTGGGTGCCAGCCAGGGAACGGGATATACATCCTATCAGAACCTCACCCTTCCGGCATCCAACCCCTACGGGGATTCGAGCACGGTTTTCTACATCGGAATGATGGTTGACCCCGCAAATCTCATTGCCGAGTCCAACGAAACCAACAACAAGGACCAAGGAACCGGCATCGACAAAGACACCACGGCCATCACGATCACCGCTCCGGCTCCTGCCATTCAATTGTCGGCCAATGGAACAAGTCTTCCCCCTGCATCCAGTCTGTCCGTGGCATTCGGCAACGTTGCCGCCGATGGCGCAGGAGGAGCCGCTTTGACCCAGACCGTCTCTCTCGCCAATACCGGCGACCTCTCCTTGTCGGTGACCGGCATCAGTATCAGTGGCACCGGGTTTTCCGTGAAAAACATTGGCAGCAACATTCAGAGCCTGACGCAGCCGGTGACGTTCCCTCGCACGGTGGCCGCTCAGGGGCAGGAAGCATGGTCTATTGATGTGGAATTCGATCCGGCGACCGCCACAGCGCATTCGGGTTCTCTCGTCGTGACCAGCAACGATACCACCCGCCCCTCCGTGACAATTTCCCTTTCGGGAACGGGAACGCCGGTTCCGCAATTGTCGGTGGACTACGGAACACCGGCAGGAACCGACCCCCGCACGATTGATTTCGGCGCGGTGATCAATGACGGGGCCGGAGGAGCCAAGGCGGACCGCACCGTCACTCTCTCGAACCCCGGCACCGGGCCGCTGACGGTCGATCAAAACGGACTTTCCCTGATCAACGGCACCGGTTGGCAGATTGTTTCCATCACAAGCAACACGCAAGGAGCGATCAATCTGGCTTCTGCCGCAAAGACGATTGCCGTCGCAGGAGCGGAAACATGGTCGGTTCTCCTTCGTTTCGATCCCGCATCCGTCGCCAGTTTCTCGGGCGGTTTTCAAATTCTCTCGAACGATCCTAATGAACCAACCTACGCGCTGGCGCTCAATGGCAGCGGGGTTGTGCCGATGACTCTGGAAGTCCGGGATTCCATTGGGACCGACTCCGACCGGGCGATGGACTTCGGGCGGGTTCATGCCGATGGCGCGGGGCTTCAACAAAAGTCCGGCACGGTGACGCTCAAAAATATAGGCGGCGCACCGTTGACCATTTCGCAAAATGGCATCGTCCTCGGCTCTTCCACGAACTTCCAGATTGTCTCCATCCAAAGCAGCACACAGGGAACCATCAATCTCGCAAGCGGCACCGGCACCATCGCGACGGGAGGAACAGAGACTTGGACGGTCACTCTTGTCTTTGATCCGACGACCTCGGGTGCCTTGGCCACGCAGTTGCAGATTCTCAGCAACGATCCGAGCCAGGGGACGGTTCCCGTGTCTCTTTCGGGAACCGGTCTCAACCAACCCGGCATCGAGACGGCGGATTCTGTTGGGGCAACCGGCGACCATGCAATGGATTTCGGCCCGACACTCAACGACGGGGCGGGAGGCCGCACCCGCACACAGACTGTCACGGTCAAGAATATCGGCACCCAAAACCTCATTGTTTCCCAAAATGGCATCGCTATTGTCAGCGGCACGAAGTTTTCCGTGCAGAGCATTGTGTCCTCGACGCGGGGAGCGATCACCATTTCTTCGAGTGATCCGGTGGCCCGCACCATCGCTCCGCTCGGTGCGGAAACATGGACCGTCACCACCGCGTTCGATCCGGATGCCAACTCGGCTTTCACCGGCACCCTTCGCATCACGAGCAATGATCCCGACGTTCCCACCGTGGATTTCAGCCTGTCCGGTTCCGGTGTCCAACCGACCATCGCCCTGAACCCGACCACGCCAGGAAACACCCTCTTCATTTCCGCCAGCCAGGTGCATCCCCTTACATGGACGGCTAATTACACCGGTGGCGACGCTCTCATTTCCCTTTACCGTGACACCGACACGAATCCGGCCAATGGCAACACCCTGATTGTGTCCGGTCTTCTCCAATCGGCCGGTTCCAGCTACGATTGGCGTCCCGACGCTTCGCTTGCGGGGCAGGAATTTTACCTTTATGCCACGATTGCGGACGGCACGGTCAGCAATGGCAGTTTTTCCGGGCGCAAGGTGCGGATTGATGCGGTCGGAGACTTCCAGCTTCTTTCCGCCGTCGAGACGGCCAGTGCGGACTACGCCTACGAGTATGAATATCTCGGCAAGCTCTACGCCGGGACGATCGCGCTGCAACCCGGACAAAATACCGTCACCGTCACGACCCCGTTGGCCGGGGGAGGCAACGCCACCCATGAATTCACCGTCAATAAGGGGGATTCCCTTCTGCAAAGCGAAGGCTACACCTATGATGAGATGCAGAGGATCGCGACCTACCGGAATGGCAACGGCATCGTGACCACCTATTTTTACGATACGGCGGGACGCCTCGACCACACCCAGGCCACCAACGGGGCCGTTGTCCAGTTCGGATACGACACCCTCAGCCGCCGCGAGTTTATGACCGACAGCACCGGCACCACATTCTATGAATACGACGATTTGGATCGCCTCAAAAAAGTCATCACTTCGGACAATGCCATCAAGGGGAACGCGGACGATCTGGTTCTTTCCTACGACGAATATGATCCCGCAGGAAACATCAAGACCCTCACCTATCCCGGTGGCGAACAAATTTCCCACACCTTCGATGATGCCGGACGCATGAAAACGGCCACGAATGTTTCCTTGGGCTTCACCGCCACATACATCTACAATCCCCTGAGCGGACTGCTGGAACGCGTCGAACGCTCCAACGGCCTCAACACGGAATACGAATACAATAACATGGGAAGGTTGAATTTGGTCAGGCACAAGAAAACCGCCGGAGCGGGCACCACCTTGGCCGAATACTCTTACTCCCTCAATGCTTCCGGGAACGCGGATTATCTGATCATCACGTTGCCTTCCGGGACCAAGAAGGAAGACTACAAATACGATGGAATGGACCGGCTGTGGAAAGTCACCTACTCCACCGGCACGGGAACTGATCCCAATGCGAAAGTTGTCACCTACACATACACCGACGCGGGAAATCGCCAGACCGAAAAAGTCGAGATCGGCGGGGTGCTCCAAAAGCTCTGGACCTACCACTACGGAAGCGAAAACCGGCTCCTTTTCATCACGGATTCCTCCGGCGCGGAGGTCCGCCGCTATGCCTATGATGCCGCCGGGAATCGCAAGCAAAAGATCACTCCGGAAGGCACGACATTTTACGGCTACGACGAACGAAACCTCCTGACGAGAGTCCAAACCCCGACCGATACCATCCGTTACACCTACAACGGACTCGGGCACCGGGTCAGCAAGACACTCAACGGCGTTCTCACCCGTTTCATCGTGGATGCCAACCGCCCGATCTACGAGACCGTCCAGGAACGCGGCACCAGCGGCATCACCGCCAGCTACACCTACGGCCTCGACCGACTCATCCGCAAACCCACCACCGGCAACGCCGAATTCTACCTTCACGACCGCATTGGCTCCGTTCGCCAAATTGCTGATCCTTCTGCGAATGTTACGGAGAGTTTGTCTTATGATGCGTTCGGGGCAGACCAACCATGAACAGAATTCCAGACTGGCTTATCGTTCTCTACGGGGTGGCCTGCCTTTGGTTTTCCGGATCTCTGTGCCTTGTGGGAATGGTATTGGGAATGGGGCTTCATATCGGAAGACTTCCCCCAAAAACGCCGGAAAGCGAAGTCGCACAGAGTCAACTGGATTTATTAACCAACTACTTCTTTATTCCAGATTTCTGCAGCAAGAATTTCCACATCATTCCTTGGCAGTTACTCTTTCCAATAGCCTACACGCTTCATATTGTATTTTATGCAGCCTTGATTTTCTCTCCTGCGATGGTTGTTCTCTGGAGTAAAAAACACAAACTACTCAACGGAGCTGCCATCTAAATGCCGCGACCTTCTAATCTATGAAATACCTGAAAGCGATAAATCTTCATGCAGCTTTCCTAAATCTTGCGCTTTCGCTCTCTGGTTGGGCGCTGACGCTTTTTGGTAATGCTATAGGGGTTTTTCCGCTCTCATTAGCTGGCGTTATCATCAATAGTTTTCTCTATCCTGCATTTTTTGCGATGATAAGAAACCCGGCTTGGGATCAAGCTGTTCCAGCAGGATGGAATCATGCTATTCCTAATGACATCTCAATACTTATTGGATTTCTTCAAATATTGCTCTCGACTGGCGCGGTCGCCTATTTTGTGAAAACAAGGCGTCTGTTCCTGTTACCTCTTTTGTGCTTGGCTTCAATGGCATCTGTAGCAATTGCCGTTCATATTTCATTAATGTTGCTCGGATACAAAATTCTCCTGTTCACAAACTGACTTCCATTACCACTATGATTAAACATCATTTTTGCATTGTTCTTGTTGCGTTATTTGTCGCAGGGCAGCTTGCTTCTATAGCTTCAGATACATATGGTTTTTCGGGTCAGGAAAGCATTTCTTCTTGTGGTTCTCTATTTCTGAGAAATCGCGTTTACGATCCAGAAGTTGGCGTGTTTGTCTCGCGGGACCCTTCAGGGATCGGTGGGGGACTTAATGCTTATTCCTATGTGGCTGCCAACCCTGTAAACCATGTTGATCCGCTAGGTTTGGCTGAGGTCGGAGTAGCTTTTGACCCACTTATGGGCTCATCAGCTAATCATGCTTTTTCGTGAACGCGGGAGAACAATGGCCAATTAGCTTGGGTTTACGAATCAAAGCCTTCAAAAAATGCTGGTTCCGTGGTTCAAACAGCAGTTAATTTGGTTGGTCTTCCGGCAGACTTCGGTTATGTCCAACCCGGCTTTACAATCCAATCAATGGATTCACTCTCCTCATCTCGCCTTTCATCAGCGACAGCGCAAAAGGTTGTGATCTCGGACAATCTTCCAGCAAGCTACTACATTAGTAAGCTGGATGACTATGTTTGGAACTTTGACAAGGCTCAGTTGAAATATAATGCTGTTTATGGACCGAACAGTAATACCTTCATTAAGGGTGCCCTAGCCGCTATTGGGGTTACTTCATATTCACCGCCCGTCAACGCTCCAGGTTGGTCAACTTCCATTAATATCCCATCAAGCACTGGAAGTCAGAATGTTTTTTACCTTGGACAATTCTCAAAACTTGACCAATCCGGCGTCCTGATCGACAAGGCCGCTGAACTGGTCGGCTCGAACCTCGCCGACATCAAGGGTGCGACATATGACCCTACATCCAATCAGATCATTTTTCTCGGAAGCAACAGCACTCCGGGAGTGGAGGGCATCGACATGGATTATTTCTATACCGCAGTTCAAGCGGTTTACGGGAGTGCGATTCCTCCCTACGTCTCGTTGGATGCCCCGGCTTCCGCCGCCTCGCTTTGGCAGGATCTAGGCGATGGGGATGGCAACTTCGAACCCACGGAATGGGGAGGCTTCTCCCTGCGTTACAACCCGCTTTGGTCGGAGGAAGACAGCAATGTGGCTGTTCGCGTGAAGTGCAAGATTGGGACGACGAATTACGATTTCAACGTGAACTTCACCCCGGAGACGATTGACTGGCTCCAGTATCCGAACGGCCAGTATCCGATGCACCTCGTGTATTCGAGCATCACCGGCACGGCTCCTCCAAGTATCAGCGTGTGGACGGGACCGTTCACATCACTTCCCTATCCGCAAACCGTCTTGGATTATGTCAACACATCATCCAACGCCAATGGTGGACAGGACTGGACGTATCCCTTCCAACTCTACAACGGTGGCACGGGAACGATTACCAACATCAGCTATGCCGTGATTCCCGACCGGCAGCACCGGAGGTTCGGCGGACGGCTCGAAGGAACGAAACTTGGATGGGTCTTGCAGGAAGCCGACCGGATCATGAAGTGTCTTGCCATCGGCACTGACAACGTGACCGGGGCCACCTACACCAGCGCGACCGTGCCGGTCTCCGGATTCAAGAACCTTGCCGAGATCAACGCGGCGGGAACCAGTGTCAGCGGGAACACACGGGTTTGGTTCCTTGCCGACCAGATGAAGCTCAAACGATATGTTGATCCCGCCACGGGACGGGCGACGATTGTCTTTGACCAAGCGGTGGTCGGGGTGAAAACCGAGTCCGCCTTGAATTTCCAAGCGCAGAGTCCGGGCGTGGCGGCGTTTGCGAATCACCTGCAAACGAACTTCGACGCCTTTGCTGCGCTCGATTTCCCCGTGGTGTCCCCCGATGACCCGACCGGCCAGGCGGTCGTCAATGTGAAAATTTTCAAGATGCTCAAGGATGCCATGCAGGCGGTGTCGCTGGCGCGGTTTTTTCGGGACAACAACATCCCGCTTGACATGTGGTGGATGAATTCTTGGAAGGCACCAACCGCCTATTCGCCGCGTAGCGTGGCGACGATCACCAACAGTTCGTTGGGTATCGTCCTCTACGGCGGCGTGGACAACCGGAAGGTGAACACCTACACCCCCTCGACCAACGCCCAGAGCGTGGGGACGGCAGTGGCAACGGCTCGCCCGAACGCCCCGGTGAATCCCACAGAAGACATCAAAGAACAGGCGTGGACGGCCAGCACGGCGGAAGGAACCATGAAGGCGGTCGCTGCCTCGGTGGAATCCGCGCCGAGCGATGGGATCGTGAATCTCGCGGAGACCGACCTTTCGTTTGCAAGCCCCGGCGCGTTGCCCCTGGCATTCACCCGGTATTACCAGAGCGGTTATGTCGGGGAGTCCGTCATTGGTCCCGGCTGGCGTGTTGGACGCTATGTGCTCGAATTCGAGCGTCCGTCATGGTTCGACGAGAACAACATGATGAAATATTTCGGCAACCAACTTATTCCACGCGCCGACAACAGCGACACGCGGCTGCGATCCGGGGCGGTTCGCCTCGTGGATCTTGCGACCGGAGCGACACTGGATTTCGACTCATCGTTTGTCGTGAACTACTATCAGGACGCCTCAGGAAATCCCAAGGTGAGCTTGGCCGGGCTATCGGTGGAGGAACTGCCGGTCTTTACCTCTGGAAAAAGACAGGACGGCACCGTTCTCGTGCAAAACGACGATGGGGTGCTTGGATACAGCGCGTATCTTCCGGATGGCTCGGTGCTGGTCTTCGACCCGGAAGGACGGTTGGAAATCACGCAGGACAACCACAGTTATGCCCAATGGTATTTTCGCGACAGCGCGGGGAAAATCACGACCATTGAGGATTCGGCGGGCCGCACGCTGACGCCTCATTACAATGCGGGACTTCTTTCCTACGTCATTGGACCGCAAAGCGAGCGCACGGATTACGGCTATGATGCCACGGGCAGGTTGGAAACCGTCACCCACCAGCGCAGTGGAGCCGCGATTGCCCGATACACCTACAACACACAGAACCAGCTTCTCGATGTGAAGCGGTTCGATGATATGAAACTCGTGACCACCACGCCGGACATCAAAGGACGGTCCGACGAGCGCAAGGATGGTCGCAACAACAATTTTGATTTCTCGTTCTGGCAGAGTGGGGACACGAAGACAACCCAGGTGCAAGACGATGCCTCGTCTTTCGGACCGTCCGAGAAGACCGCCGATGGCGGGGGCCGGACGACGAGCGTGTCCGATCCACTGAATAACACGACGGTCTTTGGCTACACGGGCGATTCCTTGTTGCCCAATACGGTGCAACTTCCAACGCCGAACCGTCCGGCAATCAGCATCGGACGTAATGCGAAGGGCCAGCCGACCACCATCACGGACCCCGCCATCCCGGATGCCTTGCCGATTGGGATGGGATTTACTGCGGCCAACCGTGTGGATTGGGTTACGGACGAAGCCGGTCGGCTCCTTGATGCGGATTACGATCCGTCAACGAATGATTTGACCAAGCTCCGCCGCTATCTCAATGGGGCACCGATTGAGACAGGTTACGGCTACCAAAACGGCTACCTGCATACCATCACCGATCCCCGCAACAAGGTCTGGACGATTGGCAGGGATACCTACGGACGGGTCACGGATTTGATCGATCCCACCACGGTCACCATCCACTTTGATTACGATGCCCTGGGAAGGCTCTGGAGGATTACCGACCCGCGCCTCAGCAGCCCCATCACCTACACATTCGACGACCTCGACCGCATCGAAACCGTCACGACACCTGCCGGGACGACCACTTACCATTACGATCCGATCACCAAGTGGTTGAAGACCATGACCGACGTGCAGAATCGCACCGTCACGTTTGAACACAATCCGGCCAACGGAGACATCACCCATGCAATCTACGCGATGCCCCAACAGGGCGGCGGCACAGTGAACGTCACAACCGATTATTCCTATACCCGGTTTGGCGAACTGCAAACCGTTGCGGCTCCGGGAGCGCAACCGACGACTTTCCAAATCGACGATCTCGGCCGTCTGACCGGAAGCACCGAGGCGGATGCCGGTATCTTCGATGCCCCCCAAGGATTCGTCAGTAACAACGCCAATGATGGGATGTGGACGAAAAACAAAAATCACACCTTCACCTGGGGAGCGCCCGAAAGTTCGACGCCGGTGGACGGATACAGTTTCGCGCAGGATGCGGCACCCGGTCAAACCGTGACGACCACCTCCCCCACAGCGACATGGAACAACGTGGCCGATGGTCAACACACGGCACAGGTGCGGGCAAAAAATGTCAACGGATTTTGGAGTCCGGAAGCTGTCTTCGACCTTTGGGTGGACACTGCCCTGCCCGTAGCCAGCAATTGGGTTGTCTCTCCGAACCCGATCCAGACGGCATTGCCTGTCACCGTGACGGTAACTGTCACGGACGCCCTCAGTGGCACCGCCGGACAGACGCCGCGATTGCGCTGGTGCATCAGCGACAACGCCAGCCGTCCGTGGAGTGACTATTCCACAATGACAAATGTCTCCACCGATGTCTGGCGCGCCGAGATCAATGGCGACTGGACGGCCAATGCAGGCAAAACCCTCTACTACCAAGTCGAGGCCAACGACGTTGCGGGAAACTTCCTCACAACACCCGAACAATCCCTTGCCATTCCCGGATCGGGAGGCGGTGGCACGGGCACCCCCGGTGACATCCCGCTTTCCACGCCACAGATGTTGATGTGGATGGCGCTTCTCCTCTTTGTCGTAGGAGCCATGAATTTGGGCGGCAGAAGAAGGCCGGCGTTCTAACCGATGTCCAGGCGTTCAAGAAAGAATCGGGGCACGACCGACAAAACAACAAAAACCCGCAGAAATCTTCCGCAGCAGGAAAAATTTTCCCTCCGGTGGCCGATCATCCGTTTCGGACTTGGCTTTGGTGCCCTGATGACCGTCTTTTACGTCATTTCGTCCCTGCCGTGGTGGAACGAGGCACTTTACCTTTACCTCAAAGCCAATGCCAATGTTTCCCATGTCTTCCTCAATATGGCCGGACAGCAAACGCAGGTGGACGATTTGGTGATTCGCTCGGGAGACTTCGCCATTGCGGTGAAAAGAGGCTGCGATGCCATCGAGCCCACATGGTTTTTCATTGCCGCAGTCGTGGCCTTCCCTCTGCCTTGGCGAAGAAAAGCATGGGGAATCGTCCTCGGTGTTTCTTTCCTCCTGACGCTCAATCTCGTCCGTATTGTCAGCCTGTATCTTCTCGGGAAATATCAGCCGTCATTTTTTCAAACAGCCCATCTGGAGATTTGGCCCGCTGTATTCGTTGTTGCGGCAGTCATCCTCTGGGCGATCTGGTTGCGGTGGGCAAAGCGTGATGAAGTTTCTCCTCGATAGCAAAGCCCTTTGGAAATTCGCGGGACTGTTCGTGCTCACCTATGGTCTCCTGATCGCACCGTGGCCGAACTGGAACGATTTTTACTCCAGCTATTACCGTGCTTTGTGTAACGCCGCCTTTACCCATTTCCCCGGCGACATGATCCTGCAATTTGAGAAAAACAATGCTCCGCTCCGTCCCAATCTCTCCACAAGCATCAGCATTGGAAACGAGCGGAAAATCGACCGGCAGGGACGATACCCGGCAACAGTCCTCCAAGCCGACACACGTTCACTGGCATGGACTCCGACCGCCCTTCTTGTTGCCCTCATCCTGGCGACCCCTTTGACGTGGAAACGCAAGCTTCGGGCTCTTGCTCTCGGCCTCTTGGTCATTCACGCCTACATTCTGCTCATCACGGCGTTCTGGATCATCAATCGTTCCACGGAAGTTGGCCTTGTCACCTTGATCGGATGGCAGAAAAACTTTGCCGAGGCACTTGAATACACGTTCATCGAGCAACTCGGGGCCAGCTTTGTTATTCCGGTTTTGATTTGGGTTCTCGTCACATATCGCCGGGGAGACTTGCAAAAAATCGTGTGATTTCAGACATCCGCTTTTTCATTCCCTTCCGTTCCTGGCTTGTCAAATGTCTCCGGGTTTGCGAAGCAGGGTGCATGAGATTTCTCCGCCTGCTATCTGTCCTGTTCGCGTTTGTCCCGATTTCCGTTTTTGCCGAAGAAACGACGATCACGGTGAAGAAGAGCGAGGCGACGAGCGTCATTGTGCAACCGTTCGGGGGCGCGGAGGGGGCGGCGGCAGCGAAGGTCGTCGCGAACGATCTCGACCTCTCCGGGCTCTTCGCCCTTTCGCCCGCCGCTCGCGCGAGCTTCACGATCGGAGGGACGGCCGGCGGCGGCAGCCTCCAGGGGACGGTCACCGACAGCAGCGGCGGAGTCGTCCTTCGCAAGACCTACTCCGCGAACACCCGCGCCGCAGCGCACGAATTCTCGGATGACATCGTGGAGACGATCACCGGGAACAAGGGGATCGCCTCATCGAAGATCGCCTTCGCCGCCTCGCGCACGGGAAAAAAGGAAATCTACACGGCCGACTACGATGGCGGGAGCCCGAAGCAGCTGACGAACGACGGCGCGATCAGCGTCGCGCCGGCCCTCTCGCCCGACGGGTCGAAACTCGCCTACACCGGCTACCAGAGCGGGTATGCGGACATCTACCTGATCGACCTCGCCACCGGCGCGCGGAACCGGATCATCAAATTTCCCGGCACGAATTCTGGCGCCGCGTTCTCGCCGGACGGCGGGCGTCTTGCCTGCACGGGCAGCAAAGACGGCAACCCCGAGCTTTACGTCGTGAGCGCGGGCGGCGGCGGCGCGCGGCGCCTCACGCGAACGAGCGGGGTGGAATCCTCGCCCTCGTGGTCGCCCGACGGCAACGAGATTGTCTATTCTTCCGACGAGCGCGGGGGACCCCAGCTTTTTCGCATCGGATCGGGCGGCGGCAGCGGCCGCCTGATCTCCACCGGATACGGCTACTGCACCGAGCCGTGCTGGTCGCCCGACGGAAAAAAAATCGCGTTCACGATCCGGCAGGGCGGGTTTTCTATTGCGGTTTTGGATCTGGCCTCCGGTGCCGTGCGGGTCGTCGCCGCTGGCGAGGATCCGGTCTGGGGAGCGAACTCCCGGCACCTGATCTTCAGCGACGGCCCGACACTCGTCCTTCTCGACACGCTCAAGGGCCGCCGCGTCCCGATTGTGAGCGGCCTCGGAAAAGTCAGCGAACCGACCTGGTCGCGGTAGAGCTCGAAACACATGGCCGCATGGAAGACGAAGGGCGTCAGGTCTGTGCCGGACGCGTTGGCGAGCACGCCCGGCACGGGCGTCGCTACAGTTTTGCGAGGAGCCCTGTAGCCAAATGCGGAAACGGATTGATCTTGCATTGACACCCGTTCATGCCCGAAACATCTCCGGGAAAATCATGGGAACCATTTCAAGGATTGCGGCTCTGGCGGCTCTGGCCCTGACGCAGGCGTTTGCGGCGGAAAGCTACATCATCGTGGACTGCCAGACCGGGCATGTCCTCGAGTCTCAAAAGCAGGATGAAAAGCTCCCGGTGGCCAGCCTCACCAAAGTGGCCACGGCGGTCGTCGCGCTCGACTGGGCGCAGGTCAACAATTCCAACCTCTCCGCCATCGTCGAAATTTCCCCCCGCGCCCTCACGGCGGGCGGGATGAACCCGGTCGGATTCCAGGCCGGCGACCGGCTGAGCCTCCGCGATTTGATCTACTGCGCGCTTCTCGCGTCCGACAATGTCGCCGCCACCGCACTCGCCGAGGCCGTGGGCGAACGGCTTCCGAACACCTCGGGCCTCGATCCCGCAGGAAATTTTGTCGCTCACATGAACGCGCTCGCCCGCTCGCTCGGCATGACCCGCACGCTTTTCCTGAACCCCTCGGGGTTCGACAGCATGGAGAAAGGAGCCAAGCCGTATTCGACGGCGGAGGATCTGGCGCGCCTCACCCGCTACGCCTACAACGTTTCCGGATTCCCCTTCTACGTCGCCCAGGCCGACCGGCAGGTGCACATCCTCCGCAACGGAGCGAACACGCCGTTCGACCTCAAAAACACGAACGAACTCCTCGGCCGCGACGGGATCGACGGCGTGAAAACCGGGCGCACCCGACGCGCCGGCGACTGCCTGATCCTTTCGGCCGACCGCTCGCCGGAAGCCCGCCGCGAAGGGGAAAACGTCTTCGTCACCCCGCGCCGGATCATCGCCGTCCTGCTGCGCTCTCCGGACCGCTTTGGCGAGGGGTTCGCTCTCATGCAGTACGGATGGGGCCTCTACGATGCCTGGGCAAAGGCGGGAAGAAAAACCTCGAAAGCCGGCTCGCTCTAAGAATTTATGGACACCACCGCACGCCTGAAATCCGCCATCCGCGACATCCCCGACTTTCCGAAGCCCGGAATCCTGTTTCGTGACATCACCCCCCTTCTCGCCGACCCTGCACTTTTCCGCGAGGCGATCGGCGAATTCTCGCGGATCTGCCGCGCGAGCGGCGCGGAGAAAATCGCGGGGATCGACGCGCGCGGGTTTCTTTTCGGCGCCACCGTCGCCTACGATCTCGGGCTCGGGTTCGTGCCGATCCGCAAAAAGGGAAAGCTCCCCTTCCACACGATCACGGAATCTTACGATCTCGAATACGGCAGCTCGGAGGTGGAAATCCACACCGACGCGTTCCGGAAAGGCGAGCGCGTCGCGCTGATTGACGACCTCCTCGCCACAGGGGGAACCGCCGGTGCCGCGATCAAGCTGATCCGGCAGGCCGGCGCCAGCCTCGTCACGGCGACATTTTTGATCGAGCTCTCCGCCCTCGGCGGCCGCGCCGCCCTCGGCGACGCGCCCGTCGTCGCCCTCGTCTCCTACTCTTGAGGAGGGGTTAAGGTTTAAGTATTAAGCGCACCATTCTGAACTTAAACCTTTAACCTTAATACTTAGCCAGTTTTCCTCCCACCATCACCCATTCCACGCGGCCGGTGTGGTTTGTGATGGCTTCGGCGGCACCGGACAGGCTGCCGGAATAAGGGAGGGCGATGAGGTCGGCGGCGGCACCGCAGGAAATTTCCCCCAGCCGTCCCGGCAGGCCGATCGCCCGCGCGGGATTTCTCGTCACGAATTCGATCAGTGCTTCCGGCGTGAGGCCGGGCGTTTTTCGTGAGAGGCAGCGCATTTCCGCGAAGAGGTTGAGCGCGCGATTGCTGGCGAGGCTGTCGGTTCCGAGGCAGAGGTTGTGCCCTTCCCGCAGGAACCTTCCGATCGGGAACGGGTCGCGCCCGAAGTATTCGTGGCAGCCCGGGCAGTGGATGATCGAAAAATTTCGACCGTGCAGGTGCTCCCAATCGCCCTCGGCGAGCGTGTTCATATGGGTCAGCAGCGCGCCGTCGGGCAGGGCGTCCCCGCCGATGAGCCGCGCCACGGGCGACAGGCCGCCGGCATCGGACATATCGCGTCCCATGTCCTTGAGGAAATCGTGCAGCGGCCCGCGCGCATGGCGGAACATCTCGAATTCCTCATCCGACTCGGCCAGATGGGTCATGACCGGAATCCCGTATTTTTCTCCGCAGGCGCGCGCCATGCGGTAAAGCGGCTGCGAGGCGGTGTAGGGAGCGTGCGGAGAGAGCCCGAACCCTTCTTTTCTCGCCTCGAAGAAGCGGACCGCCTCGGCCACGGCCTCCTCCGTGTGGATCCGGTTCCGCACGTCCATCATCTCGTAAAACCACCAGGTTCGGAGCGGCGACCGCGGAATCCGCGGCATCAGTTCCGGGAACGATTCGATGTTGAAGACCGAGGTTGTCCCGCTCGCCAGAAGCGCCCGAAACCCCGCCGCGATCGATGCGAGGTAATCGTCGTCGCTCAGCGTCCGCTTCAGATCATTGAGCCGCCGGATCCACTGCGAGAAGCTCGCGTTCGGCAGGATCGCCCCCCGCATCACAGAGTAGTCCAGATGGCAGTGCGCGTTGATCAGCCCCGGCATCAGCACGACGTCCCCCAAATCCTCCGCCTTCCTCCCGTCCCAGCGCCCCCACGAACGGATCGCCCCGTCGCCGACGCAGACCATCCCGTCCTCGAGGGGGGGCGATGCCACGGGGTAGAGCATGCGGGCACGCAGGGTCGTCATGGAAAATCAGGAAACGCCATCGCCCGACGGGATTCAACTTCAAACATTCCGCATAAACAGGGTTGCGGTCGGGAGAAAAACTTGCTTATTAAAACTCTTCAACACCATGTCCAATCTCACCAAACGCAATCTTGTGATGCAGATCAGCAAGGAAACCGGCATCACCCAGCAGGAAGTCTTTTCCGTCATTCAGCAGACGCTGGATCTCATTACCGGCGCGCTGGCCTCGGGCCGGGACGTCGAGCTCCGCAACTTCGGCGTCTTCGAGGTGCGCCTCACGAAATCCCGCGTCGGACGCAACCCGCACAAGCCGGAGAAGGATGTCGTCATCCCGGCGCGCGCGACGGTGAAGTTCAAGTCGGGAAAAATCATGCGCCAGCGCGTGCTGCTCCGCACGAACGAGCTCAGCGCCGCCGCACTAAAGAAAACGAAGTCCTGAAACCGCACGTATCCCCGCAGAGGGAAGCCATACGGATTCGCGGCGCGCGCCAGAACAACCTGCGCGGCATGGATCTCGACCTGCCGCTCGGGCGGCTGATCGTCGTCACCGGGCCGAGCGGGAGCGGCAAGTCGAGCCTGGCGTTTGATACCGTCTATGCCGAGGGCCAGCGGAGGTATGTCGAAACGTTCAGCCCGTATACCCGGCAGTTCCTCGACCGGATGGACAAGCCGCTGGCGGATTCGATCGAGGGGATCCCGCCGGCGATCGCGATCGAGCAGGCGAACCACGTGCGCACGACCCGCTCGACGGTGGGCACGATCACCGAGATCAACGACTACCTGAAACTGCTTTTCCCGCGCGTGGCGGATGGGTTTTGTCCGGCCTGCCAACGCGAGGTGCGGCCGGAGTCCACGGCCTCGATCGTGAAGGCGCTCGCCGCGCAGTTCCGCGGCAGGACGACGCTCGTCACGTTCGGAGTGCCGGTTCCCGCCGGAACGAAGCCGGCGGATTTTTTCGCGTTCCTCCAGCAACAGGGCTACCTGCGGGTCTGGCTGGGCGGAAAAATCCTGCGGACCGACGAGGCGGCACCGGCCGGGCGGCTGCCCGCGCGGGTTCCCGTTGTTCAGGATCGCATTGAGGTCACGCCGGGGCAGCGCGCGCGGCTTGCGGAAGCGGTGGAAAACGCGCTGCGTCTCGGCGGGGACAAGCTGACGGTTATTGACACGGAGTCGGGCGAGGGGCATCCGTTTTCTTCCGGCTGGCACTGCGCGCATTGCGATGCGGACATCCGCCCGCCTTCTCCCGGGCTCTTCAGTTTCAACAACCCGCTCGGCGCCTGCCCGGAGTGCCGCGGGTTCGGGAGAATCATCGGGATCGATTACCACCGGGTCATGCCCGACCTCTCGCTCTCGATTGCCGAGGGCGTCGTCAGGCCGTTTCAGAGCGGGCAGTCGCAGGAGTGTCAGGACGAGCTGATGCGCCACGCTCTGCGTCAAGACGTGGACGTGCGCCGGCCGTTCGAGGCGCTGCCGAAAGCCGACCAGGACTGGGTGATCAACGGCGAGGGTCAGGAGGCGTGGGATAGCGGCCGGTGGTATGGGGTCAAGGGCTACTTCGACTGGCTGGAATCCAAGACTTACAAAATGCACGTCCGGGTTCTGCTCAGCCGCTACAGGAGCTACCAGCCGTGCCCGGCCTGCAGCGGTGGAAGGTTTCAGCCGGAGACCCTGAACTACCGGGTCGCCGGCCTCACGATTGCCGACCTCGCCCGACGCCCGGTCTCAGGTCTCCTGGAAATTCTCGTCGGGATCAAAATTTCGAAGAACGACTCGAGCGCGCGGCTGGTGCACGAGCAGATCACCTCCCGTCTTCGCTACCTGCTGGAGGTCGGGCTGGGATATCTCACGCTGGACCGTCCGACGCGCTCGCTTTCGGGCGGCGAGCTCCAGCGCGTGAACCTCACCACCTGCCTCGGGGCTTCGCTTGTCAACACGCTCTTCGTCCTCGACGAGCCGAGCGTCGGCCTCCACCCGCGGGATATCGGCCGACTCCTTCAGATCCTCCGCGGACTTCGCGACAAGGGAAACACCCTGCTCGTCGTCGAACACGAGGAGGCGGTCATCCGCACGGCGGACCACATCGTGGATATCGGGCCGGGACGCGGCGCGGACGGCGGCAGGCTCCTCTACTCGGGCCCATCGGAAAATTTTGCGGCGACCGATTCGCTGACGGCCGATTATCTCGAGGGGCGGCGGTCGATCGCGATTCCCAAAAAACGCCGGAAGCCGAAGCGGTTCATCGAGCTCCGAGGGGTCCGGCATCACAACCTGCAGAACCTCGATGTGAAAATCCCGACGGGCGTGCTCTGCGCGGTCACCGGAGTTTCGGGCTCCGGAAAGACGTCGCTCGTGCGCGACGTCCTCCACCGTCACCTGGCGGGCGACGAGCCGGGCGAGCACGAGGCGGCCGGGTTCGTCAAATCCATCCGGGGCGACGAGGAGATCGGCGAGGTCGTCATGGTGGACCAGTCGCCCCTCGCGCGCAGCCCGCGCTCGACCCCGGCGGTTTATCTCGGCGCCTACGACGGGATCCGCGAAATTTTCGGAACGACCAAAGAGGCGCTGGCGGCGGGATTTTCCCCGGGCACGTTTTCCTTCAACTCCGGCCAGGGGCGCTGCGAGCGGTGCGGCGGGCTGGGGTTTGAAAAGGTCGAGATGCAGTTCCTCAGCGACCTCTACCTCCGCTGCCCGGAGTGCGAGGGCAAACGCTTCCGCGCCCCGGCCCTCGCGATCCAGGTGAAGGGGAAATCCATCCACGACGTGCTCGAAATGACCGCCGGCCAGGCGGTGGAATTTTTTGCGCCACTCGACGCGCGCGGCGCGATCACGCGTCCGCTCCGCCTTCTGGCCGAGGTCGGGCTCGATTACCTGCGGCTCGGGCAGCCGGTCAACGCGCTGAGCGGCGGCGAATCCCAGCGGCTCAAGCTCGTCCGCCACCTTGCGCAGAAACGCGAGGACGGGGCGCTCCTGATTTTCGACGAGCCCACGACCGGGCTTCACTTCGACGACGTGGCGCTCCTTCTCAAAGTCTTCCACCGCCTGGTCGCCGAGGGGAACAGCGTCGTCGTCATCGAGCACAACCTCGAGGTCGTCAAGTGCGCGGATTGGATCGTGGATCTCGGGCCCGAGGGCGGAGATGCCGGAGGAAAAGTCGTGGCCGCCGGCAC
>Ga0194039_1000267_pt1 | contig 33494 bp, 25 predicted proteins | sample JunL228m_MetaG_FD_148679 | JGI IMG/M metagenome (GOLD analysis project Ga0194039, IMG submission 148679) | Anoxic zone freshwater microbial communities from boreal shield lake in IISD Experimental Lakes Area, Ontario, Canada - Jun2016-L227-8m | ecosystem: Environmental > Aquatic > Freshwater >... | reverse complement strand
TCGAACAGTCCCGTGCAAACCGCATTCCCAGCGTGAGTGCCAATGTAGGGGAATCGTTCAACTTCGGTAAAAATGTTGATGCCACGACCAACAGCTTTGTCATAGGTTCATTCCATTCAGGGAATTACGGGGTAAGTGCAAGCTACAACCTGTTCAATGGTTTGCAGAACAATAACACGATCAAGCAATACAAGCTGAACATTGAGGCCGGGAAATTTGACATTGAGAATGCCAAGAATGCAGTAATACTAAGTGTCACGACCGGGTACCTGCAGATATTACAGCAATACGAGATCCTCAAAGTAGCACAGAACCAGCTTGCGGCGGATTCGGTGCAGGTTGACAGGACCCAGAAAATGCTGAATGTGGGAAGGGCTGCCGAGAGCGATCTTCTGCAAATCCAGTCGCAACTTGCAACTGATTATCTTTCATTTGTAAATGCGCAGAATCAACTGGATATTGCAAGGGTAACCCTGATGCAGCTGATGCAGATCCCCGTGATCGATAAATTTGATGTTGAAGTGCCGACCCTTGTTGAACCCGGGCTTGATCTCCTGCAAAGCAAGGAAGTGATCTATCAGAAAGCCCTGGCTTTAATGCCCCAGATCCAATCGGCCTCGCTTAAGACCTCCAGTTCCCTGATGGCAATTAAAATTGCAACCGGGGCCCGTTGGCCGAGGTTGACTTTTTCGGCCGGGATGAGTTCAAACTATGCCTCCAGCGGCAGGAATCCCGACGTCAATGCCGATGGTTATCCGTGGTACACGCAGGTATGGAATAATGTGGGACAATCAATGAACCTTAACCTGAGCATTCCCATATATAGTAACCGCTCAATACAAAGCAGCATTGAACGGGCAACAGTTAACTCTAAAACAGCCGCACTGAATGAGCTCAACATCCAGCAGACGCTGAGAATGAACATTGAACAGTCCTATACCAGCCTGAAGTCTTCTTCAAGGTCTTATGAAGCCGGAAAGATCCAGCTTAGTTCCACAGAGATCACTTATAAGAATGCAGAGAAGAAGTATAATGTAGGGGTCATGAGTGTGACCGACTACCTGATCCAGAAAAACAACTATACCAACTCGGTATCGAATTTAATACAGGCAAAATATAATTTCATTTTTCAGTCGAAGATCCTTGATTTTTACCAGGGGAAGGCAATATCATTTTAAAAATTTAACTCATTATATCAAATGAAAAAGACCTATTGGATTATCCTGATTGTTGTTGTTCTTGGCCTGCTCACAGGGGCTTATTTCATATTCGGAAAGAAGGCTGAAAAAGCAGTGGAATTTCGCACGGGGAAAGTTGAAAAAGGCGACGTTCAGGTTGTGGTGACAGCCACGGGGACATTAAGCGCCGACACTACGGTTGCCGTAGGCACCCAGGTATCGGGGATCATCACAAAGATTTTTGTGGATTTCAATTCGGTTGTCCGCAAGGGCCAGGTCATTGCGGTACTTGACACTACTTTCCTTGCAGCTTCTGTGGAGGATGCCAAGTCCAGCCTTTTCAGGACCCAGGTTCAGACCAGGCTTACCAAGCGCAACTATGAACGCAACAAAACACTTCTCGAACAAAAAGTCATAGCGCAATCCGACTTTGACCAGAGCCTCTCTGATTATGAAACTGCCCAGGCCAATGAAAGATCATCAAAATCATCGCTTGACAGGGCCTATATCAACCTGCGTTATGCCACGATCATAGCCCCGGTCTCTGGCGTCGTCATTTCGAGGAGCGTAGATGTGGGGCAAACGGTAGCTGCAAGTTTCAGCACCCCTACCTTGTTTTCCATTGCCAATGACCTTACGAAGATGCAGCTCCAGGCCAGCATTGATGAAGCCGATATAGGGAAGATAAAAGTCGGACAGGATGTCACTTTCAGGGTTGACGCTTATATGGACCAGACATTTTCGGGAACGGTAAGGCAGGTCAGGCTTCAGCCTGTGACCTTGCAGAATGTCGTCAATTACACAGTGGTTATTGACGTGCCGAATCCCGACAAGAAGCTTATGCCCGGGATGACGGCTAACCTCACTGTCAAGATACAGGAAGCGCTCAACGTAATTAAAATACCGTCGGCCTCGCTGAGGTTCTGGCCGCCACAGGATTATCTTGAAAAACACATGAAAGAATACCCCGATTCCACCCAGAAGATGCTCGAAAGGGTACTGAAGTTCATGGCCCGCAAGCAATCCGGACAAGGTTTCGGCGGCCAGGGCGGAAGCGGAGGAGCGGCAGGTTCGGGTATGGCGGCAGGCAATGGAGCCCAGGCCAGCGGCGGCGGACAGCAGCCGGCAGCCGGCGGTCGGCAGCCGGCAGGTGGCGGACAGCAGTCGGCAGCCGGCGGTCGGCCGATGGCATTCGGCAATCAGCAGGCGGCAGGTGGCGGACAGCAGTCGGCAGGCCAGGGCCGTCAGGGCTGGGGAGGCCAGGGTGGTGGCTTCAACCGCCAGAAAATGGGCATGGTATGGGTAAAACAGGGCGATTTGCTTTTCCCCCGCCGTGTTAAAACCGGGATCTCCGACAACAGCTCCACCGAGGTTGAAGGTAATTTAAAAGAAGGGGATGAACTGGTGACTGGCATTGTAAATACAAGTTCAACCCAGCAAACAACCCAGCAGCAAAACCCGTTCGCTCCTACGATGGGTCGTCCGCCCCAGGGTGGTGGAAGCGGCGGCGCAAGAGGAGGACGCTGATATGAAAGAGACTATCATTTCGGTTAATCACCTGGTCAAGATCTATAAAATGGGAGACCTCGAAGTGCATGCACTGAGGGGGATAAAGCTCGAGATCTATAAAAGCGATTTTGTGGCTATCATGGGGAAAAGCGGTTCAGGCAAATCCACCTTCATGAACATCGCAGGCTGCCTCGATGTGCCAACGAAAGGTGAATATATGCTCGATGGCGTGGATGTGGGAAAACTGAATAAAGACGAGCTTGCCCATCTGCGGAATATAAAAATCGGGTTTGTATTCCAGTCGTTCAACCTCCTTTCACGTACATCAGCCCTTGAAAATGTTGAACTGCCCCTGATGTACAACAGTAAAATCACTTCGAAAGAAATGAAGGAACGCTCAATAAATGCCCTTGAATCAGTGGGCCTTGCCAGCCGTGCTCACCATTTCCCAAGCCAGCTTTCAGGAGGGGAACAGCAACGTGTTGCCATCGCAAGGGCCCTGGTGAACAACCCGGTCGTGATCCTTGCCGATGAACCTACAGGGAACCTCGATACACGCACATCCGTAGAGGTGATGAGCATTTTCCAGAAGCTGAATACCCAGGGCATCACAGTCATAATTGTGACCCATGAACCCGATATTGCTGCTTATACAAACAGGAATGTGACTTTCAGGGACGGGCGGATTCAAAAGGATTTAACGGTGGAAAAACCCCGGAATGCCGCGATAGAACTTTTAACCATGCCCGTTTTATCAGAGGAGGATACGATATGAAACTCAGAAACCAGTTAAAGGCGGCATTACGGTCATTAGGCAAGAATAAAATGAGGACTTTCCTCACCATGCTTGGGATCATCATCGGTGTTGCGTCGGTGATTGCCATGCTCGCTATAGGTCAGGGTTCCAAGGAAAGCATCCAGAAACAGATTGCCAATCTCGGCACAAACCTCCTGACCGTGTTCCCTTCGGCCAGTATGACCGGGGGAGTAAGGATGGAAGCAGGGTCAAGCGTGAAGCTGACGATGGACGATTACAAAGCGGTTTCAAGCCGTTGCCCGGCCGTTTTATATTCCACCCCAACCGTCAGGACCAGCGGGCAGCTTATTGCAGGCGGCCAGAACTGGAGGACCACGGTATGGGGGGTCTACCCCGATTATTTCAATATCCGTAACCTGGAAATTGAAAAAGGCGCAGCCTTTACTTTGAACGACGACCGTACAGCAACGAAAGTATGCGTGATCGGGCAAACGGTGAATAAATACTTATTTGGTGAAGGCCAGGATCCCACCGGCAAGATCATCCGCATTAACAAAATCCCCTTCCAGGTAATAGGCCTGATAGCAACGAAAGGCCAGAATGCCTGGGGCCAGGACCAGGACGATATCGTGATTGCGCCTTTCAATACTGTACAAGTGCGCATGATGACCGTGGCCTATATCCAGAGCATCATGCTGTCGGCCACATCAGAAAAAATGATACCTGAAGCTACCGATGAAGTCACCCAGGTTTTAAAAGAACGGCACAGGCTGGGGCCTTCGGAAGACCCGGATTTCAGCATCCGTTCACAGGCTGATATTTCCAGCGCCGCAACGGCCACCTCCGGCATATTAACCGCATTGCTTGCAAGCATAGCAAGTATTTCACTGCTCGTGGGGGGTATCGGCATCATGAATATCATGCTGGTATCGGTTACCGAAAGGACCCGTGAGATTGGTATCAGGATGGGCGTAGGCGCCAGGGGCAGGGACGTATTGCTTCAGTTCCTTATCGAAGCCCTGATGATCAGCCTTATCGGCGGGTTACTCGGCGTAGGTCTCGGGATCATAGCCTCAGGCGTGATAGCCAGTATTATGAGCTGGCCTGTCACCATCACGATCCAGTCGATTGTGCTTTCGTTCATGTTTTCGACCGTGATCGGTATTTTCTTCGGATGGTACCCGGCCCGCAAGGCTGCAAGCCTTAATCCTATCGATGCATTAAGGTACGAATAGGGGGCTGATCACTTTCTCCCGGTAAGATCCAGTATCCCGTTGATGAACGTCAGGGGATGGGGCGGATTACCCGGTACATAAAGATCGGGACTGCAGGTTTCAGGGAAGCTCCTGTTTGTTTGCCTGCTGTTCTCAAAGATGCCTCCGCTGATGGCCGCCGTTCCGGCAAGGACCAAAATTTTCGGGGAAGGTATGGCGTCATAGCAGATCTGTAAGGCTTCAGCCATATTCCCGCTGATGGGGCCGGTGAGCACGATGCCGTCGGCATGCCTTGGGGATGCAACGAATTCAATTCCATAACGGCCCATGTCAAAGTTCACGTTACCTGCTGCATTGAGTTCCATTTCGGCCGAATTATCTCCCCCTGCCGATACCTGCCGCAGTTTAAGTGCATGGCCGAAATAGGAACTTATCTCCTTTCTTACCATGGCCTGGTCGATCGTAATTGGAATATCTTCCCCGGCTTTTATGATCAGTTTCTCCCTGTTGTTTGTTGCCAGCCTGTGATCGTTGGTAAACCTTATCCTGCCTGCAGTGGCGAAGCTGCATTCCATGCAGAATTCGCATTTCCCCAGGTCGAGGGTGAAGGGCCCTGAAGTGATTGCTCCCACAGGGCATACATTCACGGCCGATTTTTCTTCAGCCGGGGTGATATCGCCGCTGATCACGGGCCGGCCGCGGAACCCTTCGGGAATAACGGCTTTGCGAAGGTCTTTCACGTACTGCCTGCCGTGGCGGCGGAATATTCTGATAATGCTTAATGCCATCGTTTATAGATCATGTCCGCAGTATGATAAATTGTAGCTCTTATTGCATAAAGGGAAATCTGATATTTCCTGGTTCCTTACAGCCAGTGCCAGCGCCATCCAGTTATGGAATGAAGGGTCTTTTATTTTGTAATGAATGATCTTCCCATTCTGGTCTGTGACTGCGGAATGCATTATCTCTCCCCTCCAGCCCTCGGCCAGCGACAAGGCAAAGCTTGAAGGACGAAGGCTGAATTCATATAAGGGTTGGGCCGGTTCCCTTTCAAAATCCTTTCCCATAAGAAAATCCCTGATCAGCAGAATTGATTTATCAACTTCCTGCTTCCTGAGCATGGCCCTGGCCCAGACATCCCCCTGGTGAAGGGTTACGGGCTCATAAACTATATCAGTAAAGGCCTGGAAGGGATGCGACCACCTGATATCACGTTTGACCCCGCTGCTCCTGGCTGCCATGCCAACAGCGCCTATCATCCCTGCCTGGCGGGCGCTGACTTTGCCGATGCCTTCAAAACGGCTGAGGACGCTGGGGTTTGTGAACATCTCATGCGTGATCTGCCCGTATCTTTCTTCTACTTCTTTCAGTTTCGAGAGCAGGAGTTTAATAAAACCTCCGTTTAAAGGATAATGGCTTCCGCCCGTACGCACCAGTCCTTTCCCGAAACGGTTCCCGCACCACGACTGGGTTGTGTTGATCATGATAGTACGGAGGGCTTCGTTAACAACCTGCCCGAACTGGTAAGCAATATCTGTGCAAAGGGCTGCCGTGTCGCCAATGTGGACTGCAATCCGCTCAAGCTCAAGGGCAATGGTCCGTTCCCTTTGCAGGGCTGCAGCAGGTGTAACCCCGGCAAGGGTTTCGAGAAGCTGGGCATGGGTTAATGAGTGGCCTGCGGCAGTATCGCCTGCAATGCTTTCAGCTAGAACTGCACGCTGTATCCCTGTTTGCTTTTCCAGGAACAGCGTTTCCATCCCCCTGTGCTGGAACCCCAGCTGGATCTCGAGGTGAAGTACCTTCTCGCCATTGCAGCTGAAACGGAAGTACCCGGGTTCAATAATCCCGGCATGGATGGGGCCTACACCAACTTCATGGATACCCTCGCCTTCGATGGAGAAAAAGGGATAAGGGATGGGGGATGCAGGATGAATGATTCCTGATGCGGGATCCTGTATCCTGCATCCTGCATCCGGATTATGCAAACGTACCGGTTTCAGCCAGGGATGACCGCTGAATACAATCCCATACTGTTCCCATATCTCACGCTCATACATATGAAATGAAGAATGCAAAGCAGTAAGTGATGAAAGAACATGCAGTGGGGAGGCAGCCTGCTCGTGGGAAAGCAATACAAAATCTTTTTTATGGTCAGAGGCGATACAGCAAAAAAACCTCAATGCTGCTCCAAGCGGTACCGCGTGATATGTAACGCAGTGACATCCCTCATCCGCCATCAGTTCATTCACCTTTGCAAAAAATTCCGGATAATCAAACAAAGGGATGTCGGCGAGCGGAACAATAAAAGGGTTTGTATTTATTGTCATCGCGGCAGGTTTTGAATAATATCATTGATCAGGCCCCTGAAAAAAGCCGGTTGGGAAAAGCATATAAAAATCACGAGGCCGAACAGCACAAATTGTGAAACTGTTTGCCAGGGATTTACTTTCTCATGCTGTTTGCCCGATGAAGTGCGGGGCTGTGAAAAAACAATGTGTAAAACCCTTGTAAGCAGGGCATACAGAACGTAGCAAAGCAGGAGGGCGGCCACCGCCAGGTAGAGGTAATCCCCGTTTGCCGCCATGGCTTTGAACATCAGCAGTTCCGAAATAAACATTCCTGAAGGGGGGATTGCGGTTATGCAAAGAAGACCCAGTAAAAGAGCAGTTGCGCCGGCGGGGTAGAGGTTCATATAATTTCCCGATTCGTCAAGGTTATAAGTGCCCATGACTTTGTACGATTGCCCCATCTGGTAGAAAAGGCCCGCTTTGGCGAAGGAGTGAAGAATGATATGCAGTATGGCTGCGTAGTATCCTATACCGCCCATTCCAAGCGCTATCGCGACAATACCCATATTTTCCAGGCTGGAGTACGCCAGCATCCGCTTGTTGTGTTTGGCTTTAAGCATGTACCCTGCCGAGATCAGGAGTGATAGGAAGCCTGAAAGAAGCAGCACATGGTTCATGAACGGCAGGATGGGAGTGGCCGAGAACAGGGCATAAATGCGGAAAATAGCCAGGAACCCTACGTTCATCAGGGTAGTTGAAATAAAAGCGCTGATAGGCGGGGGAGCCACGGTATGCGCATCCACGGTCACCGTATGCATCGGGAAGAGACCCATTTTGGTGCTGTAGCCCACGAGTACGAAAACAAATGCGATCTTAAGGTACAGAGGGTTTGCCATGCGGGCAATTTCGGTGATGGAAGAAAATGAAAGATGCAGGAGGCGGGCATCCCTTACTGTGAACCCCAGGAAAAGAATACCGATATATGCGAGGGCGATACCTATTGAACAAACAAAAACATATTTCCAGGTAGCTTCAAGGGCAATGGCTGTGCGGTCATGGTAGATGAGGGCAGCTACGGCAAGCGTCGTGGCTTCCACGAAGATCCATACCGTGGTCATCCCGTTGGCCAGGTATGCTCCCGTCATCGAAGCAATGAGGGCAATGAGGGCAGCATGATAGATGGCATAGATCCTGGGCGGATCATTTTTAACATAAATAAACCCATGGTAAACCGTAGTGATGCTCAGTATTGAAAGCACCGACTGCAGCAGCAGGCCCAGGGTGTCGAATGTAAAATAATCGAGGACCGTCTCACCCCTGTGCATCCAGCAATAGATCGTAAATGCAATATGGACAAGGGTGTAAAATGATGTAAGCGTTCGTGCAAGGGGTTTTGAATGGATAAGCCCCACAAGCAGGCCGAGCACCAGGGAGATGGCGAAAAAGAGGATGAATATGTAAGCAGCCTCAGTCATCTTTCAAAATCGTTAAATCATCAGTCTGCTGCCTCAGCCGCATCACAAAGATCCCCAGTATCAGCACGCTCACAAAGATATCCAGCAGTATCCCGAGGTTAATAAGCATGGGGATCTCGCTGCCAATGGCCAGCGAAAGCAGCAGCACTGCATTTTCGATCACCAGGAACCCAACCAGGTGCGAGAAGATCTTACGGTGCGAAATGATAAGGAACAGCCCGGTAAATACGGCAAAGAATGAAACAATAAAAAACAGCAGGTTATAGGGGGTGGTATTCATTGAGAATGAAACCACTATACTCAGCAACAGCCCCATGGTCACAAATAACAGTGAATAGAAAGACGGAAGGGCTTTTTCGTGGACCCTTGCCACGCCTGTTTTTCGGATCACCGTAAACAGCAGGTAAGGCACCACGATCACTTTAAAAAGCAGGGTTTCTATGGCGACGAAAAGCACAGTGGCGAGGGTGATCCTGTCGAGCTGCAAAAAGGATAAACCAAACAGCAACAACCCCTGGAGGCCGACAAGTCCTGCATATATCCTGAACCTCTCGGTTACGCTGAGGTAGATCAGGCTGATCGCAAAGACGATGATGAGCATTGAGGTCATATCAGCGGATGAGGTTGCGGGTTAACAGTAATACAACGATAAAAGCGATCAGTGCGATGGAACTCAGGGTAACGATGAACTGCGGATTTTTAGCCAGTTTTTTTCTGGCGCGGAATGATTCCATGAGCCCGATGGCAGCAGCAAACCCTGCCTGGACAAGGAAGAACAGCGGCATATTCGCCCCCAGCCATCCGCCTTCAACAGGTAAAATTAAATTCGCGATAAGCCCCCCGTACAAAACGAATTTGAGGTTTGTCCCTGTCTGGATCAGGGCCAGGTCGACGCCGCTGTAATCGAGTATCATTACTTCGTGGACCATGGTGAGTTCGAGATGTGTTTTAGGGTCATCAACAGGCATACGGCTGTTTTCTATCATTGCGATCTGGACCAGGAGGTAAATTGCAATGGCTCCTGCGATCAGGGAGAATTCGCCTGCAAACTGGAAATGTGAAAAGATACCCTGCATTGAAAGTTGTCCTGAAAGCAGAGACAGTGTCCCAAGCAAAATGAAAAAAGCCGGTTCGGTAAGCATCGAATAAAGGGCTTCACGGTTGGCGCCCATGCCTTCGAAGCTGCTCCCGGTATCGAGTGCGCCAAGGATGAAGAGAAGTTTGCCAAGGGCCAGCAGGTAAGCAAAGAGGATGAAGTCGCCTTCAAACCCAAATGCAGAAGGCATACCGGGGAAAGGCAGTAAAAGCAGGGCACAAAAAATAGTGGCGAGGTAAACGGCGGGGGCCAGCCTGAAGATGAAACTGGTAGTTGTGCTGAACACGCTGCTTTTCCTGAAAAAAAGGTTAATGTTCTTCCATGGCTGCAGTAATCCCGGCCCTTTGCGGCCGCTTGCAATGCTTTTAACCCTGAGGATAATCCCGGGGAAAAAGATTGCAGATGCTATAGCCAGCAGGGTTCCCGTCATATCAGTTTCAGATAAAGAAGAACAAAGATCAGGAGGATAAAAATAAATGCATAAAGCACGTAATGTCTGATGTTGCCGGTTTGAAGCCGGGCCAGCTTTTTCAGTACCAGCCACGACAAGTCGGTGAGCTTGCCCAGGCCTTTGCTGAAAATATCCCCGGTTTGAATATGCATTGAACGTTTGTGCGGGAAGATATCCTCAGCTGCAATGGCCCTGAACTCCTCCCTGTTCTGCAACACAGGCTGGGCCAACTCTGAGAGGTTCCCTGAAAATGAAGCCCCGGTATATTGCTGCCTCGCGGTCCCATGGGTATACCCGCAACCCCAGGTGGGGCCGTATATGACTTCCCGATTTTTCAGCAATCGCAATCTTAACAAAAGTATTGCGGTGACAAGGCTTACCAGGATAAGCCCGAAAAGACTGATTTTACTTAATGCGACGGCAGGAAATATACCCGCAGGCAACATCCCCGGATGGAACTGGCTTTCGACAAGCCCGGCGATGGGAGTGATAAACACAAGTGGCATCAGTCCGATCCCGAGGATCACAAATGCAATCAGTAACTGGGGAAAGATCATGTCACTGGTTACTGTGCCTGGTTGTATAGGGATGTTTTTTCGGGGGGTGCCGAGAAAGCTTATGCCAAAAGCCCTTGAGAAGCTGAAAATGGCCAGTCCCCCTATCAGCGTAAGGCTGAGAATGATCAGGAGGAAGAGGATGGACAGGTATTCGTTCCCTGCGCCAAGGCCTTTGAAGAACCCTGCATATAAAAGGAATTCCGAGATGAACCCGTTGAGGGGAGGAAGTGCGCAGATAGCAGCCGAGCCGAAAAGGAACAAGCCGGCAGTGCGGGGAAGCGAATGTACCAGCCCTCCCAGTTCTTCGATATTCCTTGTGTGTGTTGCCCTGAAAACCGAGCCCGAGCCGTAAAAAAGAAGGGATTTAAACAGTGAATGGTTCAGGACATGGAGCAGGCTGCCCGTGAAGCCCAGAACGGTAAGGACGGGATTATGCAAGGCAATCCCTATGGATCCCAGGCCCATTCCCAGGCCGATGATCCCTATGTTTTCGATGGTGGAATAAGCCAGTACCCGTTTAATGTCTTTCTGGGTTGTCGAAAATAAAATGCCCAGTAATCCGGTGCCGGTTGAGACAATGAGCAGGACCAGGCCAATGCTGTACCAGTCGGACTGCACCGAAGTCAATACGCGGAAAATGCCGTAGATCCCCATTTTGATCATCACCCCCGACATCACCCCCGAAACATGGGACGGGGCGGCAGGATGTGCTTCGGGGAGCCAGGTGTGGAAAGGCATGAACCCTGCTTTGATGCCGAAACCTGCAAAGAACAGAAGAAAAAGCCCTGTGTTGTTGTGATTTGAGAACCAGGTGGGGAGAGCATCGAAACTCATTTGGCCTGTGCCGGCTTCGGTGATAAGGAAGGCAATCAGCAGGAAAAGAAAGCCGATATGCATCTGTACCAGGTAATTGACTGCCGTTTTCAGGGTTGACCGTTTTTCAGCCTCGAATAAAATCAGCATGAAAGAAGAAACGGCCATCAGTTCCCAGGCGATGAGAAATGAAAGACCGTCACGCAGGGTTAACACGGCAAGCATGGAAAGGTGAAGCCATGCATAGCTGAAATAATGAAGTGAAAACTGGGCCGGGTTTTTGGTTTTTTCATATGCCTTGAGATAGCCCCTCGAGTAGAGCATTCCTGTAAGCACTGTAAAATTGGTTACAAGGATGAAAAAGGAACTTAACTTATCGATGGTGAAACGGAGTTCCCCCAGGTCTCCTTTGAAAATCCAGTTTGTGGCCTGAAGGCTTGCCGTAATTGCCGATCCCGTTTTGAGGCTTGAGGTAACAGGAACCGAAAGAAATTGAAGTATGGCAGGGGTCGAAGTAACAAGGATGATAAACAGGATAAGAGAAAGGGTATAATAATAGCGCACCTTCCCGGGAACTACCAGGATCAGAAACGAAAGTAAAACCGCCGCAGGGATAAAGTATTGCGCCATTGCTTTGCAAAGTAAAAGCAAAGCTTTATAGGGTCACCCGTTTAAAGCGAGAACTTATAAACAGGGATATAGTGAAAAAATAAATGAAGCTTAGTAGTATTTATCAACCTTGGGATTTCCCTTGCTGTCATAATAGGTCCACTTCCCGCTTTTTTTCCCGTTGGTTAAATATCCGTCAAAATCCTTCAGGCCGTTTTTATGATAACCTACAACCGGCCCTGTATAAGGAGCCCCGTCAAGGAATTTTATCGCAGCGCCCTTCAACTGCGTCCAGGGTACAGGCTCCTGTGCCTTTTCCACTTTTACTTCACGTGGCTTTGCTTCCCGGGGCTTAGATGGCTTTGGTGCTGCAATGGCTTTTTCTTCCTGGACTGCTGCCGGTGGAGCAGAAGCTGCGGGTTTTACGGAATCAACCAGGGTGCCCTCACTCGAAAGAAGCTTGCCATACTTATACATTTCCACAGCCTGTTGCTGCCCGTTGTCGTGCCAGTAGGTCCATGTGCCATCTTTGACTCCTTCTTTGAAATTTCCTTCCATTTGCTTTTGCCCGTTTGGGTAATAATAGACCCATAAACCTTCACGCAATCCTTTATCGAGTTTTCCCTGCATGGTAACTTTCCCGTTATTGTACTCTGCCACATCGCCGGTGAATGGTTTATCTTTGTTGGCAAGGTAAAAAACGCCATTGCGGTCCTGCAACTGGCTGAAAGTCGCAACATCAGGAGAACAGGCATAAAGTAAGATCAAAATGCCGGAAATGAGTAAAATTTTTTTCATGACGGTGGTTTTTAAGTTCAAACTTAGATTTTTACTAAACTTACCCGGATTACGCTTGTGTTAAAAAATTAATCGCATGACTGAAAATCAAGTACCAAATTAATAATTATACATTCAAAATTAATAAAATTAAACAGGTATCAAATATATTTTGCCAAAACAATACATTACCTTAGCGCACAGGAATCCGTTTCATAAATTTCAAATCACCTGATGAATCTTTCTTTCAGAAAAAAACTCATCCTGTTCAGCTTGCTTTTAGCTGCCTCCGCATATGGGTTTGCCGGCCCAGGCAAGGATTCGGTCAGTGTGCATAACATGATCAGAAAAGGCCGGGTGCTTGATGATTCAGATGGAGCGGCAGCCCAGTCTTTTTATAATAAAGCCGTCAGATTAGCCGATTCTCTGAATTTACAGGATGAAATGATCGCTTCCACCCTGGTAGTCATGGCCGATTATGATACTTACCGCGGGAAACTTGATTCGGCCATGCACCTTTCGCTTAAGGCATTGAAATTCTATGAGGATAATGGAAAAACAAAAGAAAGTATAAGGTCGCTTTCAAGAATAGGCGATATTTTACGAGCCAACGGAATGTATGACAAGAGCTATGATTATTTCCGCAAAGCGCTCAAGATTCTGAGGGAGGTGAATGACAGCACTTTGCTTGCATCAGTATATAACAGGCTGTCGGCCTCCTATTATGAAGATTTAAAAGTAAGCCTTGATTCTTCCTCCAAATACGCTTTGCTTTCCCTGTCAATCGCCAGGAAGCTGAATCTCCGGGGCCGCATATCCAACAATCTGAATATACTCGGCTCAATAGAGTCGAAAAAGGGGAATTATCTAAAGGCTATCGATTACTACAACCAGGCCCTGCCAATACTCAGTGAAGTGGCTCCTGTTGACATGGCATTGACCCTTGCCAATATGGGTTCGAATTATGAGAAGATTAAAAACTACGGGAAAGCCGAAGAAGCAAATTTAAAGGCCCTGGAACTGGCCAGGAACGCCGGTATACCACAGTATATCTGGATGGCATGCAAGAACCTTTCGTCAACCTACCAGGAAACAGGAAGGTACAAGGAAGCTTGCAAATACCTTGAACTATATTCCCAGATAGAATCCGAATTGTTATCCCAGCGTGTATTGGTCCAGGTACAGGATTTCGACAACCGTATCGAGATAGAAAAAAGGAATGATGAAAATAAGCGCCTTGAATACGAGCAACAGATCACAAAAGGACAGTTTAAATTTACACTGATCCTCTCCATTTTTCTGTTTTTCATTCTTATATCGGCTGCGGTCTTCCTGGTTTTCCAGCAGAAGCAAAGAAGGAAAATTAACCAGGTTGTCGCCAAGCTCGACCAGTCAAATGTTGTGCTCAGGCGTTTTATTTCTATCCTCGCACATGACCTTCGATCGCCTTTCAATTCGATCCTGGGATTTTCCGACATCTTGAAAAACGAACCGGACCTCAGCGAGCGGGAACGCGAAATGGCCGTCAACTCCTTATCGCAGACAAGTCACCTGACCTATCACCTGCTTGAAAGGCTTCTCGAGTGGTCCCAGCTTGAGTCGGGTTCCATACATCCGAAAAAGAAACTTTTCCTTTTAAACGAGCATATCGTTGAAACAATCTCGCTGCTAAACCATGCTGCGCAATTGAAGAATATTGTACTTGAATTTAAGGCAATAGCCGAGGTTAAAATATTTGCCGATCCCAACATGATCCAGACGGCTGTTCGCAATGTAATCTCAAACGCAATTAAATTCACAAGACCCGGAGGATGGGTTAGTGTTTCCCTTGAAACCAGTGAAGATATTGTTCATGTCGTTATACAGGATAACGGTATAGGAATGACAGCCGACGTCCTGGATAAAGTGTTCAGGATTGAGGAAAACTACAAATCAAAAGGCACATCGGGAGAATCGGGGACCGGTCTCGGGCTTATACTCTGTAAGGAGTATATTGAAATGAACGGGGGGAATATCAAGATTATCAGCGATCCGGAAAAAGGGAGCACATTCACTCTTGAATTGCCATTGGGGATGGATCAGCTGACCTAAGTGGTCAGATTATAAGCTATACGGTTTGATCAATTTACCTGAACTCATTCAAAGCCGGACCGTCGGTTCGAAGTCCCCGTCCTTAATCATCAGTAAATTCAACCTTATTCCCAACCCGCGTTTCAGCCATGGATAATGAGATTCTAAAATTTAAAAATTACCTGGCACAGCTTACCTCAATTGATGATAAATCCTTTGAGATGGCTGCTGAATATTTAAAAATTGAGAAAATATTCAGGGGAGACTATTTAATTAAAGAAGGACAAATTTGCAATAAGATTGCATACATAGCCGAAGGGCTCTTCAGGATTTACAATTTAAAGGACGGCTTGGAGATAAACACCTGTTTTTGTCTGGAAAATTCAATAACAACATCGTTTAGCAGTTTTGTTTACCAGGTTCCTTCTGTTGAAAGTATACAAGCTCTTGAAGACTCCCTGGTAGTTACACTTTCCTATGGGAATTTGACAAAACTGCAAAAGGCAAGTGCAAAGTGGCAAACAATCAGGCAATTGTTTACCGAAAAAGAGTGCCTTCGATTGTCCGACAGGGCAAGTTCATTAAGTTTTGAGTCAGCCCTGGAGAAATATGAAAATCTTCTTAAACTCCAGCCCGATATTATTCGAAGGGTGTCCATTCAGCATATTGCATCTTATATCGGAGTGTCAAGGGAAACATTAAGCCGGATCCGTTCCAGGATCTGACAATGTATTTTTGTGACAAATGTCAATTGAAACCAGCTTTTTTACCAATTATTTTGCTTCATAATTATAAACTAAAATTAAGTTATGAAACGAAAAGGAATACATAAGCCTACGGTAGAAGATGCAATTGAGTTAAGCGGAATTGAAATATTGCATCCCGGCGGGTTTGAATTAACCAAAAGGACTGCTGAACTTTGCGAATTAGCAGAAGGAATCAGGGTTTTAGATGTGTCAAGCGGACGGGGAACCCAGGCAATATATTATGCTAAGACATTCGGTGCAAATGTAACCGGGCTGGATATCTCGGAAGAAATGATTAAAACAGCTACAAAAAGTTCAATAGAAAATGGTGTAATGGATAAGGTAAAATTTATCCTGGGGGATTCCCAGAATCTGCCATTTAATGATAATGAGTTTGATGTTGTCATTAATGAATGTGCAGTTGGAATACCCGATGATTCTCAGAAAGTGTTAAATGAAATGCTCAGGGTTGTTAAACCAAACGGGGCAGTTGCTATTCATGAATCGACCTGGAAAAAGTCATTGCCGGAAAAGGAAAAGGATGAAATTTCAGAAAGATATGGAACAACACCACTGGAATTTACTCAATGGAAAGAGATGTTGGAAAATGCAGGAGCTATTAATATAGTCGGTGAATTTGAGCAATGGTCAAAACCTGAAATGTTCTGGAATATCAGGAAAGACAGAAAAGTAAAAAACTATAAAAGCGTTATGTCAATCGGTGAAAAGATTTTAACTGCATTCAGGGTTTTTAACATTCATGGATTTAAAGGGGTTATTAAAGTATTTGAAAACGAAAAATATTTCTTCAGAACAGTATTAAGGGGAGAATTAGGATATGCTTTATTTAAAGGAATAAAAAAAGCCGGAATCGATTGATTACCAGCTTTTTTAGATTTTCTCAGTAGCCCCGATAGGAATCGAACCTATATTTAAAGTTTAGGAAACTTCCGTTCTATCCATTGAACTACGGGGCCAATGGGGGTGCAAAGGTATAAAAAATTCTTTTGAAGGAATCAAGCAGGCAGCACATTAGAGAATAACCAGAATCCCCTTCACGGGATCCATGATCAGATAAGCCCGTTATCTATTACATAATGAATGATCTCGGAATTGTTTTTCAGGTTCATTTTCTTGAGGATGCGGGTGCGGTAGGTGCTGACAGTACGGTCGCTGATGCCAAGTTTTTCGGCTATTTCAATCAGTGATTTTCCCGATCCCACCATACACATTACGTCGAATTCACGGTCGGAAAGCCGTTCATGCGGCGATTTATCGTTCAGCTCATTTAGTTCGTCGGCAAGCTTCTCTGCAATTGCAGGGGTTATGTATTTACCGCCTGTACTGACTTTGCGGATAGCTTCAACGATCATTTCAGGTGCCATCTCCTTGGTGAGGTAGCCTGAGGCCCCGGCTTTGAAAGCCCTTATGGCAAAACGGTCCTCGGGATAAATGCTGAGCATGATTATCTTTACATGGGGCTGGATCTTTTTCACGTCTTTAATGATCTCCAGACCATTGCGTCCCGGCAGCGAGATATCAAGAATAATTACATCCGGTTTATTCGATGAAACAAGCTTCAGGGCTTCGGCAGCATTCTTTGCCATACCCACAACAGCTATTCCTGTTTCAAGCTTCAGGATGGTTTTTAAACCTTCACGAACAATGGCGTGGTCATCAACAATCAGTATATTGATCATAGTATTTATGATTGCGGATTTGGTTGCAGGGGAACCTCAAGCAAAACCGTGGTCCCTTTCCCTTTGATCCCGGTGATTTTTAACTGGCCTTTCAAAAGTTTAACTCTTTCCTGCATGCCTATGATCCCGAATGAGCGTTTATGGTTCAGTTCTTCTTCCCGTATACCGATACCGTCATCCTTCACGCGCAGCAGGAACTGGTGCTGCTGCTTGCGAAGGAATACTGTAACCTTACCGGCTCCCGAATGCTTGGCTATATTATTCATTATCTCCTGGAATATCCTGAAGACTGCAGTGGACAGCACAGGGTCAAGTTTAAAGTCTTTAGGATATACCGTAAAGCCTGTGGTAAACCCCGTTCGCTCCCCGAAATCCCTTGTATACCATCGCAGGGTTGCAATAAGTCCCAGCTCGTCAAGCACTTCCGGGCGTAATTCCGTTGCGAGTTTGCGGATCAGGTCGACTGTACTTTCTACCAGGGCCGACATTGAACGGATATGTTTTTCAATTTCCGGATCAGGGTTTCCATGCCCCAGGCGCCTGCGCAACAATGACAATTCCATCTTCAGCGCCGAAAGGGATGATCCCACCCCATCGTGGATTTCACGTGCAATGCGCTTTTTTTCCTTCTCCATCCCTGCTTCAATATGTGCCGAAAGATCACGAAGTTTCTGGGTCAACCCCTGCATTCGGTCCTCCGACTGCCTGCGGTAGGTCATATCAAGAATGGAAATAAGATATTCATCAGGATTAACGAGACTTACCACGTTAGCCTGGGCAATTGTGGCCGCTCCGTTTAAGGTTATCAGTGTAAGTTCAAAGGCTTTGTTCCCTGCCAGGGGAGTACTGCCACCTATGACCGAAGAAAGCATCAGCCGGGATTCATCTGAAATAAACCGGCAGAAATCCTGGTTCATTATGATATTAGGATCCGTTCCAAGCAAACCGGCACAAAACTTATTTGCAAAGAGGATGGTACATTTTTCATCCAGGACAAGATATCCCACAGGGGCGATATCAAACAGGGATTCATACCTGGCAGGCAAGGGGTTCATACATCCCGGAATTACTTATTGAGAACAGGAAGAATGACACTTTAATTTCAAAGGTAATATTACTGTTTTTTCCCGAATTCAGTTAACAAGTTTAACAAAATACGTCTGGCGAATTACAGATTAATTTATAATATCTAAAATCTTTATATCATAAGGACTGCCTAATGAGCATTATAATAATAAGATGTAAGGGAAACAATTACAACATCAGGATCATTAATCACTACACTTTAATTATTCAGTATCATACAATGCCAAACACGGGCCCTGACTACATTTACATTATGATATTTTGCATCTTTTGTTAAATGCTTTTTGGCTATGAGACAAAGTAAAACAGCCTTGCTGGAGGAAATCGAAACTCTGAAGAAAGAAAACAAGGCCCTGCAGGGTCTTTTCAGCAATTTACAAAACCCTGAATTACAATGGTGGGCCAGGTATAATGCTGAATTTATTATAACCCTGAACAGGGATGAGCAGATGCTCTCGGTTTCACCAACGGTTATTTCATTGATGGGATACTCCCTGGATGAATTTACAGGAAAAGATTTTCATTTTTTCATTCATCCCCTCGATTTACCCGTGATCAGGAGATCACTGGAGTGGGTCATGTCGGAACCTGATTCCCAGGAAGTATGCCATGTTCGCGGAAGGGATTCACTGCATAACTGGCTGTGGCTTGAAGCCAGCATCATCAACCAGATCAATGATCCCGAAATTGCTTCCCTGATGATAGTCTTCAAGGTACTGAAGCTCGCGAAAGATTCTCATGGAGTTGGGTCATTACCAAAAGTGCAATACTCCGATCTCTTTAAAGCAATCAAAGACGCATTGTATGTAAATGTGCTTAAGGGGGACGGAACATTTGGCAATTTTATCGAGATTAATGAAGTTTCCTGCAAGATGCTTGGCTATACCAGGGAGGAATTCATGGAGATGTCGATTGAAGATATAGGGGGACGGATTGAGGAAGAGGATATCAGGGGAGTTCATAAAAAACTGACTGAAGGGGAATCGGTTATTTTTGAAAGCCTGCAACGGGCCAAAAACGGGAAGCTGATTCCCGTTGAAATCCATACCATCCTGTTACGATTCGAAAACCAGCGTGGAATGATAAGCCTTGTAAGGGATATTACGGAAAAGAAAAAGGCGGAAGAGGAGAGGCAGAAAGCTGAAAAACACCTGTCTATCATAGCAGAGAATACCCAGGATATAATCTGGCTTGCCGATGAGAATATGGTTTTTGAGTATGTCAGTTTTTCGGTTACAAGAGTTCTGGGTTATGAAGTACAGGAGATAACCGGAAAATCATTCAATTCAATCTTAACTCAAACATCCCGGGAAACTGCCGGCAAAGGGATGGAATCGATAATAAACCGTGTTCAATCAAACAGTTTTGCCGATCCAAGCAGGGCCAGGGTAATACAGCTTGAAACAATAAAAAAGGATGGCAGCCTGATATGGATCGAGAACTCTTTTTCACTGATCTTTAGTGACAGGAAAGAGCTGCTTGGGTTTGTGGGTGTGAGCCGTGACATCACCCAACGCAAGGAAGCAGAGAACCTGCTTACCGAAAGCGAGGAAAAATTCAGGGCCATAACCAATACAGCGCAGGATGCAATCATCTCTATTGATGAATATGGAAAAGTAGTTTTCTGGAATCCATCAGCTGAACGGCTATTCGGTTTTCCCAGTGAAGAAGTTCTGGGAAAGAATGTTCATGAATTAATCGCACCGCCTGAATACCTGGAAGCAGCTACAAGGGGAGTAACCGGATTTATCAATTCGGGTTGCGGGAATGCGATCGGTAAAACAATCGAGCTTACTGCAAAAAGAAAAAGCGGGGAGAAGTTTCCGATCGAACTTTCCCTTTCACTGATGAAATTCAGGGGAGCAAACCATGCAATAGGGATCATCCGTGATATTTCAGAAAGGAAGTTTGTTGAAGACGAACGGAAAAAATCAGAAGAGTTACTGAAAAAAAGCGAAGAGCATTATAGGACCCTTTTCACAACTATGGCCCAGGGGGTAGTATACCAGGATGCCACAGGAAATATTTTCCTTGCTAACCCGGCTGCCGAACGTATGCTGGGGTTAAGTCATGACAAGATAAACGGTCGAACTTCGGCAGATCCGGTGTGGAATACAATTCATGAGGACGGGTCGGAGTTCCCTGGTGATACCCATCCTGCAATGCTTGCATTGAAAACAGGGAAAGAGAGTACCGCGGTCATGGGGGTCTTCAATCCCAGGTTTAACAAATACACATGGATCAATGTCAGCGCCAAAGCTATGTTCAGGCAGGGCGAGAAAACTCCATACCAGGTCTTTACAACTTTCGAGGATATCACGCCTATCAGGGAAAACCTTAATGAGATCAGGAAAGCAAACCAAAGGCTTGAAATACTCAGGAAAATCGACAAAGCTATAATACAGTCGAATTTAAAAGTGAGTGATGTTGATGAGATTGCAATGTTGGGGATCACAGGTATGATACCCTGTGATGATATCTTATTAATGACATTTGATTATCCTAATAACGAAGCTGTTTTTGAATCCCGTTTACGGAATGGCAAGTTTTCTAAAATAGAGAATCGAAAGTTCCCGTTGAATTTGTTTGACATGGATACATTTATTCAGGGCGGGACGGATGTACGCATAATCAGCGGGGAAAATGCAGATTCAGGAATTAACCGCTTGATCAGCGAGAGAGGATTTCACAGTTCAATAGCTGTGCCTATATTGCTTGACACTATTGTATCAGGGCTACTGATTATCCTGAAAAAGGAATCAACCGTATTTTCTCCTGTCCACATTCAAATCGTGGAGGATATTGCATCGCTTATATCACTAAACCTGAACAGGAGGGAGCTCAACCGCCGTTTGCAACAATATTCAACGGGCCTTGAGAAACTTGTCAGGGAAAGAACCAGTGAACTACAGGCAATTCTTAAGGCGGTGCCTGATCTTCTCTTCCGTCTGAACCGTGAAGGCATACTGCTGGGGTCACAGAGTGGGTCAAGAACCGATCTGCTAATGCCTGAGGAGCAGTTCCTTGGAAAAAACATTAAAGACGTATTGCCCCCGCATATCCTGGAATCAGTTGCAAAGGCCATTGAGGAAGCATTTACAAGCATGGATATCGCTTCTTTCGAATACGGGCTGGAGATTAATAATGAATCGAAATGGTATGAATGCCGTATCATTTCAACTTCTGAAAATGAAGCTCTTGCTATAATCAGGGACATTTCACAGCGTAAAACTGCCGAGCGGGCCCTTGAATGGAACGAATCCCTGCTGCAGAAAATGACATCGACCTCCCCCCTGGCCTTCTTTGTTGTTGATAACCGCACGGATGCAATACTATACTTTAATCATCAGTTTTGCGAGATCTGGGGTATTACCCATCTTGAAGAAAGGATGAAAAAGGGTGAACTCACAAATAACGGGATCATCCCCGATTGCCTACCGGTACTTAAAGACATACCTGCATTTGCGGCATCCTGCGAACCCCTGCAGGACGAGTTCAATGAAGTGGTGGTTGAGGATGAGATCCCTTTCAAAGACGGAAGGATAATACGCCGCTTTTCAACCCAGATCAGAGGAGAGAAAAACGAGTATTACGGAAGGCTGTACATATTTGAAGATATTACCCAGAGAAAAACAGCTGAACAATTTATCAGCATACAACGTGACCTGGCTGCAAAGCACAGCACGATGATTGATATGGACGAGGCACTGTCGATTTCAATGGAGGCATTAATGCAGATTGAAGGTGTGGATTGCGGCGGGATTTATTTTCTGGATCCTGTGACAGGGAGCCTTAACCTGGTTGCCCACCGGGGATTATCAGATGAATTCGTGTCACAAAGATCGCATTATGAAGCCGATAGTATTCAGGCTAAAATAGTAAAAGGCCGGGGAGCCCGGTATATTAATTATTCCGTGGAAAATCTTCCTGGCGATACATTGGATTCGAGGGAAGGCATCCTCTCACTTGCTATTTTGAGCATCGAGCATGAAGGTGAAATCCTGGGTTGTATCAATCTCGGATCAAGATCGGCCGATGACCTGTTCAAAAACGTTCGCTATTCAGTTGAAAGCCTTGGATTACAGATTGGCGGAACAATCTCCAGGATCCAGGCTGAAACCATGCTGTTGAGAAGCAAGCAAAACTTCCAGGCCTTGTTTGACACCCTGGATGATTTCATGTTCATCCTTGATGCAGGAGGGAATATAATCAGGACCAATCCTGTTGTGAATAATCGCCTTGGATACAAGGCCGACGAACTTCTTGGAGTGAATGTACTCCAGGTCCACCCTCCTGAAAGAAGGGAAGAAGCCGGTTTTATTGTTGGCGAGATGCTTGCCGGCCGGGCCTTATTTTGCCCTGTTCCTTTGATCACGAAAGACGGAACCCGCATTCCTGTTGAAACCAGGGTTGTTATGGGAAAATGGGACGATGAGGATGTACTTTTCGGGATCTCACGTGATATAAGCGAACGTATGAAAGCCGAAGCCGCCCTGAAAATGCAAAGTGCGGCTTTTGAATCCTTCGCGATCCCTATCATTATAACCGACCCCGAAGGCCGGATCACCTGGTCGAATACCAGCTTTTTACGACAATCAGGATACTCATATGATGAAATTATCGGCCAGACCCCCGGGCAACTTGTGAAATCGGGAATCCAGACTGAAGATTTCTACAAGGAGCTCTGGGCAAAAATCAAAAGCGGGAAAGTTTGGAGCGGCGAGCTTATGAACAAAAGAAAAGACGGATCGCTTTTCCCTGAAGAGCTTACCATTACACCGGTTATGGACTATGCAAATAATATATCTTCCTTTATTGCAATTAAAATCGATATTACCGAAAAGAAAAAACCGGAAAAGGACCTCAGGGAAAGTGAGGCACGCTGGAATTTTGCTTTGGAAGGCTCCGAAGAGGGTGTCTGGGATTGGGATATCATAACAAATAATTTTATTGTTTCCAATCAATGGAAACGCATCCTTGGTTACCAGGCTAATGAAATGCGCGGGATAATTAAAATTGAAAATAATGAGCGGACCCATCCCGATGATCTTGAACAATTCAATTCCGATCTTCAGAAACATCTTAACGGGGAATCGGAGATCTACAGGAATGAACATCGTATTTTATGCAAGGACGGCATATATAAATGGATACTCGACAAGGGAAAGGTAGTAAACCGCGATTCCAATGGAAAGCCGCTTCGGATGATAGGAACCCATACCGACATATCCGACAGGAAGAAATATGAAGTTATGCTCAGGCAGGGAATGGAAAAAGAAAAGGAAATGAACCAGCTGAAATCAAAATTTATCTCGGTAGCTTCCCATGAATTCCGTACACCCCTGGCTACTATTCTAGCTACCAGTGAATCGCTATTCAACTACCGTAAAAAAATGACGGAAACACAGGTTGACGAAAGGATCACGAAGATCAAAGACCAGGTAGGAAACCTGAACAGGATCATTGAGGAAGTTCTTAATCTTTCAAAACTCCAGATTAAAGAACGGGAACTTGAACCTGAACTGTTTGACCTCTCTGCCATGATACTTGAAACAATTGAAGAATTCAGGATCCATTCAGGCCGCGACAGCCATCTGGAATTCCATTCAGTTCCTGATAAAATTGAAGTTTATCTTGATAAAAAGAATATTTACCTGGTTGTCAACAATCTGATATCCAATGCAATTAAATATTCCGAACCCGATAAAACCATCAACGTTGATTTGAAGCTCGAAAAGGATTTACTTATCCTTGAGGTAAAGGACCAGGGAATAGGTATACCCGAAAAAGACCTTAAACATCTTTTTACTCCATTCTTCAGGGCATCAAATTCAGGTACGGTAGCCGGCACCGGCCTGGGCCTGAATATAGTGCAGGAATCGGTTCATCGTCACGGAGGAACGATACAGGTTTCTAGCAATATCAACGAGGGCTCACTGTTTACAATAAAATTGCCATGTATACTTAAAATAAAGTAAGGTCAATGCGTATGAAAAAAATACTGATTATCGAAGACCAGGAGATGCTTCGCGAAGAAGTCAAAGACTGGTTCGAATTTGAAGGATATATAACCTACACAGCTTCCAACGGGAAAGAAGGAGTGGATCTGGCAGTCAAACATTTTCCCGACCTGATCCTTTGCGATATCATGATGCCTGAAATGGACGGAAATGCCGTTCTGGAGGCATTACGCCATGACATCAAGACTTCCATGATACCGTTTATTTTTATGACTGCACTCTCCGAGCGGGTCCAGGTCAGGGCCGGCATGGACCAGGGGGCTGATGATTATATTACAAAGCCTTTTACGCATGACGAATTGATGAACGCAGTGCATGCCCGGCTTGAAAAAATCGATTTGCTTACCGAGAGGTCCCAGTCTGCACTCCAGGAGCTCAGGATCAACCTCATAACAAGCCTCCCTCATGAACTCAACACACCTTTGAACGGCATGCTTGGATTCGGGCAGCTGCTGAAGAATTACCCCGACTCATTTACGCCGGAGGAACTGCCCGAAATCGGCAACCGCATTTATACCAGTGCATTGAGGCTGCACAGGCTGATTCAGAATTATCTCCTTTATGCACAGCTCGAGCTGAAAAAGACGGGACTTTCCCGCAGGTTTGAACTTCAGGAACCGATGGAGATCATAACCAGGGTAAGTACCAAGATGGCTGATGATTCTTTACGGTCAGGGGATCTTATACTTGATTGCCGGCAATGTTCTGTGTTTATTGCGGAGCTGGAATTCACAAAGGTGGTGGAAGAAATTGCCGGCAATGCATTTAAATTTTCGTCCCCCGGCACTCCTGTAAAAATAAGTTGTTATTGTTCCGAAGATATGTTCCACATGATATTTGAAGATAAGGGCTGCGGAATTAAAGAAGAGGATTTAAAGAAGATAGGAGCCTTCATGCAATTTGACAGGATGCTTATGGAACAGCAGGGGTTCGGGCTTGGTCTTATTATCTCAAAAAGAATTACTGAACTCTTCAATGGCAGTATGAAAATTGACAGCCAGGTTGGCAAGGGTACAACAATACAGATTTCCTGGCCAGGTCAAAACTGATCAGGCAAGCAGCCTCTTTATCTCGCCAATGAGCTCGCTGATTTGGAAAGGTTTTGCAAGGCAGCTGTCGGAACCAATCAGCCTGGCGGCATCAAGGTGAAGCCGTGATGAAGCCCAGCCTCCTCCCGAAATCGTAATGATTTTCACCTTCGGATAAAATTCCCGCATGTGAAGGATAACTTCCATTCCATGGGTTTTAATAAGTAGGAGGTCAGTGATAACCAGGTCGAACTCCTGCTCTTTCAGGATATTTAAAGCCAGTTCGCCGTCATTAGCCGTAATCACTTCATAACCGTTTTCCTGCAGCAGGAATTTCATCTCCTCGGCAAATGAAGGGTCGTCGTCAATGAACAGAATGCGTGCCATGGCTTGTATTATTTAATATCGCCTCCGTTTTGGGTTCCCACATCCGGAGTAACAAAAAATAAAGTACCATCAGGGTTTTCGGCCATCAGTATCATCCCCTGGGAATCAATACCTTTGAGTTTGCGGGGGGCAAGGTTAACAAGGATGCTGACCCTTCTGCCAATAATATCTTCAGGCTTGAAATATGCCGCAATACCCGATACCACGGTACGCTGGTCAATACCTGTATCAATTTTCAGCTTTAACAGCTTATCGGTTTTGGGAACTTTTTCAGCTTCGAGGATGGTTCCCACCCGTATATCCATTTTAGTAAAATCATCATAAACGATTTCGGGCTTTGCAGGTTTAAGGCTGGTTACAGCCTGGGCTGCTTCATTGGCTGCTTTGGTGTCCATAAGTTTCTGAACCTGTTTCTGAATGATCTCGTCGTCAATTTTATCAAATAATAATGCGGGCGGATTTATTTTCTGCCCGGGCACCAGCCAGTTACAAAGCAAGGCATCCTTCCAGCTGTAGGATCCCAGGTTGAGTGTTTGCCTGATCTTTGCGGCCGAAAACGGCAGGAAGGGTTCGGCCACAATAGATAACTCTGCACAGATCTGGAGAGAAACATTAAGAATTGTTGCAACCCTTTCCTTTTCTGCCGGATACAGTTTCCAGGGCTCGTTATCGGTAAGGTACTTATTCCCAAGCCTTGCCAGGTTCATCATTTCGGCCAGGGCTTCACGGAAGCGGTAAGAATACAGGCTGGCCGCTATCCTGGAAGGAAAGAGCTTCATTTCAGCAAAAGCTGCCAGGTCAGCCAGGGTAAACTCCCCTGGCGAGGGAACCTTTCCGTCGAAATATTTATGAGTCAAAACGATGGTGCGGTTGACGAAATTCCCGAGAATGGCAACCAGTTCATTATTATTCTTCGCCTGGAAATCTTTCCAGGTAAAATCATTGTCCTTGGTCTCAGGTGCATTTGAAGTGAGCACATAACGCAGAACATCCTGTTTGCCGGGGAATTCTTCAAGGTATTCATGAAGCCATATCGCCCAGTTCCTTGATGTGGAAATCTTGTCGCCTTCAAGGTTCAGGAACTCGTTGGCCGGCACATTGTCGGGAAGGATATATGTTCCTTCGGCTTTAAGCATGGCCGGGAAAATGATGCAATGGAATACGATATTGTCTTTCCCGATAAAATGCACCAGCCTGGTCTCAGGGTCTTTCCAGTATTTTTCCCAGTCGGACCTCAGTTCGCGGGTTGCAGAAATGTATCCTATAGGGGCGTCAAACCAAACATATAAAACCTTGCCTTCCGCACCTTCCACCGGGACTTTCACCCCCCAGTCGAGGTCGCGGGTCACGGCACGGGGCTGTAGCCCCTGTTCTATCCATGATTTGCACTGCCCGTAAACATTCGTTCTCCAGTCATCCTTATGCCCTACAAGTATCCATTCCCTGAGCCAGGGTTCATACTGATCGAGGGGCAGGAACCAATGCCTGGTTTCGCGCATCACCGGCTGGTTGCCGCTGAGCACCGATTTCGGGTTGATGAGGTCGGTGGCATTTAACGATGATCCGCATTTCTCGCACTGGTCCCCGTAAGCTTTTTCGAACCCGCAGTTAGGACAGGTGCCGGTGATATAACGGTCGGCAAGAAAATGACCGCTGGCTTCGTCGTAATATTGCTGCGAGACCTTTTCTATAAACTGCCCTGCATCGTACATCTTTCTGAAGAATGCCGATGCGGTCTCATGGTGCATGGGATTGGAAGTGCGGGAGTAGATATCGAAAGAAATTCCGAATTCCTCAAACGATTTTTTAATTATGCCGTGGTATTTATCCACGATCTGCTGGGGAGACACTCCCTGCTGCAATGCTTTGATCGTGATAGGCACCCCGTGTTCATCGGACCCCCCGATAAAGATCACATCCTCACCGTTCATCCGCAGAAAACGAACAAAAATATCCGCAGGGACATAAACCCCGGCCAGGTGGCCAATGTGAATGGGCCCGTTGGCGTAAGGAAGCGCAGAAGTTACAGTATAGCGTTTATACTCCGGTCTTTCCATAATCAGTAAAACAAGAAGCAAAGATACGAATCAATTTTTTACATTTGTGCATATGATTCAGCCACCATACCTCAAGAGAGGCGACAGGATCGCAATTGTTGCACCGGGGAGGGCTATCTCTTTCGAAGAAGTCCATCCATCAATGAAATTATTCCAGAAATGGGGGCTTGAAGTTATATTGGGATCCTATGTTTTCAATATTGAAAACCAGTTTGCGGGCAGCGATGCGCAGAGGCAGAAGGATTTGCAGACCATGCTCGATGATGTTTCGATCAGGGCTGTAATCTGCGCCAGGGGAGGGTACGGCACGGTGAGGATCATCGATAAACTTGATTTTACGAAATTCCTGAGGTACCCTAAATGGATTGTAGGATACAGTGATATGACGGTGCTGCATTCGCATATTCACCGTCATTTCGGAGTTGAAACCCTGCATGCGACCATGCCTGTGAATATGCCTGAAAACAGGCTTGGGGCAACTTCAGTTGAAACACTGAGAAAGGCCTTGTTCGGCGAAGAGATCATCTATGCCAAAAGGCTTGGCCCCCATGACCGTACAGGCGCTTCCGAAGGGATCCTTGCAGGAGGGAACCTCTCGATATTATACAGCCTTATGGGATCTCATTCCCAGATCGACACAAAGGGGAAGATCCTGTTTATAGAAGACCTCGACGAATATCTCTATCATGTAGACCGTATGATGATGAGCCTGAAGCGTGCCGGAATGCTAAGGGATCTCAAAGGCGTTGTCGTCGGCAGCATGCAGGATATGAAAGACAATACCGTCCCCTATGGCAAAACCGCCAATCAGATCATTTACGAAGCCGTTAAGGAGTACAAATACCCGGTTTGTTTTGATTTCCCGGCAGGCCACGGGCCTGAAAATGTAGCCATGATCCTCGGCCGGCGGGTGAAACTGATAGTGGATGAGGAGGTGGCGCTGGGGTTTTAGCTGGATAGCTGGATTGCTGGATTACTGGATAGCTGGATTGCTGGATAACTGGATAGCTGGATTGCTGGATAACTGGATAGCTGGATTGCTGGATAACTGGATAGCTAGATATATAGCATCCGGGCCAAATGAACAAAAACAATGTCGAAGTCCTATGACCTCGGTAAAAAGGGTGAGGACCTTGCAGCAGAATACCTGCTTTCAAAAGGGTATAAAATCCTGGCAAGGAATTTCAGGGCAGGAAAAGCCGAGCTCGACATTGTTGCCTTTGACGGGAAAACACTCGTGATCGTTGAAGTTAAAACCAGGAATACAAATTATTTCGGTGAACCTGAGCAATGGGTTACACCTTCAAAGCAAAAACTCCTGATCAGGGCTGCCAATGCCTATGTGAAACTCAGGGCAATTAAAGGGGAGATAAGGTTTGATGTCATTTCTGTAATTGCGGATGAGCATGGTACCGAGATCCGCCACATCCCCGATGCCTTCTATCCCGTCTAAAATATCCAGCTATCCAGCAATCCCGCTATCCCGTAATCACTTCCTTTCGAAACCGGTAGGAATCTCCATCATAATCAGATGGCATTGATCATTATGTGCCTTGACGACGCCTGAAAGCCTGACTCTGACTTTATGGCCTTCGCTTAACAGGATGACTTCGCATGTTTCTTTTATGTTGCTTTTAAATGCATTTGCAAGGAAGTTGTTAAAGATCAACATACTTTCAGTTGCAAGATGTGAAACGAGAGAGGCCCCCTGTAAATACAAACGCTCTTTGCCAAGCATCTTAGCCCCTTGCAGGTTGATCGCCCTGATCCTTCCCTGTTCTGAAAGGATCAGATAACTCTCAGGGGCAAAGTCAAACATGTCAATATAATTTTCGGCTGCACGCTGGGCGGATATTTTTGCTACCTGGAGCTCATCATTTTGTAATTCCAGTTCAATCTGGTGCACCTCCAGTTCGTGAACAAGTTTAAGGATATCGGCTTCAGAGAGCGGCGAAACCGTTTTTGTTAACTTATTGTTCAGCAGATCTTCCGCCCTTTGGCGCAGGATCTCGGAATCTAAGATGTCATCAGCACTGGACATTGAGAAGGCAAAGGTAAAAGAGGGATACTTACCGGACTATCTTCAAAGGTAGTTAAAAAAACGGACTTGAATTATAAACCGGAAAAATCTTTATTTCCTCCCGAAATCGGCAGGGATCTCGCCCCAGTATTCAGTTTCCCATTTTTTAACCTGGTTCTTCCAGGTGTTGTTCCTGAGCCAGTTCAGGGCGCGTTCCACAAGTTTGAAAAGCTCCCGGTTTTTATCCGAAACTTCAAGTTTCGTATTGATTGCACGTTTCCTGAGCCATGCAATTGCTGTGCGGGAATCGGAATAAACAGGCCAGTCGGAATCCCTTTGTTTCAGGTAGGCCAGGGCATGGACCACTGCAAGGAATTCTCCAATGTTTACGGTTCCTTCAGGGAAAGGACCTACCCTGAAAAGTTCGGCGCCTGAAGCTGTATCAACGCCACGGTATTCAAGCACACCCGGGTTCCCGCTGCAGGCTGCATCTACGCAGATGCTGTCGGCAACAGGTTCGCCTACCAGGGGATTGCTGCAGAGTATTTTCTTAGGGGACTGAAGCCCTTTCTCCATATACTTCCTGGGATCGTCGCTGAACGCGCTAAGGGCAAGGTCTTTCGTGGGGAATCCCTTGTACTTTGCACCGTTAAAGCCGGCCACCTGCTCCCTGCATTTGTCCCAACCCTCGTAGATCCCCGGGTTCCGTCCGTTCCAGACGACGTAATATTTTGACTTTGGCATCGTTTCTTTATCAGCCCAAAAATATGATTAATTTTGAACACTTACTTAAACAGTGAACAGTGAACAGTGAACAGTGAATAGTTATCATTCACTTTCACTAGTCACCAGTCACCATTCACCAACGAATGTCGTCAATCAAGCGCCTTGCCTCACAAACTGCCGTTTACGGGATCCCTACCATCCTGGGACGGTTCCTGCAGTACCTCCTGGTCATACTGCTTACGAGGATTTTCTCAAAGGCCGAGTACGGCACTATCAGTGTGTTTTATTCCTATGCCTCTTTCCTGATGGTGGTACTGACCTATGGGATGGAAACTGCATTTTTCCGTTTCAGTGAAAAAGAAGAGGATAAAGACAGCGTCTTCAGCACCGGGATGATTTCACTCCTGCTTACTTCCGGTTCTTTCATTTTCCTGGCCAGCGTATTTTCAGGGACCATTGCAGGATGGATAGATTATCCCCTGCAGGCAAAATACGTTATATGGTTTGCCTGGATCCTCGGTCTCGATGCTCTCGTTGCCATCCCCTTTGCAAGGCTGCGCTCCCAAAATAAAGCCGCAAGGTTCGCGACTTTGAAAATGGTCAACATTTTTACAAATATAGGACTGACCCTGTTCTTCATTGTCGCCTGTCCGTATGCATGGCAGCATTATCCCCCCATTCAGGGGGTATTGGGCCTGGTTTACCGCCCCGACTGGGGTATAGAATATGTCTTCATCGCCAACCTTGCAGCCAGCATAATTACCCTTGCCTTACTATTGCCCATGTTGCTGAACATGAAATGGAAGATGCATAAGGAATTATGGAAACGAATGTTGTTTTATGCTTTCCCATTACTGTTTGCAGGACTTGCCGGGATGGTGAATGAAACTTTCGATCGCCTCATGCTGAGATATCTCCTTCCGTATTCAAGGGAATTCACCGAGGCGCAGGTGGGGATCTACAGCGCCTGTTACAAGATCTCCATCCTGATCACCTTATTTGTACAGGCATACCGTTTTGCCGCGGAGCCTTTCTTTTTTGCCCATGCCAGGGAAAAGGATGCCAGGCTTACCTATGCCCGCATCATGGATTATTTCATCATCGCAATTTCCACTGTATTCCTGGTCACCATGTTGTATCTCGACGATATCTTCATCCGCCTTATAGGAAAAGATTTCAGGGAAGGCAAAGCTGTAATCCCCGTCCTGATGCTTGCCAACATATTTCTCGGCATTTATTACAACCTTTCCATCTGGTACAAGCTTACAGGGAAAACGATTTGGGGCGCCTGGCTCTCATTGATAGGAGCTGTCATAACACTGGGGCTGAACTTCTGGTGGATCCCGCTCAGCCCCGACCACTTCATTCACGGGTATATTGGTTCTGCCTGGGCTACGTTTATCTGCTACGGGTCCATGATGGTGATCGCTTACCTTCTCGGGCAAAAATATTACCCTGTACCTTACAGGATCTGGAAAGCAGCCGGTTATACCGGCCTTGCACTACTCCTCTACCTGGTCAGCGCATATTTCCGCATCCCGCATCCTGTATTCCGCATCCTGTTTCATACCGGATTGCTTATGGTTTTTCTGCTTACTGCTTTCCTGGTCGAAAAGCCCCGCCTTTCAAAGGCCCCCGATTGAGATTTTTATTACCTTTGCACATCAAAATTCCCTATGAGAATCAGGATAGTAAACAATTCCCACCATCCTTTGCCGGCATATGAAACCATTGCTTCAGCAGGCATGGACCTCAGGGCTTTTATCCCTGGTGATATGGTTTTGAAACCCCTCGAAAGAGCCTTGGTCCCAACCGGATTATTCATTGAACTCCCGCTGGGGTTTGAAGCCCAGGTAAGGCCCCGCAGCGGCCTGGCCATTAAAAAAGGCATTACTGTGCTGAATACGCCAGGTACAATCGATGCCGATTACAGGGGTGAGATCAAAGTCATTATCATTAATTTATCGAATGAGGATTTCGTAGTGAAAGACGGTGACAGGATCGCACAAATGATCATTGCAGCTCACCAGCAGGCTGAATGGATCCAGGTTGATAAACTGGAAGAAACAAGCAGGGGGGCCGGGGGATTCGGGCATACGGGGGAGAAGTGAATAGTGAACAGTGAATAGTGAATAGTGAATAACCACCAGTCACCAGTCACCCAATAACAAGTGGTTGAATTAATAAAAGAAATGAAGCTTAAAAAATTTATAATAGCGTATATTTTTCTCCTGGCCTGCCTCAGCGCTGCCGCCAGCCCCCCGATGACAATCCGCAGCGAAGAACCTGATTCAGGCAGGATAAAACACGGGAAAAAGCATTCGGGGGACAAACCCCTTGCCGATATTGAAAATACATCACTCCTTCTTGATGCCAAGAAGGAAGCTTTGCTTGGGAATACCGATAAAGCCTTGCAGTTGTTCACATCCTATGTGCAGCATTACCCCGAGGATGCAACGGGAAAATTTGGACTCGCCAGGCTGCTTGCAGCAAGGGAGAAATACGAAGATGCATATGACCTTCTTAAGTATGCCATCAGCCTTGACCCTGAAAATAAATACTTCCAGATCTTTCTTGCCGAGGTCTGCCAGCAGATAAAAAAGGATAAAGAAGCTGTGGGCATTTATGAGAACCTGGTAAAGAAATATCCCGCGGAACTGGATTATTATTTTGAGCTGGCAGCGCTTTATCTGAATGTCGGAGAAGAAAAAAAGGCGGCCGAAACTTACGACCTTATTGAAGAAAAGGCAGGGGAAAACGAGGAGATCTCACTTCAGAAGGAGAAAATCTACCTTCATTTTGGGAATATTGCAAAGGCTGAAGCTGAGTTGCAGGGCCTGATAAACGCTTTTCCCGATGAACCGCGCTATCTTTCCATGCTGGCTGAATTTTACATGGGCAACAACCAGCAGGCTAAAGCCCTTGAGCTC
>Ga0194039_1000266_pt1 | contig 33521 bp, 21 predicted proteins | sample JunL228m_MetaG_FD_148679 | JGI IMG/M metagenome (GOLD analysis project Ga0194039, IMG submission 148679) | Anoxic zone freshwater microbial communities from boreal shield lake in IISD Experimental Lakes Area, Ontario, Canada - Jun2016-L227-8m | ecosystem: Environmental > Aquatic > Freshwater >... | reverse complement strand
GTGGGGGGTGAAGCCGCCCTGGGTGCCGCCGGGATATGGGGGCGTGCCGGCCTGGCCACCGGTGGGGCCGGCGGGTGGTGTCGGGGCCGGACGGGGCCAGATGGTCTTTTCCTTCGCAAACTGCATCGTGAAGACGAAGGACTGTTCGTCAATGACGATGCTGGCCATCGGGTCGCCAGGACCGCAAAGGAGCTCACCGCGACGATAGACGTAGTCGCCCTGCTGAATGCCCTGGGTGATTGCGCGGATGAGAACGGAGTCGTGCGCGTGAATGGAGAGGGCGGGGTCTTTGCGGAACTCGTCGCGCAGGGCGGCAGTGGAGATCTGGCCTTTCTTGAGGGGCGTGCGGTCGCGGATGTAGCCTGGGGATTCGGGCGGATCTTCGGACAGGCGGAGTTTCTGATTGGCGCTTTCCCGAAGGGTACGGACGACTTGCTGCTGACCGCTGCCGGGCTTTTCGGAGGCGCTGTGGATGTCCACGGCGGCGTGGGCCATGTCCACCAAGCTGCCGGGAAGGCGCTGGCGCGAGGGGTAAAAGACGTGGCGGTAGCATTGCTGGATGGCGGTGGCGACCTCCATTTCCGATTTTTGCTCCAGCTCGCGGACCTTGCGCTGCTGGTGGTCGGCCAGCTCGGCAATGCGGTCGGGCTTGATGAGTTCTCTGAGGGCGAGGCGGCGGACGACTTTCTTGCGCATTTCTTCGATGCGGGTTTCGTCGGCGACGACAAAGACAAGATGGTTGCGGAGGCTGCGGAGGCCGACGCCATCGCTGCCCTTGCGCTCGAAAATCCTGGTGATCAGTTCGGGCACGGCGTCCACCGTGGAGCCGACAGCGGTGCCGTCGTAGGCCATGACGGCGAGGCGCGGGCGGCCGTTGCCGAGGTCGTCGTCCACTTCGCCCGGTGCGGCCGGGAACGGGATCATTTCAAACACCGAGCCGGTGGTGCCGCCGAAGATGGTTTTGATGCGGTCGTTGAGTTCGGCGCGGGCCTGGGCGGAATCAACATTGGTCTCCTCGCGGCGAATGACCTGGGTGAGGTTGGCCTCGGCAAGGAACCGGAGCGGGACACCGGGCCGGTCGTCCAGATAGGAGGACTCGCCCTGGAAGCGTTTCCAAGCGGCGTCAAGGAAGCTGATGTCAAAGGCGGGGCCGACAACGGAGAAGCGCAGGCGCTCGGATGGGAGGCCCTTGAGCTGGTCGTTGAAGGCCAGGCTGTGAATGAAGACGGTGCGGGCGGTGTAGGTGGTGTAGGGGGCGAGGCCGGCGTAGTGCTTTTCGTCGAGTTCGACGGCGAGGGGTTTCTTTGTGCCGCCGGCAATGTCGTGGTTCACGGCTGGGATGAACTCGGTGCGACCCAGCTTGGTGAAGATTTCCTGGCGGATGGGCTCGAACCCGAGGTCAACGTGGTGGAGGTGAATGGCTGTGGCGCCGGCGGGTTTGGTGTCCCATAGCTGCCCGATGGTGCGGGCCAGAAGGCGTAACATGCCGCGAACGCGCTGGAAGTTGGCCAGCGTGGCGGTTTTGGTGGTGAGGGTCTCCATGACTTCTGGGTGGAGCGGGTAGCTGGCGCGGAAAGCGGCGCTGGTCTCGGGATGGGTCGCGTCCGAGGAAAGCACGTCCTTGTTGGCGAGCCAGAGGGAGCGGTAGGCTTCGATCACGGGCGCGGCCTTGGCGGTGTCGATTTTACAGAACAGGCGGCGAAGCAAGACATGGACGGTCTCCTGATCCTCGGTTGGGTTGAGGAGGGTGGCCTTGCGGGCCGAAATGCTTTCCGCCTCGGCCATTTTGTCGGCGATGAACTGGTTCTCGGCGCTGTAGGCATCGCCAGCTTTGCCCTCCTTGCCGATGGCCAGAGTGTAAACCAAGGAGACGTGGGGATTGCTTTCGACGGCTTTAAACAGGGACGTGAGAAAGGCGCTGAGATGCTCGCCAGCGGCGGTTCCGTGGAGGTTGCGGGCTTTGCGCAGATAGACGGAGAGTTCGTCCAGCAGGATCAGGGATGGCTCGCCACCGAAAAGCTCGGCCAGGGTTTCCGCGCCGGGGGCGGTGTGGGTTTCGTCGCTCTTGCGGACGCAGTCGTAACCGGCCTTGCCGGCCAGCGAGTAGGCCAGCTCGCCCCACGGGGTGTGAGCAAGGACGCCGTCGCCCATGCTGCGACCGTTGGCGGGGTCGGCGTTCTCGCCGTCAAAGGCGGCAATGCGGATTTTGGTCTTGGGGACGAACTTGGGGTCCACGAACTCGGAGACGTTGGCGACCCCCTTCATGCCGTTGGCGGCGTGGGTGAGGGCGATCAGGCCGTGGGTCTTGCCACCGCCGTAGCTGGTGTCGAGGCGGAAGATGGCGGCAGCGGCGCTGCCCTCGCCGGTCAGGCGGGCCAGAACATTGCGAAGCAGGTTCTTGAGGCCCTCGGTGGGGTAGGTGTTGGAGAAGAAGCGATCGGGCTTCTGGTAATCATCGGAGGCAATGCCGCCGATGACCTTGGCCAGGTCGGCGGCGAAATCAGCATCGGCGATGGTGCCCTTGAGGACGTCTTCCCTGGGCTCGCATCTGTCAAAGACAGTTGGCAGATTCATAGTCCATTATTGCTCCACACCCAACGGGCTGGAGGATGTGCTGAGTCGCGGGGATTTGCAGCAAGAAAGCTTTTGTGTGACGCGCGCGAGTAGCGGAGCGGGGCGCGGACTGCGGAACGGAATCCGGGGAGCGGGAGTCCGTGGCGGGGGGTTGACGTGTATCTCGTGGCATACGCTTTCAGGCAATTCGGCAAGGAATTGGAAGCAGGCATCTCGATCCAGTTCGCTGTGCTGGCCCGGAAGCTCCAAGCCGCACAGGAGGTCCACCAGCCTTTGACCGGGCCCGGGTTGACATGCCAAGCCCAGCCATGTCCACCGAAGCAGGCAGGAACTGGCACGCGGTCCAAGCACAAAGTTGTCATCCACCGGCTGGAACCAGTCCGGCAGAGATAGCACATTTTGGTCAATCTCCGCCAAGCTTTCCAGAAACACATCAGGCTCATTCACCAAAGGAAAAGCCCGATCAATCCATTCGGAAAGGGGACCCGCCGCTTGCTCGAGATCCTCGGCCAGTGCCCCGTGATCGAAGTAAGGCGGGTGCCAGTGTTCTTCTTGATTGGCGTAAGGCCCTTCTTCGTCGCTCACTTCAGCGACATGGTCGGTCCAAACTGCCCAAAGTTCATTCCACATCTCCAGGGTCTTCTGGGAGGATGCAACCGCCCCAGATTGGGTTCCTGGCTCGAACAGGATTCGCCCGACGGTATCCGCCAAGTTTGGATCAGCCGACCGGAGCCGGTCGTCCACTGCCTGCAGATGGCCGGCTTCAGCGACGACATCGAGCAGGGTTTGAATCTGTTCATCAGTTAACGCGGCTCGAAGGCGAGTGCCGACGCTGGCCGATGAGGGAGCTTTATTCTGCGACATAAGTGAGAGGCGGTCTGGGGGTAGTTTGTTTTGGCGTCGAACAACGGGACAGAATCCGTTTCCACCCATTGCTGGCATCGACAGCCTCGGCGAGGATGTCGAGCAACTCGGTTTGATCAACTCTGTTCTGCATGGCGCTTGAGCTGGTGGTCACCCATGTGATGGCCTACGCCGGATTGAACTGGATGTTAATCCGCCACGCCTGCGAGTGGGTTTTGCAAATGTCCATCAGAGTATTCCGCCCAAACCTGATTGATTAAGGAGCATCTGGTTGGAGAACACAAGCTCGGGTTTGCTTGGTTGCCGGGGTAGTGCGCATCTCAACAAACCAGTATTTGAGCCAGCCTTGCGGACATTTCAGATGAATCCCAAATGGATTCTGCCCCCAATCCCAGCCCAGCCGCTGCACTTGTTTTGCCGCAATTGTGATGGTCTCGCCGGTTGCTGGATTTCGACCCATACGGGCTTTGCAGTACCTTGGCCGGATGATGGAGCTTCTGGAACAACCAGGCCAGCTTATCAGAAAAAGGCTGGTGAAGCCGTTGCCCGGCGCCACCAGTCCAAGGCAAGCTAATTGCTGCCGCTGGTTTATTTACGTTCCACCCGCTTATAGATAACGATCGCGGAACCGGGTTTTTCGCTCATTCGGATGGTCAAACCCTTCTCAAGCAGCTCTTTCCCTGACATTTGAACCGGAGCTTTTGAATCGAGATTTGTCAGCTCATACGTTGCAGCGGGGTTCAGGCCATTCAGAGTGAAAGTTCTTGCCTCTTCATTGCTATCAGCCCGACGGAAAACTTGAACACACCCCTGGCCTTTCTCGGGCCAATCAAATTGCCATCCGATCCAGACCGCCTTGCTCATGCTGTAGGGAGTCAATGGATAGTAGTCACCGTTGAGCATCAGCGGCGCCACCTTTTTACATTCGGTGTAAGCCTGGACCTGTGCGGCCTGGTTGGCGGGGGAGATGCCCGCGCACATTCCGAACTCGGCCATATAAAAAGTGCGAAATGAATAAGGGTCGTAAAAACGGCATCCGGAGCCTTGATAAGGAAGCCAGAAGGCCAGCCCGTAGGTATGGCATTGGTTGCCCTCCACAACATCCTTCATTTCCAGGAACTGGAAGTCGCTGCGGGTGAAAGGCACCGCTCGTCGCATCGTCTCCAGGTCATTGCGCCTGCCGCCTGAAGCACAGGAGTCGATCTGCAGCCCCGGGTTCATGGCTCGCAGTGCATCCCAGTATGCGAGGTGACCCTGGACATAGAGATTCTCAGTAATCCCCTGTCGATCGGGGGCGTCATTGTTGCGCCATGCGGGAAGTGGCCCGTCCCCATTCATGTCCTCGCGATACCAGTCAATGCCCTGGGCTTTAATAAGCTGAGTAATATGATTCGTCAGCCAATTGAAAGCCGCGGGATGCCCTTCGTTGAGGATTTTCCCATGAGTATTGCCCTGGTTTTGAGCGTGGAGTTTGGCGTCGTGTGCGGTGGTTGGCTCTTTTACAGGGGAGTTCCCGGGCAAAAGCCATTCGGGATGATTCGTCCCCAGCCAGGAACCGGGATCACCCACTCTTTCAGGCTCGAACCAGAGCAGGAATTTGATCCCACGAGAATGGATCCAGTCGCTGTATGGTTTAAACCCTTGTGGGTATCGTTTGGAATCGACCTCCCAGGTCCCGGTGTTCAGCCAGGAATCGTCACCCTTGTAGGGCCCAGTGCTATTTGGATACCAGGTGTAGCTGCCGCCAGCATCCCGCCAACAGATGTCCGGATGAATTCCGGCATTCAGAAATCCCAACACATTGTTTGTATCGGAGCCGTCAACCTGAATCTGAGTGACAGGTTCGAGTGGCTTTCCATCCACTTTTGGTATCACATGGGCCATATACCACCGGCGCCAAAGGTTTTGGGCTCGCACGACATCGGTTCCCCGCCAGAACAACATTGCAATTAAAGGTGTTCGGATCTCCTCCCCAGGTTTCAGACTGAGGTGTGTCAGCTCCTGACCGGCCTGGATTCGCAAGTTTCCGGCAGCATCCCGCGTGAAAGAACTGGCCCATTGGCCAGGCCAGCCGATAGCCATCATGATACCACCGCCCGGCGTTTGAAGGTTATAATAGGGCCAGCCATCCGGGCCTGAGCTGGACTTTCCAGAGTAAGATAAGGGGGACAACTTCGAGACCGTGGAAGGTTTAAGGGTGCGCTGATAAGGCTCAAAACTATCCGCAGTTGTCCAGTCTCCCTTGATTCCATTCAAGGTGAACTCCGGATCGTTTGCCTTGCGTGACAATGTTACATCCAAGCCTTGAATGTCCTCCAGAAGGGCAGTTGGCTTAGAGCCTATGTTGCTGCAATAGACAGTCCACTCCACTGCTGGAAAATCACTGTATTCAACCGCAATGCATTTCACTTGCAGGCTATCATTCGTCCAGGTGGTGATGTGCTGCAGTCGGTTTGCGTCGAGCCGGGAGGCATTTTCGGAGCGCCATCCCTTTTTTAATACGGCTTTGGACGGTTGTCCGCCGTATATGAAAGAGAAGGGCGGTGGGTTGCCCTTGCCCTGCAGATGCTGTAGCACCCATTGATGCTTCGCCTTCATGGCGTCCGAGGCAGGCTCGGCTGCATAGGACCCTGAGATCAGGGCCATCAACAGGGTGCATATCAGAATTCGGAAGACGGAGGTGTTGTTGCGCATAGTTTTAAGGGTTATCGATGAGGGCCTGCAAATTCTCGAAGGGAATCTCCGGCGTTATCACATTTGTCGGACCTACCATATAAGCATTGACGAAACGAAGTCCTTGCTTGGCGGACTTTTCAAAAGGGATCTGCCGACTTTTTCATTGAAATGGGCGATTACTGCTTTGCGCCCTTCCAGCGGCATCGCGGCACCGATGGATGCACTCTCAATTGATTGCGCTGGCATGAATGTCATTCGTGTCGTTCTTGCACGAAGGGAGATTAATGGGGATCCTGCGGCGTGGTCAAAGGCAATTTTCCCTGCATCGCTGAGGGGGCGGACCATGCCAATTCAAGTGATCGATCGTCTCCAGGCTCTTTTTGTTAATGAGGCAGATAACATAGTGGGGCTAATCTAGCAGAACAGCCGAGCAGGGGAAGATTGCTTCATGCGCCGCTTTACCAATCAGACAAAGTGGACACCTTCACCTGCTGGACGGAAGCTTCGTCCATTGACGGATTCGGGGTCAGGACTACGGTGAGAACGGAGTTACGGATGCCGGCCATGTGGATCGCCAGTTTCCGAGTGTTTGCGTTCTTCGCCTGGCGTTCGGGGTGTGGTGAAGCGGGCAACGGCTGGGCGTCCATGAGCTGGAACCGCGCTTCGGTTGGCGACAGTATCTCGGCGCGGAGTTTCTTGCCGACCTGCTGCAGGGTTGCAGTGCGGCCGTCGTCCTCGATTTTCACACTGGCCGGGGTATGCATAAACCACCAAAGCTCGACGGGTTTGTCCGCCTGAATCTCGTCTTGCACCACAACTTTGGCACGGTCCAATAGAGCGATCCCACGCCAAACCTTCCGGGCACTCGTTCTGTAGGCCGTGGAGAGATCGGCCACGGCAAAGGCACGGTCCGTCCCAGGCTGAAAGCGAACGATCTGGGCGGCGGCGGCCGGGTCCTGATCGGGCTGGTCGCCCGGATTGATCACCAATGTGTTCTGGCCTTCGGCCCGCAGGCGGTAGTAGTTCCACCTCTGGTTGCCGAAGTAGCCGGGGAGGTTGTAATCGTCCGCGCCCAGGTCCACGGCCCAGCGCACACCGGCTGCGTCGAAGACGAAGCTCCCCAGGTCGAGGTGGCTGTGATTGGCCTTGTTGTTGCCCGCCTTGAATCCGACAAAATGTAAGTGCAGGCCGGGCACACTGATTGAAGACATATAAGACGGAGTGTAAAACCCGGCTAAAGTTCCTCTGATTTGGCTAAATTCAAATTCAGGTTGAGTTTGGGCCACTTCAACCAAGGGTTTGTAGTTTTCAGATTTGGGTACCGATCTCACCTTAACGTGCTCAAAATAACCTTCAATGCGGATGGCATAAAAGATGTTTCGAGAAGGTAGTACATCTTCCAGCCATGCCAGGAAAGCTTGATCGCTTAGCGATTCCTTCAGAAACTCTTCAGTTAAAGGCCGATAGAAAGTAACGCATGAAAATGGCGTTAAGGTATTCTCATCAGCTTTGTTCACTTTGCCATCTGCGGTCATTTGATAGATATTGCCATCTAACATAACCATTTCACCATCCAAATGATCGAAAGTACCTAGGCCAAAGTCGCCCTGTTTCTTGATGTCAGTAAAAGAAATCTTTTCTTCATATATCCCTTCAACCAATGCGTTAATCGGAGAGCAGAAATAAATATAATCGGCGTTCATGAGATGTGTAATGGTGATGTCTTAATGCCCAGCGTGCCAACGGACATGAAGACCGGCGTCTCAACGACGCCGTGCAACGTGGTCAACCGGCCCAGGCGCGCTCGCGAGCTGGCGTCGGTTCTAAGCAACTCGAGCATGAACCGAAGGGTTGACTACCCGGCCCGGCGGGGCAATGGGAAATTAGCCCGGTGAACGGGCAGTGAGCCAGCATTTCTCATTTTGTGGGGCAGCGTGGGGCAGATCGGCTGGTCTGCCGGTTGCGGGGCCTCTGGCCCTCCACGGAGTCGGAGACTCCGTGGACCGGCAGGTCGGAGACCTGCCCCACACCCCGTCAAAAAGAGTTTGCTGGTGCGCATCTTCTTCGGAGCGCGGACAGGGGCGCAAGACAGAATTGGTCGAAGCCTGCGATTTCATGGGAATTAAACCCAAAAACAGCAGTTGGAACCACTGACGCCGAGTGGCTGGCGGCTGGTAGGACGAAGGATGAATCGCGCTTTCAGCGCTGATGGGGTTTTGGGCTGATGAACCGAGGGCGTTGCCCTGGGCTGGTATGAATGACGCCCTTGGCGTCTCCCACATGCCGCGTCTCCCACCTTGCGCTTCCGCTCGACCTTGGTTAGATATTGCTCTCGAAGAATTCTGTCCTGCGCCCGCCCGGACATTCCAGTCCAATGCCACTAGGATTTGATCCCAGAGAAGGCAAGAGAAACCGGTCCACGCCTTTGTCCCGTAGGGACATGCGAGAATAGCCCAACGTTTAAACAGATTTCTTTTAGGGGGAGTTGATTAGACGGACCGATCTCGCAGGGGGGCAGCCGTCCCTGTCGGGACTTATGCACATCTAAACTCGCGCACCCAACGTTCACACGTTGGGCTATTGTCGGCCATCCCTCCGGGATGAGGATGGTCAAATCCTAGCGGCATTGGACAAAAATGTCCGCGCTCCATTCTTCGATCGTATCTCTGCTCGAAAAGATGCTCACTCGACCCGTTGTTCAGCCGAATGTTCTTGATCCTCATTGCCTTGAGTAGTTTTCTGATTGTTGACGGACTTTGTAGCGTCTTGTTTGTGGTCACTGGGGCCATCGTGGCGGCCAAACTGGTCCGACGGACGACGCCGAAGGGTTGATCTAATTCCGATGGACAGGATTAGAGCCGCACAACACAGACCCGACTGGAAGCGGCGGAGATGCCGTTTGGCAGGCGAACCTCCCACCGGCGCTCACTCTGGTCCACCTGTAAAACCAAACCGGCGTTGCCGGGCGGGTAGTCGAATGGGGCATCGAGGAGCAGAAAATCCGGCCCGAGCTGGGCGACTGGGATGGCGTCGCCGTCAATCAGCAGTTGAATCTTTACTTGGGCGGAGTGACCGCCATTACTTGTCACCGCAATCATGGATGAAATACTGATACGGAATGCTCAAGCGTATGCCACCCGGCATCAACTCCAGCTCGCCGAGCGGCTGGGCTTCGGCATCCACGGTATCATCTTCGGAACCGAAGGCAACTTGGAAACTGGCAGGGCGGATTCATGAACCTGCAAAATCGTAGCCGCCGACGGCAGTCGGCGCACTTTTCCTCGATTATCGGAGTGTTAGCGCCGACTGCCGTCGGCGGCTACGATTTCTTGAAACCACCCTGGGAAACTGGTGACTGCAACAGTTTGGGGTTGCCTGTAAAATCCGCCACATTATCATGTCAAATGACAAGTTCTCATCTATGCTCGACGACACGATCGCCGCGATTGCCACTTCGCTCGGTGAAGGCGGGCTCGCGGTGATCCGCATTTCTGGACCACAGGCTTTCGCCGTGGCGGATCGCTGTTTTGCCCCCGCCGGCACAGCATCGCTGAAACCCTCGGCGGCGGGCACCCACACCATCCATTACGGCCACGTCGTGCGCGGCGGGCAGAACATCGATGAAGTCCTGCTCGCGGTCATGCGCGCTCCGCGGACGTTTACCTGCGAGGATGTGGTTGAAATCACCTGCCACGGCGGCATCCTCCCTGCGAAAATGGTTCTGGATGCTGTCCTGGAAAGTGGCGCGCGGTTGGCTGAGCCGGGTGAATTCACCCGGCGCGCGTTCCTCAATGGCCGAATTGATCTGGCACAGGCCGAGGCCGTGGCCGATCTCATCCACTCCCGGACCGAGTTGGCCTTGCGTGCGGCCAATGAACAGCTTGCCGGCAAACTCTCACAGCGCATCAACCAGCTTCGCGATGAAATGGTCGAGATATTGGCTCACATCGAGGCGCACATCGATTTTCCCGAAGAAGACATCGCTCCCGACACCAAAGACCAACTCATTGCCCGGCTGGACCGCAGCGTTGCCTTCATGGATCAACTCTTGAGAACGGCCAACGAAGGACAAATCCTGCGCCGTGGCATCCGTGCCGCCATCATCGGCCGGCCCAACGCCGGCAAATCGAGTCTGCTCAACCAACTCCTCGGCCACGACCGCGCCATTGTTTCGCCGATTCCTGGCACAACTCGCGATACCATCGAGGAAACCGCCAATATCCGCGGCTTGCCGGTCGTCTTCATCGACACCGCCGGTCTGCGCGAGGCGCGCGACGAAATAGAGGCTGAGGGCGTTCGTCGCACCCGTCAGACCCTGCAGCAGGCCGAGTTCATCCTGCAGATGTTTGATGTGTCCGAACCTCTGACGGACTCGGACCGGGATTATCTGGCTGAGTTCAGCAGCAAGAAACGTATCCTCGTCCTCAACAAAATCGATTTGACCCCCCAACTCCACCTGCCTTCCAACCTGATGTCGGCGGCGATGAAGGTGTCCTGCCTGACCGCCGAGGGAATCGAACCGCTCAAGGACGCCATCAAGGAACTGGTCTGGTCCGGCGAGATCAACGCCGAAATGTTGCAGGTGATGATCAACTCGCGCCACCAGGACGCGCTCAATCGCGCCCGCGCCGCCACTTTGTGCGCAGTGGAAACCTTCCGCGAAAACCAAACCCTCGAACTGATCGCGCTGGACCTGCGCATCGCCGTCGATGCCGTCGGCGAAATCGTTGGCAAGACCACCACCGAGGATTTGCTCGATGTGATATTCAGCCAGTTCTGCATCGGGAAATAGCGTAGTGCAAACCTTCCGGCTGAATGGCCCGGCGTGGAGGCTGGAACTCGCGTCGAGAGAATGGCAGCGGGGCGTGCAGGTGGACACCGTGCTGCCTGCCCGGAACAATCTACCGTTCGTCCAGTGGGCTTCCCGCGCAATGTGGTGGCAGGTATTGCAGCATGGATGTCGAATCTGGCTTACCCCGCCGCCCTTCGATCACTCGAAACTGACGCTCGTGGATGGCTGTTGTTGCATCAGGCGCTCTGCCTCCCGTTACCGATCACCCATCACCCGTCACCGAACCGGGACCGGCTTCCCCGAGTCGTCAACCGCGACATACACTACGTCCGCCTGGGTCACCCGCACCACTTCATGGTTTATCCTTCGGCGCTCCGCTTCGACCGTTACGCGGACGGTGACCGACGTGTTGCCAACTTTCAAGGTCTCGGTATAGAAGCTGACGAGGTCGCCCACGAAAACCGGTGCGATGAACTTGACCTCGTGCATGGCAACGGTCGCCAGCGTCCTCTCCGAATGCTTGCGCGCTTCCACCGCACCAGCCACGTCGATGTGGCTCAGAATCAGGCCTCCAAAGATCGTGCCCATCGGGTTGGTATCGCGCGGCATCATTACCACGCGAATGGCCGGCTGCAGGTTGCTTGTCATCGGATGATTAGAGCGTACTGCAGCCCTCCTGTCATTCATGAAAGCCAAGTTGCACATTCCAGATGGCCCCTCACGGCGCTCGTTGACCAGCGTCTTTGCGCCTCTGGTTCTGGCGTTGAAAGCTTTGGCTCAAGAAACACCCCAAAAACCAACCACCGATTTGCTCGACAGCCGCCCTGGCACTGATTATGTAATTGGACCATGAGCGCAACCAAATACACCATCGGCCTCGACTACGGCACCAACTCGGTCCGTACTCTCATCGTCAACGTCGCCAACGGACGCGAGGTGGCCTCTGCCGTTTGGAATTATGCCCACGGCACCCAGGGGGTCATCCTCGCGCGCGACCCGAACCTTGCCCGGCAGAATCCCGCCGATTACGTCACGGGAGCAGAGATCACGATCAAGAAAGCCCTCACGGTGGCCAAACGCACCGTGCGCGGCTTCAAACCTGACCAGATCATCGGCATCGGGGTCGATACGACGGGCAGCACGCCCCTTCCGGTGGATCGCAACGGCCACCCGCTCGCCTTTGATCGTCGGTTCGCCAAGAATCCCGCGGCGATGGCCTGGCTGTGGAAGGACCACACCGGCGTGGCCGAAGCGGGCGAGATCACCGATTTGGCGCGCAAGATTCGCCCCCAATACCTCGCCAAATGCGGCGGCACTTATTCCAGCGAATGGTTCTTCAGCAAAATCCTCCATTGCCTGCGCACCAGCCCCGAGGTGTTCGAGGCCGCTCACCTCTGGGTGGAATGCGCCGATTGGGTGCCGGCCATGCTCACCGGCACTGAAGCGCCCGACCAACTGACCATTGGGGTTTGTGCCGCCGGCCACAAAGCGATGTTCAACGACGGCTGGGGCGGTTACCCGGATGCCGAGTTCCTGTCGCAGCTTGATCCAAGAATGGGCCAACTGCGGTCGCGTCTTCGGCCAAAGGCCCACACGATTGATCGCGCCGTCGGAGGGCTGACGGCTGACTGGGCCAAACGCACCGGCTTGCCCGCAGGTCTGCCGGTCGCCGTCGGCGCCTTCGACGCGCACCTCGGCGGTGTCGGGTCCGGCATCGCGCCAGGCACGCTCGTAAAGATCATCGGCACGAGCACCTGCGACATGATGGTCGTGCCGCTCGGCGATAAACTGGCGGACATCCCGGGTCTGTGCGGCATTGTTCCCGGCAGCATCCTGCCGGGGTATTACGGTTTGGAAGCGGGCCAGTCGGCAGTCGGCGACATCTTCAACTGGTTCGTGAACTACATTCAACCGCTCGGCAAGAAAGCGGGTACCCACGATGTGCTCAGCGCAGCCGCGGCCAAGCTGGTGCCCGGTGAATCCGGCCTGCTGGCGCTGGATTGGAACAACGGCAATCGGACGGTGCTGGTGGACCAGCGCCTCACCGGTCTGCTGCTCGGTCAAACGCTCTACACCACGCCGGCCGAAATCTACCGCACCCTCATCGAGGCCACCGCGTTTGGCGCGTTGACCATCATCAACCGCTTCGAAGAATACGGCCTCAAGGTCGGCCAAATCGTCAACTGCGGCGGCATTGCCGAGAAAAACCCGCTGGTCATGCAAATCTATGCCGACGTTACGGGCCGGCCGATCAAGATTTCCCGCTCGGCGCAGACGTGCGCCCTGGGTGCAGCGATCGCCGGGGCGGTCGTCGCCGGCGAAAAGGCAGGCGGCTACGCCAATTTCGACGACGCGCAAAAGACCATGACCGGCTTGAAGTCGCGTGTCTTCCAGCCGAATCCGAAAGCGCACGACGTCTATAAGGAGATGTATTCTCTCTATCGAAAGCTGCATGACGCCTTCGGCATCCAACAGCCAAATGGAAATCTTTACGACGTGATGAAGCGCCTCCTGGAAATCCGCAATCGGGCGCGAAGATGAAGATTTTCTTTGGAAACAAAGGGCACGGAGCGGGCCTGGCAATGCCCGTCCGGCACCATAAGCACCGGCGTTCTGCTCTAGCCGCAAGGCTAATTGGCATGAGTTGCCAGTTCGATCTATAATCCTGCTGATGAAGGATCGCGAAGCGGTCAATGTTTTGATTGTTAACGACGACGGGCAGTATCTCGCCGGAACTGCAACCGAATGGGAATTCACCGACGACCGCACCCGGGCCCGAGTCTTTGACTACATCGGCGAGCGGGTGGCAGAGCAAATTGAACTGGTCCGCAAAGCCCATGGCAAGGTGTGGATAGCCGTGAAGCTGGACCCAATGGAAGTTTACGAATTCTGCGACCGGTGCGGATGCAGGATGAAGGCGGTCCGAGCCTATTTCAACGGGGAGCAGTTTCTGTGCGGCGACTGCAAGGATGGGGCGCTCGGCACTGAGAATTGAGTTGATATGATACCCCGTGAACACGCGGCTGTCTAATCGGCGGCGCTGGCTTTTCCTGCCAAATATGGCTTTATCACACGCCGGGTGCGTAGTTCGGCACATCAGTTGCATGGCGTCCGGGTTCTGCTAGTCTCCGCTTATGGCTTTCAATTCCTACGGTGATTTTCTCAAACAGCTCGAGGGAGCAGGTGAACTCAGGCGCATTTCGACCCCGGCCGCCACCGAATTGGAGATCACTGAGATTGCCGACCGCGAAATGAAAAAGCCCGGTGGGGGGCGGGCCCTTTTGATCGAAAAACCAACGGTGAATGGCAGCCCCTCACCTTTTCCGCTCGCCATTAACACCCTCGGTTCAAACAAGCGCATGGCCATGAGCCTGGGTGCGAACTCGGTCGCCGAACTCGCCGCCGAACTCGGGTCGCTGATCAAAGCCAAGCCGCCCGCCAGCTTCAAAGAGGCCATCCACCTTCTCGGCATGGCCCTCGATCTGCGCCACGCAAAACCCAAACTGGTGACTCATGGGCCTTGCAAGGAGTTGATTCACAAGTTCGACCCGCCGCCGACGCGCAACATCCCATGGCCTCCCGCTCCTGACATCGCATCGCTTCGGACATCGGGCCTCGAACCTCGGACCTCAGCCCTGCCCGTCACCCTCCTGAACCTCCCCATTCAGAAATGCTGGCCGCTCGACGGCGGCCGCTTCATCACCCTTCCGTGCGTGGTGACCAAGGATCCTGACACGGGTGAGCGCAATATCGGAATGTACCGGATGCAGGTCTATGACGAGCGCACCACGGGCATGCATTGGCAACTGCAGAAAGTCGGTGCGCGTCACGGACGGCGTTATTATGAGACCGGCGCACGAATGCCCGTCGCCGTCTTCCTCGGGGGCGATCCTGTGTTTACTTTCGCCGCCACGGCGCCCCTGCCGGATGGCCTGGATGAATTCCTGCTGGCCGGTTATCTCCGTAAGAGAGCCGTCGAGCTCGTCAAGTGCGAGACCAACGACCTGGAAGTGCCGGCCAATGCCGACATCGTCATCGAAGGTTTTGTCGATCCGAAGGAACCGCTGCGCGAAGAAGGTCCGTTTGGCGATCACACGGGCTATTATTCGTTGCCCGATTTTTACCCCGTCTTTCACGTCACCGCCATCACGCACCGGAACAACGCGGTGTATCCAGCGACAATCGTGGGGGTTCCGCCGATGGAAGATTTCTACATTGGCAGCGCCTCGGTGGAGCTGTTTCTGCCGGTCTTCAAGATGACCTTTCCGGAACTGGTGGACCTCGCGCTGCCCGCCGAGGGCGTCTTCCACAACCTCGTCTTCGTCAGCATCAAAAAGACTTACCCCATGCAGGCCTACAAAATCATGCACGGCCTCTGGGGCATGGGCCAAATGATGTTCACCAAGTACATCGTGGTGGTGGACGACGATGTGGACGTGCATAACACCAGCGAGGTGCTCTTTCGTCTCTGCGCCAACACCGACCCCCAGCGCGACGCGATCTTCACCAAGGGCCCGGCCGACGTGCTCGACCACGCAACGAGCGAACTCGCTATCGGAACCAAGCTTGGTCTCGACGCCACGCACAAATGGCCGGGTGAGGGACACAAACGCGGCTGGCCGCCGCTCATCAAAATGGACCCGGCCGTGAAGGCGAAGGTGGAACAGATTCTGAATCTTAAGCCGTAAACAGCGCGCTCCGGTTCATTCCGCCGGCGTAATCTGGCCGTGGCGCCTCTCGGCGCCAGGCGATGAAGCGGTGCAGCGGTGCAGCCTGAAGTGGTTTCCTCCGTGATTGAATTAGCCCATAAACGGGGCTCGCATGGCGCGGGACCGCAAGCGGTTGGCTTCGGAATCGCCGACAAACTCAGCCTTGCGCAGATCGAACTTCAGGTTCCGCTTTAACTGCTCGCAGATGTCGGCCGCGAGGCATATCTCCATGGACCGAAACATGACGTCAGGACTCGCCACCGCGAGACGGCGAGATCGGATGCAATCGAAGAAATCCCGTACATGGTTCAGCGGCCGTTGTGTCCTGGCGATGTAGTCGGCCAGCACTTCCTTGTATTCGCGCAACAGTGCCGGGGATGAGACATCGGGTCCTGAATAACCGTCGGCGGCGGCCACCCATCCTTCGGGACCATCGAACCGCTCACCACAAGCGCCATGCCAGAGCTTGCACGGTTCCCAAACCGAGCCGGCAGTTCGGTACAGAATCAATTTTATCCCGTTGGACAAGCGCGTCACCATCGTCACATCCGGCCCCTCATACTCGAAGTCGATGAAGGGCACGTTCGCCATATCGAGTCCGGCGAGGGCCTGCGCAACCGAGTGCGCGCCCCACATCGCGACATCAGTAGCGAAATCATAATAGTGATACCACCCTCCTCCATTCACATAACCGGCGTTGTAAGGCCGCCAGGGACATGGACCAAGCCAGACATCCCAGTCCAATTCTTCCTTGGGCGGTTCCGGTTCCGCCGGCAACCAGTCGTGACGCAACCCGTCGCGCCAACGAATGTCAGCGTAAACGGTATGAATCTGGCCCAGCCGGCCGGATCGGGCCATTTCGATGGCAAACACATGATTCGGCTCGCTGAGCCGCTGGGCGCCGGTTTGATAAACCCGGCCATAGCGTCGGGCGGTCTCCACGACCATCTGCCCCTGCGCCATCGTAAGGCAAGCCGGCTTCTCACAATAGACATCTTTGCCCGCCCGCATCGCCAGGGTCGAAGCCAGCGCGTGCCAGCGGTCGCCAGTGGCAATTAACACGGCATCCACATCGGTCCGCTCGGCCAGGAACTGGCGCATATCGCCATACACAGCACAATCTTTATTCCCCTGTTTACTGTCCACCATGTTCTTGGCCGCTTCGCACCGCTTTTTCAGGACATCACAGACGGCGACCCACTGCACATCCCGCTCGGTCAACATGCAACTCAAATCATAGGAACCGCGGCCGCCGAGCCCAATTCCGCCCATCACGATGCGTTCGCTCGGCGCAACGGCTCCGTCACGCCCCAACGCAGATGCCGGGATATAGTACGGCAGCGCCATCGCACTTGCCGCCATGGCCCCCCGAGTCAGGAACTGGCGCCGCGTGAGTGTTGTGCTATTGTCATTGCTCATAGGTCTTTCACTTTCTATTCAGTCTTATGCTTACCATTGAGTCACCTCCACTTGCAATGGCATTTGCACAACAATTGTCATTTTGGGGACCGATCTTATGGAGTGCGCCGGCAGAGCGCAGCGGCGACGGCGCTTTTCCCTGGCGCGGAGCGCCTCGGTTGTAATCTCTGAGCAGGTAGAGTAAGCTGACGAAGTCAAAGTTGCAGCGACCCAAAAGGCCAGTTTCTGCCAGATTCGAGTTAAACGACCGTAATTGCCACGGATTCAGGTCATCAGGCCGGCCAACCTTCGCGGCTGGGCCGTTTTACCCACTGGTTGAGTTCGGGGATGTTGGTGACTTTCATGTTGGGGCCGTCCCATTCGACCTTCTTCCCCACGCCGGCATGTTGGGCCAGGTTGCCCAGCAGAGTGAATTCGGTCAGCCGGGAGCCGTAGTCGAAATCCGCCGAGGTTTCCTTCTTGCCCTCGCGCACCGCGTCGAGGAGATCGGCCATGACGTTACTGGGTCGCGGCAGGGTGCGGGGCGGTTGCTTGATCTGATTCATTTTCTCGAGCGGCAGGATGTGCATTTTGCCGCCGTAGGTGCCGGTATAAAGGATGCCCTTCTCGCCGACATACAGCGTTCCGCTGTCGGGGCGGTCCATCTCTTCGTCGGGGTATTGCTTTTGCAACTCGACAAGCAAGGGGGGATAATTTCGGTCTGCACCCTGAGCGGCCCGCAGGCTCTTGCTGGCCTTACCCGTTGCGCCTTGTTTGAAGCCTTCATACCAATAGGCCTTTAACGGCGGCATGCCGCTGCGCGCAGGAATGTCCCAGCGAATGCGGGCACCGGTGGGATAGCGTTCATCGCTGCCACCGCGCATTTCCTCGGTTTCGACGCTGGTCGGATGGTCGATTTTGAGCGCCCAATACACTCCGTCCAGCACATGGCAACCCATGTTGCCTAGAGAACCGTTGCCGAAATCATACCAGCCATGCCACTCGTGCGGATGGAGGTCGTCCTGGAACGACCGATAGGGCGCCGGGCCGATCCATTCGTCCCAATGCAGGCCGGCGGGCACAGGCAGAGCGGGCGGACGCGGACCGATGCCGCCATTGGCGCGGTCGGTCCAGCTATGAGTCTCGGTGACGTTGCCGATGACGCCAGCCCAGACAAATTCGCAGAGGCGGCGGTAGCCGTCCTCGCAATGGCCCTGGTTGCCCATTTGAGCGGGGGCCTTGGACTGGGCCGCCATTTCGCGCAACTTGCGGGCTTCGGCAATGTCGTGACAAAGCGGTTTTTCGCAATAGACGGCCTTGCCCAATTGCATCGCGATCATGGCGGCCGACGCGTGGTGATGGTTGGGCGTGGCGATAAACACGGCATCGACCTGCTTGCCGATCTTGTCATACATCGTCCGGTAATCGGTGAAGACCTGCAGGTTAGCGGGGTTTTGCTCTTTGCTTTGAAGCCACTTTTTGACTTTGACGTGGTTTTTCTCGTCCGGATCAACAATGGCGATCAGGTTGTTTTTGCTCTGGGTCACCACCCACTCGATGTGATTCATGCCCCGGCCGCCGCACCCGATCTGAACACAGTTGAGTTTGTTGCCCGCGTCCGCCGCGGCGAGCAGGTTAGGGCCAGGCAGGAGGCGGAACGCACCAGCGGCCAGCGCCGTACGCTTGAGAAACGAGCGGCGGTTCAAGGCAAACTTCATAGTCTAAAAGCAGTTACAATTCAAAGCGCGACTCGTGCGCCCTACGGACAGTGTCGCACAACCCGTCCGAACCTCAAGACGGCTTTCTCTGCGCAAGGTAACAAGTAAAACCGCCGGAGGCGCGCAAAGGCGCCTCATCCCTTTGGCTAAATCTCGACGGTCTTGCCCGGGATGGGGGCCGGATAGCGGCCTTGGGCGTCGGCCTGAACGGGGGCGGGGCTCTTGTCGGTAAGCTCATCCACATTGGGGCAGAACTTGAAATCTGACGCCATGGCCTCGTCCCAGGTGATGGTCTTCCCCGAATGCACGGCGGCCCGGCCCATGATCGCGCCGAGGTTTGAAAGGGCGGCCCGCCGAGCCTCGTTGTGCGGCTTGTTGTTCCGAATGGCGCTCAGCAGCACGTCCCACTCGGCCTGCCACGGATTGACGATTTCCTTGGGCGCCCGCCACGCGATGTTGGACTGCTCGGTGCGCTGATTCTTATAGAGCCACGAGGTTGGGGCATGGATGTTGCCCGAGAACTTCGCGGCGCACTTCGTTCCGTGAACAAAGGTGGCGAAGTCGTCGTAACAATTTGGAGTATAACGGCCGGTTACCAGGGCTTTGGTGCCGTCGGCGAACGTGTATTCGATCGAGTAACTGTCGAGGTTTTGGCTGCAATCGGTGCTGCCAGCAAAACGCCCGCCCACGCCGTGCGCGGTCACGGGCAAGGAATCCTTGATCCAGAAACATTCATCAATCTGGTGAATCATCAGCTCGATGAAAACACCGCCGGAGGGCCAGAGGATCTGGTAGGGATGGCCGGGGCTCAGTTGCCAGAGCAGCTCGTTCTCTCCCCGCGGAAAGGGCCCCATGAAATAGCCCGAATCCATGCGATAAGCGCGGATGAGTTGGATGTCGCCCATGGCGCCGTCGCGAATCTTTTGGATCAGGGCCTGGCGGGCGGAGGAATGACGGCACATGAGCCCGGCGCCGATCTTGAGGTTCTTCTTTTCCGCGGCTTCACCCGCTCGCAGGATGCGTTTGATGCCGCCCGGGTCGGGTGCGAAATCTTTCTCCATGAACACGTTGACCCCCTTCTCTACCGCATACTCGAGGTGGGGCGCGCGAAAGCCGGCGTGAGTGGTCAACATCGCCACGTCGCCTGGCCGCAGGCAATCGATGGCTTTCCGATAGGCGTCGAACCCGAGGAACCGCCGCTCGGGCGGCACATCGATCCAATCCCCCAACGTCTGGCTCAACGCGGTGTGGGATTGGTCCAGCTTGTCCTGGCGCAGATCGGCCATGGCAATCAGTTTGATCGGCCCCCCGGCGCCCGTGCCGGCGGCTCTTTTTGTGCCGCCGTCGTCGCCCAAAACCAATCCGCCGGCTGACATGGCATTGGCCACCGCGCCACTGCCCCGGCCGCCGCAGCCGATCAAGGCCAGGTGGATGGTGTTGCTCTCTGCGGCATGAACGTAGGGAATCGCCATTCCCGCCAGGGCCGATGCGGCGGCGAACTGACTGGTGGTTTTGATGAAATCGCGACGTGAAGCAAGTTGATCTTGGCTGGTCTTCATATACGCCATGCTTGTTCGGAGAGCGAACCGTTGTCAATAATCAATTACCCCAATTCAGCAAATTGTGCGCATCTCAGCAATCCAAAACCACCACCCTGGGTAATTGATGTGGATATTCTTGTCCGCTCCCGGAGATCAGTCAACCCCGAAGGGGACTGGAATGTCCAATGCCACTAGGATTTGACCATCCTCATCCCGGAGGGATGGCCGAAAATAGCCCAACGTTTTAACGTTGGGTGCGCGGATTTAGATGTGCATAAGTCCCGACAGGGACGGCTGAACCCCTGCGAGATCGGTCAGTCGTCCTTTCAGGACTTATCGCACTGTGGGCGCTGGTTCCCACGGCGCACTAAAACGTTGGGCTATTCTCGCATGTCCCTACGGGACAAAGGCTTGGCCAGGTTTATCGGGCCTTCTCTGGGATCAAATCCCAGTGGCATTTGACAAGAATGTCCGCGCTCCAGAAAAACCTGGGATGCGCACATCAGGAAATCGCAGCCGATTTCTACGGCCCTTGTCTTACCCTATAAACAGGGTCTCCAATGCTGTCTTGCCGCCTGAAATCACCCACTCGGTTGCCAGAAGAGCCCGGTTTCCCAACCTTTCCGTTTTTATCCTTTATCCTTTATCCTTTATCCTCGCTGGTTCCGGCGCGGGCCGAGGCGCTGGCGCGCGCAGTTTCCCGTAAATCCACCCCTCGATCGGACGGAGCGGGCGCAGCAGGTTGTAAAGCGGCGGCCAGTAGATGAGCCGAATCCGCACGACCGACAGGAGCATCACCAGCGAGGTTCGAACCAGCGTAACTTTGGAGCCGATTTTATCTGTCCATTCGGTCGGCACCTCAATGATGCGATAGCCGGCGTGCTTGAGGGAATAGAGCAGGTTGATATCAAACGCCATGTCGGCAATGCGCAGGGAGCAGTGAATTTTATCGACCGCCTCGCGCCGCATCACCTTCGCGCCGCATTGGGTGTCGCGGATGTTCATCCGGAACAAGCATTGCACGATGAAGTGGAAAATGCGGCTGGCGAATTGGCGGCGGCTGGTTTGCTCGACGTGCAGCAGCGCCCCCGGCAGCCAGCGCGAGCCGATCACACAGTCCACTCCGCCGATATGCTTTACCAGCTCATGAAAAGCGTGCGGCGGAGTCGCGCCGTCCGCGTCCACGTAGCCGATGAGGTCCGCGCGCGGTGCCAGCCTGAGCCCCTCGATTAGCGCGCCCCCTTTGCCGATGGCTTCCGGGAACTCGAGTGCGCTGATGGCGGGGAAATCCGCCGCCACGCGCTGCACCACTCCGAGGGTGTTGTCCTTGCAACCATTGAGCACCACGACGAGCTGGAACTCACCCTGGTAATGGTCGTGGAAATAGCGCCCGTAATCCCGCAAGACGGGTTCGATGCGGCGTTCTTCATTGTACGCCGGGATCAGCAGCAGCAGACTGGGCTCAGTCACGCGAATAAGTTACTTGATGTTCAGTTCCCGCTCGATGTGAAACTTCTCGATGCGCTTGCGCAGCGTGGCGCGCGTGATCCCCAGCAGCTTTGCGGCGTGGACCTGGTTGCCATCGGCTTCTTTAAGCGCCTGAATCACCAACTCGCGCTCCACCGTCGGAATGACTTTCAACTTTGGATCGCGGCGCGCCCACTGGAATAACTGCCGCGCCAGGACGCCAATATCCGAAACCCCGCCTTCGCCAGCAGTCGTATGGACCGAGAGGACCGGGCCGGACGCGGAGGCCTCCCCGATGATTTCCGGCGGCAGATCTTTGAGCAGGACGACGTCCCCTTGCGAGACCACATGCACCCGCCAGAGGACGCTCTGCAGCTCACGCACGTTTCCGGGCCAGTGATATTTCTCCAGTTCGCGCACGGCATTGGAGGCAATGGACTTAGGCTGAGGCGGCGTCCCGGCGGCCCACTTGTGAAGGAAGTATTTTACCAGCAGTGGAATGTCTCCCTTGCGGTCCTGGAGCGGCGGCATGTGGATGCCCACGCCGTGCAGCCGGTAATACAAGTCTTCGCGGAATTGGCCTTCTCTGATCGCGCGTTTCAGGTCCTTGTTCGTCGCAGCAATGACCCGCACATCGGCTTCGATCGACGCATTGCCGCCAACGCGCTCGAACTTTCGTTCCTGGAGCACGCGCAGAATCTTTGTCTGGGTGGCGGGCGTCATGTCGCCGATTTCATCGAGGAAAATCACGCCGCCGCTGCATTGCTCGAACTTGCCGACGCGCTGGTTCACCGCGCCGGTGAAGGCGCCACGCTCGTGCCCGAAAAGCTCGCTCTCGAGCAATTGCTCGGGAATGGCCGCACAGTTCACGCCGACAAAGAGTCGTTCGTGGCGGCCGCTGTGTTTCCAAATCTCCCGGGCGACGAGTTCCTTGCCCGTCCCGCTGTCGCCGGTGATGAGCACGGTGGTGTCCGTGCCGGCGAACTGGCCGATGAGCTTGAAGACCTGCCGCATCGGCTCGCTCTGCCCCACAATCTTCGATTCCATGTCCTCGGGCTGCAAGAGGGGCCGGCCATTCTGCTCGAAGTTGTAGCGCGTTCCCTGGCGCATCTCCTGAGCCGCTTTGAGGGCGTTGCCGATGACTTCTTTGAGCTGGGGCACGTCGAACGGCTTGATTAGGTAATCGTAGGCGCCCAACTTCATGGCCTCGATCGTCGTCTGTGTCGTGCCATACGCGGTCATGAGGATGACAAGCAGCTTTGGATCGAACTGGCGGATGCGCCGCAGGGTGTCAAGACCCGTCAGGCCGGCGCCCATACGGTTGTCGAGAATGACCAGGTCGGGCTTGAGTTTGGGAATAATCCGCAGACCCTCCTCGCCGCTGGAAGCTGTAGTGAACTCGATTTCCGGCGAATCAAATATCCGCTGGAACGAGTATCGCACATCAGCTTCATCGTCGATTAACAGCAATTTGCTCATGGATGCTTCCGGACAGTCAGCCCTAAAGATAACCAATTCGGGTCAATAGGACAGCGGCAAGCGTCAGGGCTGCGTGGTGATCTTAACGCCGTAGTTGTTGCGCAGGAATGTCTGCGTCTGGCTCGCGCTGTTGTGGGTGGTGTCCATGTAGCCGGCAGCCATGCCGCTGGTGAAGGCCGCCGAAGCCGATGTGCCCTGCACGTACCACGGCTGGTTCCGGTAATAGATCACACTGGTGCCGGGCGCGCCCAGGGAAATGAAGCTGCCGCGGTTGGCATAGCTGGCCAGATGCCCCTGGTCGATCGCCGTCACCGCCATTACTTCCGGATAGGCCGCCGGGAAAAACGGCGTGGTGACCGGCGTGTTGCCGGCGGCACCGATGAGGACCACGTTTTTGGCGCTCACCTGCTGGATGACGTCCTGCAGAAATGGGCTGTTGCCATCGCTGCCGAGGCTCAGGTTGATGATCCTGGCGCCGTTGTTGTAGGCGGTGGTAATGCCGTTGGCGACATCGAAGGTGCTGGTGGTGGCGTTGGGGCCATAGACATCGACGGATAGTATCTGCACGGCGGAACTGCCCTTGGTAATATCGGCGAGGCTCCACAGAATGGTTCCAGCCATCGATGTGCCATGAGAAGGCGAGTTCGGGTCGAGTTGGGCGTCACCGGCCACAGAGAGCTGCTTGAGGACGAAGCTGTCCAAGCCGTTGCCAAGTGGTTGCAAAGCGGTATCGACCAGGCCGACAATGATGCGGCCAGTGTCAGGCGGGGTTTTAAGCTGCAACTGGGGCGGCGGGGGCAAATTCGAGGATTGGGCGTTCATCGGGCCGGACGGGCGGTCCATCGAGTAGTTGTTGTCCACGGAGGTGACGTCGGGGTTGCTGGCGAGTTGCTGGCGGGCGGTGTCCGCGGCCGCCTGGTCATCGAATTGGAGGCGGTAGGCATTGAGGCTGTCGATGCGGCCGGTGACTTTGGCCCCGAGAAGCTTGGCCAGGTCGTCAATCTTCGCGCCGGGCTTGAGGCGGACGATGAGTTCGTTGGGGATCAGCTTGCCCTTGTCGGCGAACTCGGCGGCCTTTGGGCTGACGAGCTGAGTCGCATTCTTTATCGTGGTGCAGAATACGAAGAGTCTGGGGCTGGCGTTGGTCTCGGTAATGAGTGCGAAGTTCAGGTCGCCGAGGAGCAAACGCAGGGCCTCGCCGGGAGGCAGATTTTCGAATTTGGCCGAGACTTTGCGGGCGGTCTCAGGCTCGACGAGGATGTGCCAGCCGGTGGTCGCGGCGATTTGCTCCAGAAGCTGGAAAAGGTCGCCGGATTTGATGTCGGCGCTGACGCGGTTGGTCTGCCAGTGGAGGGTGTCGGCGGCAAACGCCGGCGCTGCGGCGAGCAACGCCAGAGCGAGCCACAGCCGGGCGAGGCCCGAGCGGAGCTGGATAGGGCTGGTCATAATTCTGTCATTCAGACTGCGTTTTCATTTCCGCCATTCAATCTATGGCGTCTCACATGTATTATACACTCAATTCGCAGTTCGGATGCGATAAAAGCGTTGCGCGGCGGCGGAATTGGTGTCGGTCCATTGCGCAGCCGAGTTGGAGGGGGTGAGGGTCGCGCTGTTTTGGAAGCCATTGGCAAGGTTGGTCGCGCTCAGGATATCGTAGCTCCGACCAGCCACGGCAGCCCAGACGAGCCTGGGCGGCGGCGCATCGAGGGATACCGGGAAGGGCGAGTCTCTGCCAACCAGCCGAATCCATTTGGTTTCGGTGCGGTATTGCTGACCGCTGCTGGCGGTGACCAGGGCGTAAAATGGGTGCCGGCCCAGGTCGAGGTTCGTGCCGGGTATGGCGAATACCGCGGTTGACTGGTTGAGGACGTTCGTTAGCGAGCCGCCGGTGCTGAAGAGTTCGATCTTGCTGATGTTGGTCGTGTTGGCAACGACGGAGAATTGGAGGGCGGCCTCGAGCGCCGTATTGGTGTCGCCGAGCAGGGTGGTGAACTCCGCTGCGAGGGAAGTGTTTTGGACGCGCACGGCCTGCGCGATGCGTTGCTGCGTGCGGACATGGCTGCCTTCATAAGCAACGGCAGTCAGCTCGTGGCAACCGTCGGCATGGGTCGTGGTGTCGAAGGTGAACGTGAGCGGAAGGTTGGTCGTGCCGGCAGTGACGTATAAATGGTTGCGCGGCTGCAGATCGGCCAGATTCTGATCAAGGTTCATGGTTCCGGTGGGTTGAAAGGTGAATTCCGGCGTGCCGGAAAGGGTGGCCGCAAGCTGGGCGGCGCTCCAGCCAGTGGAGCGCGCGCGGAGATTGAACCGGGCGAAGGGAGGCGAATAGGCATCGTAGTTGCGGAGGTCCTCCGCCGTGACGCCATCGCTGCCTTGCAGCGCGGGCGTGGCGTTGATCAGATTCACCAGTGACCGCGTGAGCGTCGAGATGCTGGTGTTGCCGGCACTGTTGGTGGCTCCGACGGCGACCACCTGGCCATTGGTCTTGGTGACGGTCAGCAGCAGGCAACTGTCCACGGTCGGGGCGCAGGAGACGGTAAATGTGCGAATGCCGAACGCAATGCTGTCGAGGAAATTGTTGCGAGTGGCGCCGATGAATGTGGTGAGCGCCGCGGCGGTGCCGGCGGAACTGGCGGCCGAGATCGAAATCTGCGTGCCCGGCTGGGCAAGGTCGAATGACTGCAGTTCGATGCGGTCTCCGTGAGCGAAGGCGCTAACTTTGGTGAGGTTCGTTTTGCTGGGCGTGTTCAAGACCGCGGTCAGGTCTGTGGTGGCCGACTGGATGGTTGCGCTCGCCGACACGCGGTAAGTCATCCGCTGCCCGTTGATCGTCACTGTGAGAGCGTTGTTCTGGCTCGGCGAAATGTTGGTCAGCGTTTGGGCGTACGTGCCGTCCACGAAAAGGTCCACTTGCTGGACAGGATGATTTGTGTCGGCAGCATTGATTTGGAGGCAGAGATTAGTCGTGCCGCTCAGGACCGCGTTGGCGGGGAGATTGCTCCAGGCACCGCTCGGGGGCTGCGCAAAGGGCGCCACCAGGGGTTCGCCCACCAGCAGGCCCTGATACGGGTTGGTCACGCTTTGGTAATAGCATTCGGCCATGTTGAAGCCGCGCGCCTGGTAGAAATAGTTCTGCGGCGATGGGAATTTTTGCAAATAATTGCACGGTTCGATGACGGTGCCATAGGAGCCGGCCGCCCCGAGGGCCAGCAAAGCCAGAACGTTAAGCTGGCCAGTCTGATCGGTGGCGGGCTCGAATATCCTCCCGCCGAAGGAAGTCAAATTGTCGGCCAGAGCTCCGGGCACAAACGCGGTGCTGTCAAGGACGTAAACATTGCCCCAACCGCTTTGGAGACCGAGGATGTCGCCGAGGTAATAAGCCGGATCGGCGTTGGTGCGCTGCATCGAGTAATTGCCGCGCAGTCGTGTGTTAAAGATGGCGTTATCGAAGAACGGGTAGCGGATATTACGATTCACATCCGACAAACTCTTGGCCAGATAAACGGTTTGTGACGGGAATGTGCCGTCGCTGGCTACCCCGCGGTCAATTACCAACTTGGCCTCGGCCAGGTTGCTCGAGGTTAACATAACCGCAAGAAAGTTCGTCTGGCGGTTGCCCGGGGCGACGGAGCGGAAAACATACTCGCTGCCGGCGTAAGCGTTGAAGGAACCATCCGCCAGGGAGCAGGACGCCGGCGCACCTGGCCCGGGCGGGGGGGCGTCGGGTATGAACCCGGAAAACAGCGCCGTCGTCGTGCTGTTGGCGCCATTGCTGTCGGTTACGCGATAGGGAAAAGCCATGCACAACAGCACGTAGTCGATTTGGTTGGTCAACTGTCGCGCCGAAAGCATCGCGAGCAGGGGGTTGAGAATGACCGATTGGAAGTCGGACCTGGACCACTGGACGTTGCCCCCCGGCCAACTCGTCCGCAGAAAGTTCTGGGGCGGCACCTGCCTCTGCTCACAGTAGTAATTACCCAATTGAACCGAATTGGTGCTGTTTTGATTGACGACCACGACGACATTCAGGCCGCTGCCACCCGCCCAAAGCCGGAGGGCGGCGCACCAACAAAGGAGGCCGGGCAGCAGACGCAAAACTAGCTTCATTGTCCCACCTTGACGGAAACCGCCGAAACAGTAAAGCGGCAGACGGGGAGACCTGCCCCACACCCGGCCATAATTGCTGAAACGCACGCTTGCAATCTATCGGCGGTCGCTCCATTCTATCTCTGCGGCATTTGCAAGGCGCGCCGCAATATATGCGCCTGATGTAACGTAATGAGCACATTACCTGATAACGAACTAGATCTTGACAAACTCTTCCTGCCCGCTTGGGCGCAAGAGCCTTCCGCCTCAAAGTACGCCAAATACGAGGGCGAAGACACTCGACCCGACCGCCGCGGCGATCGGGACCGTCGCGGCCCGCGCCCGCCCCGCCGTGATGGTCCACCCGGACCGCGGCGAGACGACCGCCGTCCGCAGGGCGATTACCGAGGTCCGCCCCGACCGGAAGGCGGCGCGCCGCGTCCTGAAGGCCCTCGCGGCCAGATCGGAGGCGGCGAGCGGCCCGACTTCCGCCGCGGCGATAGACCCGAGGGTCGTCGTTTCGACCCGCGCGAGCGTCGTGATCTGCCCCCGCCCCTGCCGGAAATCGAGCTGAATCTGCGCCCCGAAGATAAAGGGGTCGAATCGCTGGCGCGCCAAATCAAGATGACGGGCCGCGCGTATCCGCTGTTCGACATTGCCCAGATGATTCTCCAAAAGCCGGAGCGGCACACGGTCGAGTTCAGCGTAAAGAAGAACGCCGAGGGCAAGCCTGTGCAGCCGTTGTTTGTTTGCGCACTCGATGACACGCTGTGGCTCTCCGAGGACGAAGCGGCCGGGCATGTGTTGCGGAAGCATTTTGCGACTTTTTACCAGACCGAACGCACGGCCACCGAACCGCCAAAAGGCAAATACACGTTCGTGGCGCAGTGCGGCATGAGCGGGATCATCCTGGGGCCGCCCAATCACCACGACTACCAGAACGCGTTGCGCAAGTTGCACGCCGAACGCTTTTCCCGCATGCCCTTCGACGTTTACAAGTCGCGCGTGAAGATCGTGCGCGATGAGGAGGTCGTGAAGAAATGGGTCGATGACCAAAGCTGGAAGACCGATTTTGTGTGTCTGAATCTGCCCGAGGCGGTTCGGCTGGACAGCATGGAGGCGGTGGAAAAACATTTCCGCGAGACGCACAAAGATAACATCATCAAACCGGTGGATATCCACCGGCTCGGCGGCGCGGCAGCCCGCGCGTTGCGCTGTCCCGAATTGGTGCGCCTGGTGCGCAGCGTTTGGGAAGATCAGCGACGTTTTCCGCTGCAGATCGCCACAGTCCTCAGCCAGCAGTTCGCCGGACACGGCCTCCAGTTCTTCAAGGTCAACAAGACCCTCACCCACGTCTCCGTCGCGCGGCCGCATTTCCTCGATATGACCGAGACGCCCGTCTCCGAAGGCGTCAAGCGCATCGTCGATTTCATCAGTGCGAATCTGAAATGCAACCGCCGCAAGCTGGTCGAAGCGCTGGCGCCGTCCGCTGCGCCTGCGCTCGTTGAAACGCTGGCGGCAGGAGGACAACCGGCCCTCCAAGCGGAAAGCGCGCAACCGACGCCCGAGCAGACCGCGGTGATTGCGGATTTGCACTGGCTGATCCACCAGGGCCACGTGATTGAGTTCGCCAACGGGATTCTGGAGACGGCCAAAAAGCCGCTTCCGAAACCCCCGAAGCCCGAAGCCAAGCCGGTCGAGAAACGAGCGGACCCTGCGCCCCAGGCCGAAGTTGTGCCTGCGGCTGAACCGGTCGCGGCTGAGCCAGTGGGCGCGGCGGATGCACCACTCCCGGAAGCAGCGATACCGGCTGAAGAAGTGCCAACGGTTGACCCCCAGCCGACCGAGGTCTCAAGTTCGATGAGCGAAGCTTCGTCCGTAACAGCCGCCGAAGCCGTCGTGACGCCGGAGTCAGCCCCGACCGAACGGCCATTGTGATCCTCATGTTCCCCAGAGCCGTAATGTCACGCAGCCCACTCCACGTAAGACGGCCGGACCTCCTGTCACGCATCACGCATCACGCATCACGCATCACGCATCACCCCCCCCATGTCATTTAGCAAACTAGGCCTTTCCAGCATAATGCTGGAGGGGGTGAAGGCGATGGGTTATATCACCCCCACCCCGATTCAACTACGGGCCATTCCACTGATTCTCAAGGGGCAGGACGTGATTGGGAGCGCGCAGACGGGAACGGGCAAGACAGCGGCCTTTGCGTTGCCGATACTTTCCCAACTTGGCACGCATAGTCCTCAGACGCGCATGCTCGTCCTGGAGCCTACGCGCGAGCTGGCCGCCCAGGTCGAAACCGCTATCCACGATTTCGCCCGGTTTACGGACTTGCGCACGGTCGTCATGTTCGGCGGCGTAGGTTACGGGCGGCAAATGGAGGCCCTGAAGAATGGTGTGGATGTCATTGTAGCCACGCCAGGCCGGTTGCTCGATCATATCCAGCAGGGCGCCTGCAAGCTGAACTGCGTCAAGTTCCTCGTGCTCGACGAAGCGGACCGGATGCTCGACATGGGGTTCCTGCCCGATGTGCGGCGCATCCTCGACCGATGTCCCCGCGACCGCCACACTTCTCTTTTTTCCGCCACCATCCCGCCGGAGATCGGAACACTCATACAATGGGCGATGCGAAATCCCGAGACGATTGAGATCGGCGCGCGCCGCACGCCCAAGGACACGGTCAAGCATGTGATCTACCCCGTATCCGATTCGCAGAAGGCCGATCTAGTGCTGGAACTTCTCAAGCGAGTGAACTACGAATCGGTGATCGTCTTCTGCCGGACCAAACACGGCGCCGACCGTGTCGCCCATCTGCTCAAGCGGAGCAACCATGCCGTGGCAGTGCTGCATTCAAACCGGACCCAGCGGGAGCGCGAGCAGGCCTTGCGCGGCTTTCGCGACGGTCGTTTTGAAGTGCTTGTCGCGACCGATATTGCGGCGCGCGGGCTGGACATTGCCGATGTGAGCCACGTGATCAACTACGATGTGCCGCAGCATCCGGAGGATTACATTCACCGCATCGGCCGCACCGGCCGCATGGAGGCCACCGGCGACGCCTTTACGTTGATGGTGGCTGAAGACATCCGGCACGTGAGTGCCATCGAACGGTTCATCAGCCAGAAAATCCCCCGCGTCAAGCTGGAGGATTTCAACTACACTTACACCGCGCTTTTTGAAGAAGGCAAGCCGGGCCAGCCGGCTGGCGGCGGGCGGGTCCGAGGCGCGCGGGTTCGAGGAGGCTATTTTTACGGGCCGGCGCGGCGTCGGCGTTAGCACGACGGTTCAAATAACTTTGGGCTTGCGGACACGGGCCAGGTCGGCTGTGCTTTCGTATCATCCCACGCGAAATGATATCTTGGCGATGAAATCCCGGCCAAAGCTGTGCTGTAAACGATCGAGAATTTCCTTGCGGCGGTAACGCACGATTTCGCTGAGCCACACGCTGCTATCCACGGTTACAAAGAGCGTGCCTTTGCGGATGCCGGTGGGTTGCGCGTGGGCGATGACGTTCGGGTCGAGCAGGTTGTTCCACACCTTCACCACTTCGGCTTCCGCGCGGCGGCTGTCCATGCGCAAGTCTGCCAGCACGCGCGGCAGCACGGCGCTGACCGGTTGGGCGCGCATGGACTGGGCCCGTTCGAGTGGCGCGAGATCGACGCCCCGCCATTGAGCGAAGACCCTTTGGCGCGATGTGACCTTCCCCGGGCCGAGCGGCGGAATGTAGCGGGGCGGAGGGGGCAGCATTTGCTTGCGGGGAAGTTATCTGAGTTGCATGGTTGCATCAGTTACATGAGGCGGGTTCCTGGCCAACCCAATGCAACGATGCAACCATGCAACTACTGCAACGTATTACACTTTATCCGCGCGGTGCTCATCCAGCACGAGCACGCCATGCGGCGGCAGATCGTAATTGCCGGAGAAAGTGCTGCCGGTCAGGAAATCGTGCATGGGTTTGTAAAACTGGATGCGCAGCGGCGAGCTTTGGTGGTTGAGCAGGAAAAACACTTTTTCATCGTCTTTCTGGCGCATGCTGACCTCGACATTGTCCGGGACTTTGAGGAGCGGATGCAGGTTACACAGTTGGCGCAGCCAGGTCACCATGTCCTGGTAAAAAGGCTGGTGGCTTTGCGTGCCAATATAAATCGCCTTCCCGAGTCCGAATGTGTTCATGGTCATCGCCGGGCGGCCCGCGTAGAAATCCTTCGCGTAAGTGGCGAGAACCTGGCAGTCCTTGGGTTCGATGAGATCGCACCACAGCCTGGCCGGATGGAGGTGGCTGGTGGGGAAGGTTCCCTTGAAGGTGAGATGATTCTCTTCTCCGGGCGGCAACTGATCAAATTCGAGAACTTCCAGGCCGAACAAATCCGTCAGATCGTGGGGATAGCCAGTGTCCGGCGCCATGTTGTGTTCATCCACCAAGCCGGTGTTGAATGTCGAGACCAGGGTGCCGCCGTTTTGGACATAGAGTTTCAGTCGGTCCGCTTCTCCCGCGGAGAGCAAATGCAGCGATGGCGCCACCACGAGCTTGTAGCGGGATAAATCTTCGGTGGGGCGCGCGAAATCCACCGCAATGTTCCGGTCATGCAGCGCGTTGTAGAAAAGCTGGATGTGCTCGCGCAGGTTGAAGAATTTGTTCGGCTGCATCGGTTGTTGCAGCGTCCACTCGTTGTCGTGGCTGTAGAGGATGCAGGTCTCCGCTTGCAGGTGCGTGCCTTTGAGCGAAGGCGCCAGCAGTTTCATCTCGTCGCCGAGTTGGGCAACTTCCTTGAAAATCCGGCCATCGGTCCGCACGGTGTGCGGCAGGACTGCGCCATGGAATTTTTCACTGCCGAAACGGGGTTGCCGCCACCGGAAGAAGACAATGGCGGTCGCTCCCCGCGAAACCAACTGATAGGTGAACATACGGAGCACCCCTGGACGCACCAGCGAGTTGACGTCCTGCCAGGTAACATTGCCGGCCTTCTGTTCCATCACCCAAAAACCCACATCGCCATTCGGGGTGCGGATGTTCGTCTTCTTGAGCGAGCGCAGCATGTCAATTTCACAGGCCAGTTCGGATGACTTGGCTTTGAGAGCGGCGGTGCTTTCGATCGAGACGAAATCGATCGCTTCGGCCAGGTCGAAGTGATCGAATCGGTGAACGAGGGGGCGTAAATTGGTGGTGACGGGACATCGCGGCGATAGCTTGTGGAGCACATCGGCCTGCATCTTGACGAACTGGACGATCGTATCGCTGCAGAACCGGCACCAATCCAGGACCAGGGCCGGGTTGTGAACGGCCGGGGCGTGCATCGGCATGGGAACCTGGTTCCAGTGGGTGACGACCTGGCCCCAGTGCCGCAGGCCCATGAGTTCGTTGAGGTGCTCGATGGTTTCATATTTGGCTTCCAGCCAGCCATGCCAGTCGCGGCGCGTGTCTTCGTTGAACGAAGCCTCGGTGAAGTTGCCGCCGAGGCCGTTGTCGATTTGCCAGGCGATGAGATGGGGGTGTTGGCCGAGCGCGGTGGCCATCTCCTCGACGATGCGTTTGGAATGATTCCAAAACACGTCGCTGTTGAGGCAGGCCGCGCGACGCGTGCCTTCATGTTTGACCAGGCCTTGCTCATCGACGGGCAGAATCTCCGGATACTTTTGGGCCAGCCAAATGGGGGGCGCGGCGGTGGGCGTGGCCAGGACCACATTGATGCCGGCCTTGCCCAAAAGGTCCATCACTCGCTTGAGCCAGGCGAACTCGTATTTGCCTTCTTCCGGCTCACAGAGACCCCATGTGAACTCGCCGATGCGGACGACATTGACGCCGGCGATTTGCATCAACTCCACGTCGCGCTCCCAGGCAGCTTCGGGATTCTCCTTGGTTCCGCCGAATGGGTAAACCCACTGTTCCGGATGATAATCAACACCGAAATACATAATGTTCCTTTCGCATTGCGGCCTTTCTCATACTATAAAAAGGTTCCGGCGCTGGCGCAAACCAAAAGTCAAGATTCGGAACGATATATTTCGGGAGGGGGTCCGGGCAGGGTGGTTTCAAGAAATCGTAGCCGCCGACGGCAGTCGGCGCTAACACTCCGATAATCAAGGAAAAGTGCGCCGACTCCCGTCAGCGGCTACGATTTTGCAGGTTCTTGAATCCGCCCTGGGGTCCGGGCAGGGTGGTTTCAAGAAATCGTAGCCGCCGACGGCAGTCGGCGCTAACACTCCGATAATC
>Ga0194039_1000264_pt1 | contig 33607 bp, 30 predicted proteins | sample JunL228m_MetaG_FD_148679 | JGI IMG/M metagenome (GOLD analysis project Ga0194039, IMG submission 148679) | Anoxic zone freshwater microbial communities from boreal shield lake in IISD Experimental Lakes Area, Ontario, Canada - Jun2016-L227-8m | ecosystem: Environmental > Aquatic > Freshwater >... | reverse complement strand
CCCTAATCGGTCTCCCAATTCCTCCAATGTCGAATATTGTTGATGAAAAAAGTAGTCCCGGAATGTGTCCATATTTTTAATTCGATACTCTAAGATAAAAATGTAAGCTTGGGTTTTTCGCTATCCTTTTATGATTTGGACTGCAATCCAAAAACGATGCGGTTTCCGGAATCATATTTTTACCCTAAATCGCCTTATTTAACGGATGGTTATGAATCGAAGGTTGAATCCCCATGTTTAAAAAAGGTGATTTAGAGAAGTACTGAGGCTAAAACATGACGAAAAATGCCAGGTCGTTGAAATTTTACTATCGATTATAACTTCAATAAGGAACGAGTTCCCTTGGTAATCTGGAACAAAGCAGGTAAGCAAACTTTCAGGACCTCTTCTATGAATATGTAGCAAATATTTCCCGGTTATCAAAAGATTAGGTTTAAATAATTTTATTTTGTACTTCCTCATGTTATGATAAAAGTTGCAATTAATGGATATGGGACTATTGGAAAGAGAGTTGCCGATGCTGTTGCCGCGCAACCGGATATGGAGATCGTTGGCGTCTCTAAAACCCGCCCAAATGCTGACGCATTTATTGCGAAGGCAAGAGGATATCCACTCTATATTGCCGATATTTCGAAGAAAAGTGCATTCGAAAACGTGGGTATTATTGTCGCAGGCAGCGTTGGTGAGATGCTCACGAAAGCTGATATCGTAATTGATGCGACTCCGGGCGATGTCGGGGCAAAAAACAAGCCCCTCTATGAGAAGGTCGGGGTAAAAGTTATTTACCAGGGTGGGGAGGAGCATGAAGTCGCGGGTTTCTCCTTCAATTCTGACTGTAACTACAAGGATGCATTTGGGCGCCAGTTTGCAAGAGTGGTCTCCTGTAACACAACAGGGTTGTGCCGAATCATCCATGCAATGGACAAGGCATACGGGGTCGAAAAAGTCCGGGCAGTGATGGTGCGACGCGGTTCAGACCCTGGCGAAATAAAGAAAGGCCCGATTGATGCGGTCGTCCTGAACCCGGTGACCATCCCGAGCCACCACGGTCCGGACGTCCAGACGGTACTCCCCCACATCCCTATCGTGACCATGGCAATGATTGTCCCAACGACCATGATGCACATGCATGCCATCAGCATGGACCTGAAAAAGGCAGCAACTCGTGAGGATGTCCTCAGTATTATTGAAAAACACCCCCGGATGGGACTTGTACGAAAGTCAACCGGTATCACGAGTACCGCTGAGCTCAAGGAATATGTCATGGACCTCGGCCGGAGCCGTTCAGACCTGTGGGAGAACGGGATTTTTGAAGATTCCGTTGCGATGGTCGGTAAAGAGCTCTACCTGTTCCAGGCAATTCACCAGGAAGCGGATGTAGTCGTTGAGAATATCGATGCAATACGAGCCCTGATAGGGTCTGTAAAGGACCCGGAGACATCAATCCGTATGACAAACGAAGCGCTTGGGTTTACTGCGATTTAGAATAACTATTAACTCCCTTCATAACCCATGATTTCTGATGGACTCGTATGCACTGGCGACACGGAATACTGTAGAGGTCGTCACCGACGAAGAACTTAAAATTCTCCTTAAAAAGCCGAAAAAACGCGTATACGCCGGGTACGAGCCGAGTGGAGAGATCCACCTCGGTCACCTGGTAACGGTCAATAAACTCCGGGATCTCAAAGATGCAGGGTTCGAAGTTGTTGTCCTGCTCGCTGACCTACATGCATTCCTGAACCGGAAGGGGACAATGGAAGAGGTCGGGGAGCTTGCCAACTACAACCGGCGGTGTTTTGAGGGGCTTGGGTTGAAGGACGTAACATTTGTCCTCGGCTCAGAGCTCCAATTGAACTCCGAATATGAGCTCCTTATGCTCCGGCTCTCCCAGCAGATTACCCTGAACCGTGCGACTAGGAGCATGGACGAAGTCGGACGGCAGATGGAGGCACCTACCGTCTCCCAGATGATTTACCCGATCATGCAGATGGTCGATATTGCGATGCTTGACGTGGACGCTGCTGTCGGTGGAATTGACCAGAGAAAGATCCATATGCTCGCACGGGAGCACCTTGTCAATGCCGGGTATTCGTCGCCGGTTTGTATCCATACACCAATTCTTAACGGCCTTGATGGTAAGAAAATGTCCTCCTCAAGTGGCAATTACATTTCGGTAGCCGATACAGAGGAAACAATAAATAAAAAATGCCAGAAGGCATTCTGTCCTCCTGAATGCGAGGACAATGCAGTCCTCCAGATGTTCCAGTACCACGTGTTCCCCCGCGTTCATGTTGTGAGTGTCAGGCGGCAGGAAAAATTTGGAGGCGACAGGGAATTCGACAACTATGCTGCACTTCATGAAGCCTACCAGAAGGGAGAGGTCCACCCGCTCGACCTGAAAAAGACACTCGGGACATACCTGGCTGAGATCCTTGCCCCGGTCCGGGATTACGTCCATTAACGGAGGGTTCCATGAATAGAGATCAGCCTGAAAAGGAGTTTGATTTCGATCGCGAGGTTGACCGGCTCGGTATAAGGATCAAGGATGCCAACCAGCTCAAAGTCAGGGATGATGTATTCGACGAAATAACGCTTCTCGCGCTCTATAAACTGGTCCATAAAAAGTGGCTCTCGGCAATCGGGGGATCGATCAGCACCGGTAAGGAGGCCAATGTATTTCTCGCTGACCGGGAAGGAACTGATGTCGCTATCAAGATTTACCGGATCCGCACTGCTAATTTCAACACGATGAACGAATACATACTGGGAGACCGTCGTTTTACCGGGATGCGAAAATCACGGAAGGACCTGATTTTCGCCTGGGCGAAAAAAGAATTTTCAAACCTGAAGCGGGCGCACGAGGCGGGTCTTTCTGTACCCGAACCATATGTCTGGGACAGGAATATCCTCATCATGGAGTTCATGGGATCTGGCGGGCGCCCATACCCTCAGATGCGGAATGTGAACCTTGAGGAGGCAGCGGGTACATATGAGGAGATCATTTCATTTATGGCTGATTTGTACAAAAAAGCCGGGCTTATCCATGCGGATCTGAGCGAGTTTAATATCCTCTTCGGGGACCGCCCATTTTTCATCGATATGGGACAATCAGTTACAACAGATCATCCGAGGGCGTTTTCATTCCTGAAAAGGGATATTGCAAACATCAATCATTTCTTCTCTTCCCGCTGCGAAGTGAAGGATGAACGAGAACTTTTTACAAGGATTACGGGTCTTGTCTTCCCGGATCTCAATACAGAACAACAGGGAAAAAAGGTGTGATTTAGTCATGATACAGGAGATAAAAGTTTCAGGAAGCCGGATTGGAGCATTAATTGGAAAGGAAGGATCGACCAAAAAGAAACTTGAGGAAAAATCCGGGGCTCAAATCACTATTGACAGTAAGGAGGGAATGGTGAGAGTCGAGGGTGAGGAGGCCCTCGGTGCCCTCAGGGCAATTGAGACGGTAAATGCCATTAACCGGGGTTTTTCACCGGAACGTGCCTTTTGTCTCCTTGATGACGAGGATTTACTGTTTGATGTAATTGACCTGTCAGAAATAGCAGATACACCGAATCAGCTTGACCGGATCCGTGGCCGCATTATCGGAAAAGACGGGAAGTCAAGGGAACAGATCGAAGATATGACTCAGGTTTCCATTTCGGTGTTCGGGAAAACGATTGCCCTTATCGGATTACCGGAGCATATTAAGGTTGCCCGGACGGCGATTGATATGCTCATCCAGGGCGTACCTCATGAAGCGGTCTTCTCTTTCCTGGAAAAGAAAAAGAGGGAGCTGAAGCAGGATATTATCAGCTATTATTACTAATTTTTTTCTGGTCCGAAAGTTGAGGTAATTGAAAAGAGCCATTATGGACCGATATTCGAGAGGGGCATTTCCACTGGAAAGCAATACAGGTTCCCTAAGCTCGGTTGATCAATTTAACTATGCTGGAATGTTATTAGAGTGGAATCAAAGGGGTCTGGATCTGGAACGCTGTATAATATTTTGCTTCAAGTACCCACGGGAGGGGACCGATGAAAATCGAGGAATTACCAATATCAGGACACCTTAAGGCGTATTATAAAAAGGCCGGGATCTCGGACCTGTACCCGCCCCAGGAGGAGTGTATCCGGAAGGGGATGTTTGACCGGAAAAACCTCCTTGTCGCAATCCCGACCGCAAGCGGAAAAACCCTTGTAGCCGAGATGGCGATGCACCATCACATCGGGAAATCAGGTAAATGCCTCTATATCGTTCCCCTCAAAGCATTGGCAAGTGAAAAATTTGATGAGTTTTCCAGGAAAGATGTCCGCGTTGGCATTTCCACTGGAGATTTAGACCGGCGGGACGAGTCTCTTGGAAAGAATGATATCATCGTTGCAACGAGCGAGAAAGTAGACTCCCTCATCAGGAACAGTGCTCCCTGGCTGAAGGATATTTCACTTCTGGTTGTGGATGAAGTACACCTTATCGATTCTCCTGATCGCGGTGCTACGCTTGAAATGGTCATTACAAAAATGAGGTATCGTAACCCCGATATGCAGGTTATTGCACTAAGTGCAACCATCGGGAACCCTGGTGTGCTCGCCCGCTGGATGGACGCGGAGCTCGTAACAAGCGAATGGAGACCTGTTGACCTCCGGCAGGGTGTATTTTATAATGGGAAAATCAGGTTTCACGAGGTGTGCCGTCAGGTAGAGACAGTATCAAAGTATGATGACCTCAACCTCTGCATGGACACGATTACCGAGGGTGGCCAGTGCCTTGTGTTTGTCTCGTCAAGGAAAAATGCTGAGGCTTTTGCAAAACGGGCTGCTTCAGCCTTTAAATTAGAAAATTCCGAATTGAAAGAGTTATCAGAGAGGATCAAAAAACTGGCGGAAACGGATAACGATAAATTGCTTGCAGCATGTGTCGAATCCGGCGCCGCTTTCCACCATGCAGGTCTGAAACGTGAGGCAAGGGCGACTATAGAGGAGGGGTTCCGGAAAGGACATATCAGATGTATCTCCTCCACCCCAACCCTTGCAGCCGGGCTTAACCTGCCGGCGAGAAGGGTAATTATCAGGGACTATCGCCGTTTCACTTCCGGAGAGGGTATGGTACCGATCCCTGTCAGGGAATACCACCAGATGGCTGGTCGTGCAGGACGGCCCCATCTCGACCCATACGGCGAGGCAGTCCTGATTGCGAAAGACGATCAGGATGTCGATGCACTATTCGAGTGGTATATTGATGCCCCGGCGGAAGATGTCTATTCCCAGTGCGGGACCGAGACCACGCTCTGTACACATATCCTTTCACTTATCGCATCCGGATTTGTCAGGTCCCGGGAAGAACTTTCTACGTTCATGGACCGGACTTTTTTTCTCTACCAGCATAAACAGAGCCGGGTAATTCCACGTGTTATCGCACAGGTGATCGAATTTCTTCTTACAACAGAAATGATCACTGAAAATGGTGGAATCCTATCAGCCACAGAATTCGGATCGCTGATCTCCCAGTTATATATCGACCCGCGGGGTGCAGATGCAATTGTAAGTGGGATGTGTTCTGCAGAGGAATATTCAGATATCGGGCTCCTCCAGCTGATTTGCAGCACACCCGATATGTACACCCTCTACGTAAGCAACAAGGATATCCCGTACCTTGACCGGTTCCTCGGGGATCGGGGGGACGAGCTCTGGCTCCCGTTACCCGCTGACGAAGAGGAGGTTTATTACAGGGGTTTGAAAACAACGATGCTGCTCCAGGACTGGGCTAACGAGCTCTCCGACACGATGATCTGCGAACGGTATTCGGTAGGCCCGGGAGATATATATTCGATGGTTGACAGCGTGAACTGGCTCCTCCATGCAACCTCAAGACTTACGCCGATGTTTTCACCCCGTTTCCGTAACCAGGTCCGGGAGTTTGAATACTGCATGAAATACGGTGTTAAACGGGAATTGTTGCCGCTGGTAAAAATCAGAAACATCGGTCGTGTGCGGGCGCGGCGCCTGTTTAACAGCGGGATTACCACCAACGAAGACCTTCGGTCGGCGGGGAAAGACCGGGTCGCCCAAATCCTTGGAAGGGGTATTGCAGACCAATTGTTTAACTCTGTTAAAAGGCAGAGTTCTATGATCATAGAAGAGTCGGGGGAGGCCGTGGAAGGACCCGTGACCCGCAAAACGCAATATACATTATCCCACTTTGAGGAGTAGGCGGGTTTTACCGAGCAATACAGATATGAAGTCACACAAGGGGGTAGAGAATGAATACATCTGATAAATGGAGTCATTTGGATATTATTCATCTGGATATAATTAATGAGAATGAAATCCGGGAACTGGATCTCGAAATCCGACAGGTTTCATTTCAGGTCCGGGATACTGGAAGTTTCCTCTCGTGGTTACGGGACCTTTCTAACAGGAATGGTGTTTCTATTGTCTGTTTTAATGCAGAGCTTATGGCAGGACATGAACACGTCATATCTGCAATGTTCCATGCTAAAAGGGCAATGAAGAAGGGCACCTGCATTTCCAGTTCATTTGAAATTGAGGCTCTTCTTTATGCCGCAGGATCCCGCCAGTGCCAGGACGCAGCAAAATTCGGTGTACACCAGGGATTGAATAACTGCTATCTCTGCATATACCCGATAAATCCCCAGGTCTGGTCAGATCTCTCACCCGTGATGACCATCTCAACCGATGACTGGGAACGAATGACAGATGAAAAAATGACGGTTCTGACTTCTGTATTTGGTATCACAAATGATGAAATTGTGGTCACCGGAAAGGACCGCATAAAAGATCTCGTTCTTGAAAGGGTTGCGCTACTTGAAGTAAATAAATAATTCCCCCGGCAGATTAGCCAGTACAGGTGGATTTCATCAATTGGTTACCCAGCCCCAACAGGATTATCCTGTTCTGATTTTTATCCTTGCGGTTTTTCTGAAAAAAAGAGCAGTCCTGGATTTCTAACGTCTCTTTTTATTTTCTTGCATGGGTTAGAATATGTCGGATTTCGGGGATGATGAGGGAGCTCATCGCCAGTTTTACTGCAGTATTGGAACCGGGAATGCAGAAAACGACCTTCTTCCGGATAACTCCTGCACTTGCCCGCGAAAGCATTGCAGCTGGTCCGATTTCCTCATAACTTTTCATCCTGAATAGTTCTCCAAAACCCTCTATTTTCTTCTCGTAGAGTGGTTCAACCGCTTCGATGGTGCAATCATCAGATGTCAGTCCTGTTCCGCCATTCAGGACCAGGCAATCACTTTGTTTAAGCCCGTGGACCGTTGCTTCCCGTATTGCTTCAATACGGTCAGGAACAATTACATAGTAATCCATAGGATAACCGGCTCTCCGAAGACAGGTTATGATGATCTTTCCACTGGAATCCGTTTCTACGTTCCGCGAGCTTGAAACGGTAATTACGCCTGTTGTTATTGGGATGGGCTGTATATGTTCGGGGTTCATCGCATCACTATTATGATAGATTGGCAATGGCATAACGTTTCCCTTCTCTTTTTGTGTATGGGGTTTGTGGGGACCCCTTTGTTTCCTCTGGAGAGTTTTCCTGATTTCTGGTTCTTTCTCTGATGTTGCTGTTCCCAGATTTCCAATTACCTGCTTTTTTTACTTATGACACAAAAAAGCAGCAAAAAAAGTCTTCTCAAAATCCCCTTCTTTACATATACTGATCTTATGAAACGTAGGATTTGTGAATATTCCATTCGTTGTTTTTTGTTCTTTGACCCTGTTGATTCTGTAGTGACAATTGGTTATTTTGTTCTTTTGATTTTCGGATTTTTGCTTGTTTGTCCTTCTTTTTTTCTTTTATTTTTTATTCTGTAAAAAAAGTTTCAATTATAGCCTCTTATTCTTATAGAAAGATATTTCGATATGTATATATATTATAATTTCAACAGTGTACAACAAGCTAAACTATTTTGTCTTTTTTATTTCCCTTCTAGTAACTATTCTAGTTTCCAATGGAAACCAGAGGGTCTGGGATATGATACAGAATAAGGGTAATTTGGGGTGGTACCTGGAAACATTTCCTCCCAGAATAAAAAAGAATGAAAATCCATAGGAAAATCAGTTCGTGTGGAGAAATCGGAAAACTTCCAGAAAAACACCCAGGCAAAATGAAAAAAAGATTCAGCAACCACACAAAATAAAAGAAAACATCAATGAAAGGAGAAAAACACCACAAATAAGGAAGATTCATGGTAATGGGACTCCCTCATAACAGAGGATTAAAAAAACTCTCCATTTATGGATCGTTAGTCACCGGCGATCAACGATAAAGAAAATGAACCGATCACAGGAGAGCAAAAACAATCAACAAACGAGATCCTGATATGTTTCCATTAATCCGGGAAAATGGGAAAAAGAAGGCCAGATTTGAATACAGAGAAAAAAAGGCCCTGATTTTTCCTATGCCTTATTTCTCCAGCTTATAAAACAGAATCGAAAGAGAACAATGTATACAAGCACAAAAAGAAAGGGAAAATATTTCCAAAAACACGGGTTAGAAACACTATCCAGAGGTATCAAGATCCTAGAATCAATCAATTGCTTCTGTTTGCATTTTTAACCGGTAACCGGGAAATACCCAATAAAATGGAATGGACTATTCAGTTGCGCTCCTTCCATCCAGAAAAGGTATCAGATATCATCCATATTTATTATCATAAACAATTTCTGGATACGAGGGACTGGTTCTTCCACTGTTCAATAGAATCGACTATTTGGAGTGTAAAACTGTAATAAGTCTCCAAATATTCACCTTTCCAGTGGAAACCGTGGGGTGCATTCCGACGAAAAAAACGATCAGATTTTAAGCACGGATATCTAAGGTTTAGCTCCACTGGAAACCATGCCCGAAGACCCCGATACATCAGTCGGACTTTTTAAAAAGTTCCTCGCAAACAATAAAATATTCAAAAACCGTGAGGTCCTCAGGCATTCCTATAGACCAAATATATTACCTCACAGGCGACCACAGATAGATCAGATCGCCTCAATACTCGCACCTGCCCTGAAAAACGAAACCCCCTCAAATATTCTTATTTATGGCAAGACCGGGACTGGAAAAACCGCCTGTGTCCGTTATGTTGGGACAGAGCTTGAAAATGCCGGTTCCCAGATGGGGATGGTATGCCGGGTTGTACACCTTAATTGTGAAGTTATCGATACACAGTACCGGATTCTCGCCCAGATCTCAAAGTATATCCTGGGACCGGATGAGACGGCAAGTGATAAACTGCGTGCGCATATTCCGATGACCGGCTGGCCGACAGACCAGGTGTACCAGGAGTTAAAAAACCAGCTCGAATCGAGTGGCGGGGTCCTCATCATTATCCTGGATGAAATTGATAAGCTGGTAAAAAAGAGTGGAGATGAGACCCTCTACAATCTCACCAGGATCAATACCGACCTGAAAAAGTCCAAGGTCAGCATGATTGGTATTTCGAACGATCTGAGTTTCAAGGATTTCCTTGATCCCCGTGTACTATCTTCGCTCAGCGAGGAAGAACTGGTTTTCCCCCCTTACAATGCCCCCCAACTTGTTGATATCCTTCAGCAGCGTGCGGAATCCTCCTTTGTCGAGAATGCACTGGATGAAGGTGTAATCCCTCTCTGTTCCGCCCTTGCAGCCCAGGAACACGGGGATGCCCGCAGGGCCCTCGATCTCCTGAGGGTTTCAGGGGAGCTGGCAGACAGGGCAGATACTGACCGGGTTACAGAGGAGCATGTAAAAATGGCCCAGGCCAAGATAGAAAGTGACAGTATGATTGAGTGCGTCTCAACGCTGCCCACCCAGAGTAAAGTAATCCTCTATTGTATGCTTCTTCTGGACCAGACAGGCCAGAATATTTTTACGAGCGGCGAGGTGTCCCGGATCTACCAGGACATTGCCCCCAAAATTGATATCGATGTCCTGACCCACCGCAGAATAACTGACCTGATAAGCGAACTCAATATGCTGGGGGTTATCAATACCAGGGTTGTAAGCCGTGGGCGTTATGGAAGGACAAAAGAGATGTGGTTTGACGTAAATACCTATAAAATACGGGACGTAATTCTGAACGACCCCAGGTTAAGTCAGCAGGGTCTTGCCCAGATTGATACTCACTGGGTAAAGAGCCTGTTCAGGTGAAAAAAATGGACGAAAAAGATCTTCTCCTCCTCCAGCTACTTGAGGATAATAGTCGTGTATCGGCTGATGAACTCTCGGTCATGACAGAAATACCTGCCGGGGATGTTGAGTGCAGGATCGCAGCCCTGGAAGAGGCCCAGGTAATCAGAAAATATTCAGCAGTCATTGACTGGGAGCGGGCAGGGAACGGAGAGGTCTGGGCCATTATTGAACTGAAAGTAAACCCCGAGCGGGACTTTGGGTACGACCGGATTGCCGAACGGATCTCGAAATTCAAACAGGTGCGATCGCTGCGGTTAATCACCGGGACGTACGATTTCCAGCTTCTCGTAACCGGGAAAAATATGCAGGAGGTTGCGCGTTTCGTCTCTGAACATATCGCACCGATGGATCGGATCCGGGAAACTGCAACCCATATTATTATGAAAAATTATAAAGAGAATGGAAATACCCTATGTGGTCATGAAGTGACCGAACGCATTCCATATTCATTCTGAAGGTGGGCGAATGCGAAACTTCATCTCAAAATCGGCGGAAGCGATTCCACCGTCGGGCATCCGGAAATTCTTTGATCTCGCCCTTACGATGGACGATGTGATATCCCTAGGTGTTGGGGAACCCGACTTCACAACACCATGGAACGTATGCGAAGCTGGTATCTATTCGATAGAACAGGGTACGACTTCCTATACCTCAAACCGGGGACTCCAGGAGCTTCGGGACTCGCTATCAGAATATTTAAAAAGCCATTATGGTCTCCATTACAATGCAGATCGGGAGATGGTTATCACTAGCGGGGTTTCAGAAGCGCTGGATATTGCAATAAGGGCCGTGATTGACCCTGGTGACGAAGCCCTCGTTACGGAACCCATTTACGTCTCCTATGCACCGTGTGTGACTCTGGCGGGTGGTGTGCCCGTTCCGGTGCCCTGTCTTGAGAAAGACCAGTTCAGACTCATGCCGGATTCGCTGATGGAAAAGATTTCCAAAAAGAGCAAAGTCCTGATCCTGAACTTCCCGAACAATCCTACCGGCGCAGTAATGAAGCGGGACGATCTGAAGGCAATTGCAGATATTGTTGTTGACCATGATCTCCTGGTAATAAGCGACGAGGTATACGCGGAACTCACCTACGAGGGGTCCCATGTTGCACCTGCAACCATAGACGGTCTATGGGAGAGGACAATCACCCTGAATGGATTTTCGAAGGCTTATGCAATGACCGGATGGCGGATCGGGTATCTCTGTGCACCCGAGCCGATATGTGATGCGGCACTGAAGATACACCAGTACGTAATGCTCTGTGCCCCCGTGATGGGACAGATTGCTGCCAACTCGGCTTTAAGGAACGGTGAGGATGAAAAGGACCAGATGGTGACAGAATACCGCGTACGGAGGAACCTGTTTGTCCATGATCTGAACCGGATCGGGCTCCCCTGCCATGTACCTGAAGGTGCGTTTTATGCGTTCCCGTCGGTGAGGTCGACAGGCCTGTCCGATTTCGAATTTGCCGAACGACTCCTGAAAGAAGAACGGGTCGCCGTCGTGCCGGGAACCGTGTTTGGGGATGCAGCTAAAGATCATCTACGTTGTGCCTATGCCGTCTCAAGAAAGGATTTGAAAGAGGCTGTAATCAGGATAGAGCGTTTTCTGTCAAACCTTCCTAAATAACCGGGCAGGAACTCCACAAGCAGGGACATCAGCACCCGAACCTTCTTTTATATTTTTTGTATGGTGTTTCTGATGGTTGATCCCGGTATCCCGGCAACTCCCGGTTGATCACCCTCCCGAAAAAATGACCCTTACGTAACAACCGGGGGTTGCAGGATATAGATTTATTGCGCTTATCATCCCATACTACATGATAGAACTTATGAGCTGCACGATTATTGTCGGTGGGTTTTTTGGTGATGAGGGTAAGGGCAAGATAGTTGCGCATATTGCCTATCACGATAAACCAACCATTATTTCAAGGGGTGGCGTCGGGCCGAATGCCGGTCACACCGTAAAGATGGGTGAGAAGGAATATGGGGTCAGGATGGTCCCGTCAGGCTTTATTTACCCGGATGCCCGCCTTTTTATTGGTACTGGCGTTCTGGTGGATCCCAGGGTTTTAAAGACAGAAGTTGACATGCTCGGTGTTAAGGGGCGGATTTTTGTTGATTCGCGGTGTGGGATAATTGAAGAAGACCACATACGGAGAGACAAGGGGAGTGACCACCTTGCAAAGACCATCGGGAGCACGGGAAGCGGGTGCGGACCGGCAAATTCAGACCGTGTGATGAGATCGGCGAGACTTGCACGAGACGTTCCGGAATTGAAAGAATACCTGATTGATGTCCCGATGGAACTGAATAGCGCATTAGACCGTGGGGAACGAGTCCTCCTTGAAGGGACCCAGGGCTTTGGTATCTCACTCTATTATGGGACATATCCGTTTGTAACCAGCAAGGACACCTCTGCCTCGCAGATCGCCGCGGATAACGGGGTGGGTCCGACCCGGATTGACGATGTAATCGTTGTCTTCAAGGCGTACCCGACAAGGGTTGGCGAAGGGCCGTTCTCCACGGAGATGACCCGCGAAGAGTCGGATGAGATGGGCATCCAGGAGTTCGGGACGGTAACGCACCGGCAGCGACGCATCGGTGAGTGGGACGGGAAGATGGCACGGTATTCGGCGATGATCAACGGCTGTACCCAGGCAGCAATCACCGGTATCGACAGGATCGATGAGGCATGTTTTGGAGCGACCCGTTATGATCAGCTCACGGAAAAAGCGATCACATTCCTCAAAAAGGCGGAAGCTGATATCGGTGCCCCTATAACCCTGATCTCCACAGGGCCTGATGTCTCGCAGATCATAGATCTCCGTGACGAGCCATGAAGAGAAGTCTGCTTGACATTCTCTGCTGTCCCGTCTGCAAGGGAGACCTGGCCCTGGGAGTTGAGACAGAGGATGAGACCGGGATTATTGAAGGGACACTGACATGTGCCAGTTGCAGCGTGGCATATCCCATCAGTGACGGTATCCCGGACCTGCTTCCGAGATTTGAGGCACCTCCTGAGAGTAACAAATAAAGGAATAATGGACTGGAATCCCTGCTATTGCGCCCGGATTATCCTACCATGATTATCACTTCTTTTTGTACCGTTCGTGCGGGGAGGCGGGAATGTATTCCACGATAGTCCTTCCGTTAGCACTTCTTGTTGACCGGCTGGCAGGTGACCCTGACTCCAGGTTTCATCCGGTCGCGCTCCTTGGCAGGTTGATAAGCTGGTGGGGAAAACCGGAAAAATGGCCTGTAAGGGCAAGGAAATTTGCCGGTACCGCGATGTGGGTACTGACAGCTTTCATTTTTGCCGTTCCGTTTTTCCTGGTAAGCGTCGTCCTCCCCTGGTACCTGTACCTGATCTGTGCGCCATTTCTCTTAAAAATCTGTTTTGCATGGCGATCATTGGAGGAACATACCAGCTGTGTGGTCAACGCCGCCCGGGAGGACCTGGATCTTGCAAGGTCACAGGTGGGGAGGATGGTATCCCGGGATAGTGGCAGTCTTACAAAGGAGCAGGTCCTTTCTGCCGGGTATGAGTCAATGTCTGAGAACCTGGTAGACAGCATCATCTCTTCCGTTGTTTTTTTCGGGTTAGCCGGGCTCACTGGGGCGGCGGTGTACCGGGCAGCAAACACGATGGATGCCATGCTCGGGTACAAAGATGAGCGGATAGACCTCGGCTGGTGGTCCGCGCGAATGGATGATATTTTCAACTATATTCCTGCCCGGATCACCGGGCTGTTGCTCCTCCTGTACTTCGCATGCAAGGGGCAGTTCCAGCCGGCCTATGAAGCATTAAAGCTGGATGGGAAAAAAAGGCCGGGATTTAACGGCGGTATCCCGATGGCAATCATGGCAGGTGGCACTGGTGTAAGGTTCGAGAAACCCGGGGTTTATACCATCGGGCCAGGCGTTCGCTCACTGGAAGAGGGCGGCCCGGATATTCTGAAAGCCGTGAGGGTGATTACCCTCGTATTCTCAGCGCTTCTCATCGGCACACTACTTTTATTGCAGATACTGCTCAATATATAAGAATATGAAACTCGAGGAACTGAGATTCGGCACCGAACTGCTGAAACGGGGTTTCGCATCCATGCAGAAGGGGGGAGTAATCATGGATGTTGTAAACGCCGAGCAGGCGATGATTGCAGAGGAGACCGGTGCAGTCGCAGTGATGGCACTGGAGCGGGTGCCTGCCGATATCAGGAAGGCGGGAGGAGTCGCCCGGATGGCAGACCCCGAGATCGTGATGTCAATAATTGACGCAGTTTCCATCCCGGTGATGGGAAAGGTCAGGATTGGTCATTTTGTTGAGGCACAGGTCCTGGAGTACCTTGGTGTTGACATGATAGACGAAAGTGAGGTCCTGACCCCGGCAGATGAGCAATACCATATTGATAAGTCAAAATTCAAAGTCCCGTTTGTCTGCGGGGCAAGAAACCTCGGGGAAGCCCTGCGAAGAATTAACGAGGGGGCTGCCATGATAAGGACTAAAGGGGAAGCTGGAACCGGGAATATCGTTGAGGCAGTCCGGCATATGCGGGCGATAATGGGTGAGATCCGCATGCTGAAAGGCATGGACATCCAGGAACAGATTGACTTTGCCCGTGATATTGAAGCACCGGCGGAACTGGTAATTGAATGTGCACGGATGGGGAGACTGCCTGTTGTGAATTTCTCCGCGGGTGGTATTGCCACACCATCTGATGCGGCACTCATGATGCAGCTGGGTGCAGACGGTGTATTTGTCGGTTCAGGGATCTTCAAGTCTTCGCAACCAAAGGTCATGGCTAAGGCCATCGTTGAAGCGGTAAACAACTTTGATAACCCGGAAAAAATTGCAAAGGCAAGCCGGGGACTTGGAGATGCAATGCCGGGCCTGGATATCCATACCTTGCCGGAAGACCAGGTGCTCCAGTATCGTGGCCGGTAACAGTACATTTTTTTTATTTATGGAATCTTTTCCCCGTTTGTTGGTAATCCGGAATACACGTGGGTTTCGACAACCGGTTAGAAGGTGAGTGGTATGGGAACCAGGATCGGGGTGCTTGCTCTCCAGGGAGCAGTCAGTGAACATATTGATGCATTCAGGCTGGCACTGGATACCATTGATCCTTCGGGGCATTCATCTGTGATATCCGTACGTCATGCCGATGAAATTTCAACTCTCGATGGTCTCGCGATTCCTGGTGGTGAATCCACCACAATTTCACGCCTCATTGATAAAAACCAGATGAGGAGACCGATTGAAGAATTTGAAGGGGGTATTTTTGCTACCTGCGCAGGAATGGTCCTCATGGCGACAGAGGTGGGCGATTCACGGATATGTACCCTTGGGCTTATTGAAATGAATGTTGAAAGAAATGCGTTTGGTCGCCAGAGAGAGTCGTTTGAGACAGATCTTGAGATGAAAGGATTTGATACCCCGTACCACGCGATTTTTATCAGGGCACCGGTTGTCACAAGCTGCGGGGATGGTGTCGAGGTCCTTTCAAAAATAGGAAAAGGGATTGTAGCCGTTCGGAAAGATCGTTATTATGCCCTTGCATTTCACCCGGAACTCAGTGCCGACCCTAGGATTCATCTCCAGTTCATTCAACGGCTGGGCGTTTAATCACTTTATTATTCTTCAACATAGATATCGTTTTTTTGCTGTCAATAAAAAGCGATAGAATTGGATTCTCCTGGACAAGAACCCTCTCGTCCTGTCTGGATATCGGGTTATCTTTTTTTTGTAAACTTTCAATCCTGACCTACAACATTATCCGGATCGATCAACCCGTCTTTCATGTAAATAATCCGATCGAAATACGTTTTATGCCACTCTTCGTGAGACACCATAATTATGGTCTGACTGAGGTCCCCGTTCAGTTTTTTGAACAGGTCAAGAATAATCCGGGAGTTCTGGGAATCGAGATTTGCACAGGGCTCGTCCGCAAGCAGGATCGTTGGTTTGTTCACCAGTGCCCGTGCAATCGCGACGCGTTGCTGTTCACCTCCTGACATTTCCCCAGGAAGATGGTGGCTACGGTCTTTAAGTCCGACGAGATCGAGAATTTCAGTACAGACCAGGGAGCATTCATTCGGCGTCATCCCTCGTACCATGGAGGGGAGGTACACATTTTCCCTGGCAGTCAGTTCGGGGACGAGGGCATAGTCCTGGAACACATACCCAAGTCTTCGTAAACGGAACAAGGTCCGTTCCCGTTCGTTCAGGGTACCGACATCAATGCCGTCAATCGAGATAGAACCACTGGTAGGACGGTCAAGAAGACCAAGCATGTGGAGCAGTGTCGATTTCCCACTACCGCTCGCGCCCATAATTCCGACGAATTCACCCTTTTTGATCTCCAGCGAGACACCGTTCAGTGCCAGAACCTGAACAGGGCCCTTGCCATAGATTCTTTTTAGATCACGCCCGATAATCATGTCAACCCCGAATAGCAGAGAGGATATCCTCTTTTGTTGTTATCCATGCAGGAACGTAGCCGGCGATTATCGATACTATCAGGAGGCTTATTATCGAACGGACGATGAGCATCGGGTCAACAACCGGGGCAACCGGCCCCCCCGGAAATACAATCGGAGAAACTGCAAGTAACTGGAGTATCAACAACAAAAAAATACCCCCGACGACCGTACCGATAGCAAAAATAAAAAGGGCCTGGAAGATATAGGATTTGATAATAATCGAGCGGTCGATCCCGATTGCCTTAAGGATCCCTATCTGTTTCCTCCGGTAGACCGTATTGATAAATATCACGATGAAAATCACTACAATTGCAATAACCAGGCTTACTATTGTGCCAATCAGGTTGATAATATTAAAGCTGCCAATGATCTGGTTTAAAAAATTGGCCGATTTTTCCTCCCAGGTCCATATCTTTTCCTGTACTCCAAACGATATCAGCGTGTTACGCATGCTGTTTTCATCGCCGGTCACCTCAGTCTTTACAAGGATCTCGTTCGCTTTATCAGTGATGCCTATGACGGATTCATATTCTTTCTTCGTAATAAACGCGCTACCGTCCGCACTGTATGAACCGGAATTAACAATGCCCTTGATGCGGTATGGCCGCGTTACACCATTGCTGAAGGTAATGTCAACCGTCTGCCCAACGCTCACTCCGCCGAGGGATGGAATAACATCAAGTTTTTCATCCTGGTTCCCGGCGAGCTGGTACCCGAGGACTACCTGGTCCGTATCTCCCGAGCTCAGAAAGCTCCCGCTGATCACTTTCGAAGGAGTTTTCAGAACTGTTTTCTCGTCATCAGGATTGATGGCATCTAATGTGGCAGTGACTACATTCCCTTTATGAGTGAAGGTAGCCCCGGTTGAATACCGCGGTGAAACCCCGGTTACGCCGGGAATATGTTCGACCTTTTTCTGTAACTCACTTACATTATTGATGTATATTTGATTCTTTGATGGCTCGATCACCAGGTTTCCATAGCTGTAGTCAATTGACTGCTGGTTAAAAAGGACGGCGACACCGGTGATGATGGAGGGCAGAAAGATCAGGTTGACGAAGACCATCCCTAAAATGAGAATGGTCAGGTACAGGGTACCTTTGTTCCCCCTGACAATCGATCGCTTTGCGAGGAAAAAGGCGACCTTTGATTCTTCAAACATTGGCAGTTTCCTTTTTCCGGAATACCAGGAACCAGTATGCAAAGCCTCCTGCAAGGATGAGCAGGATAACTGCCCCGATTATAACCGGGGTGCTGTCCTTGTTGTACACATTCAGGTGGAGTTCCTGTTGGGCCTGGTGGGGGCCGTAATCATCTGTATACTCGAGGACCAGGATATAGGGGATATCCCCGGAACGGTCCGCCTGGAGATTGAATGGTGCAGGGGCATCATTATTAGGTTCAATTTTGCCCACAAATGCTTCCTTCGTTCCTGGTAGCGGGAGGTCTATTTTCGCGTTGACCGATTTGGCATCATCAGTGCCGGTGTTTTCGACCCTGATATACAGGGTAAACTGGTCACCTTTACTGATCCTGGCCGGGTCCGTGGTGATTTGGGAGATGTCCAGCTGGGCCTGGCCCCTTATATTTACACCTAAGGTTTCAACCTGTCTCGTAAACGTGCCGTCTGGGTTCTGGTAGTCGATAACCAGGTTGACCGGACTTATCCCGAGTGGGGACTTCTTATCTGTTGAAAACTCCATGTAGAGGTTTTTTTGCTCGCCCGGGCCTAATTTTTCGATATGATAGGTACCCGGGGTCTTCGGTGTGATTGACGGGTTGGAAGTAGTTACCGTGACCTGGAGATTACTTGCTGATAACTGCCCGTTATTTGCGAGGCTCACCGTGGCATTAAAATCGTTACCCGGCATTACACTTGCAGGTAATTGTTTGTCGACCGTGACCTGTGGCTTTTTCTGGATCTGGACTTCGCTGTTTACATTTACCGGGATTGGGAATTTGAGACTCGTTGCATCTGAGACGCGGATCCAGACTTCCGGGAAATATACTCCGGGTTGATCAGGTGCCTGGATGAGGAACGTTATCGGTATTGACTGCCCTGGCCCAAGTTCACCTACCCGGTTATATCCCCCGCTAATTACGTCCACACCATTTCCTACCATTGTGACACTATCAATCGGGGCATTGATATCCACATTCGTCGTGGTTGTTGCGCTGTTACCGGCCGTGCCGCTGGAATATGACTGCGAAATTGTTGCCTGCCCTGCAGTATTTTTGACAGTTACCGACACAATCCCCTGCTCACCTGGCAATAATACTGATGGAGTTACCTTATAATCGGAAACGATAACCGAGGGTTCACTTGCGGTTACCGGGATGATACTAACGAGGAGAAACAGGATCAGCATTGCAAAAAACAAACGATAGAATGGAACGGACGTTGGCATGTACAGTATCCTCAATCACCCAGCCGATAATGATATCGATTGTTTACAGATTTATATAACGAAAACAGACCGGATGCTCCCCTTTCAATAGCCCTCAGCACCATTGCGGTTGTCCTGCGGACCCTGGTCCGGATTGAGCATGTGTTTTTCGATAACCCGGACAAGTTCAATCAGGTGTGCTTTCATGTTCTCCCCTTCCGGTAGGTCAATGACCGGGACTCCTGTCCGATCAGCGATCTCCATCGTCGGGTCATAAGGAAAAGCAAATAGTGTGGTGACCCCGGTTTCAGCCAGCCGTTTCGCGATCGGCACCGGGTCATCACCTGGTCGCAACTTGTTTATAACCCCGAAGAGTCGTGGAATCCCAAGGTCCTTTGCCATTTTCGCGATCTGGAAGGCGGTTTCAACGGATTTAACACCGGGCTCGACGATAACCAGGAGGGCCTGGGCAGACCTGGTCGTACCTCTTCCAAGGTGCTCAACTCCTGCCTCCATATCCATCACCAACAGGTCTGCCTCTCCTGAAAGGTGTGATACGACTCTTTTTGCAAGGGTATTCGCCGGGCAGTAACAACCGCCTCCACCGGTTTTGATCGCCCCGAGGACGAGAAGCCGTACCCCGTCTTTGCAGGTGACCCCGAACATATCGAGTACGTCATTTACTTTGGGGTTTATCCGGAACACGACCCCCGAAGCCCCGGGCGGTGCCCCGGTCCGCTCTTCGATAAAATCCTCTCGTGAAATTAGTGGCGTTATTGTGTCCGGTTGCCCAGCTGCACCACAACCGAGCGAGTACCAGAGGTTTGGGGAGGGGTCCATGTCGAGTGCGATTACCCGCATTCCCTTTCTTGCAAAAGTCCTGGCGAGCCCGGCGGCGATCGAAGTCTTTCCAACGCCCCCTTTTCCGGTGACTGCGAGGGTGATCATTACCATGCTGTTTAGCGTTGCGGGAATATAACGACTCTCTGGCATCGGGTGATTTGTAGCTCTATGCCCGCCTGAGCAGCCATATGTTAATGGTATACCGGGAATGAAGTACAGGACATACAATGGGCCGTATTACCATCATGCCTGAAGGAAAAAGCGGGCCCCTTCGGGAAGGGGAGACACTGCTATCCCATTTTCAACGGCTTGGTATCCATATTACTGTCGGATGCGGGGGTACCGGTGAGTGTGGTACCTGCCTGGTACGGGTACTGTCTGGTTCAGGGGCCCTCTCCCTACCGACCCCATCAGAGAAGAAATGGCTGGATACACCCGGGGGGCGTCTTGCCTGCCAGGCGATAGTGCTTGATGAAACAGCAGCTATTATTGTCGAAACGAGGGAGACGGGGGCATTTTCAATTGTTAGCGGGGGTATCCGGGCAGAATTTGAGAAAGGCCCGTTGATCGCGGTGAAGGATGTGAATGGGCGACGGGTGATTGTCCGGGATGACCACATAGTAGATTTCCTGACAGGGCGGTGCGCAGGGATATCTTTTGATGCCGGCACGACTACCCTCGTCATCCGGTGGTATGATCTTGAAGGCGACAGCTGTACCCCGCTTGCAACAGCCTCGATATTAAATCCACAGGGAATGTACGGGGATAATGTGATAGACAGGGTAGGTTATGCGACAGCTTCCCCTGACGGGCAGTCCCGGATGGAGCAGGTACTGGCTGAGGCCATTCAACGCGTACTGTCATCAGGGCCTGTAAAACCTGCCGAAATATACGATATCGTCGTTGTCGGGAATACCGTAATGCGGGACCTGATCTGCGGTCTCCCTGTCCACTCCCTTGGACGATCCCCCTATGAATCATGCCATCCCGGACCGATCGAGCTCCCGGCAGTCGATAGGAAAATCATGATCCATCCTGCAGGGCACCTGTATGCACCACCAGTCCTTGGCCAGTTCGTCGGTGCCGACATGCTTGCAGTCCTCCTCGCGGTGGGGATGCACCAGCGGGATGAGGTCATAATGGCCATCGATATTGGCACGAATACCGAGATTGCGATTGGGAACCGTGAAAAAATCCTTGTTACGTCCTGTGCATCCGGGCCGGCATTTGAAGGTTCGGGTGTGAAGTGCGGGACCGGGGCAGTGAATGGTGCGATCCAGCAGGTCCGTATCCTGCCCGATGAATCTGTGTCCTGCTCGACAATCGGGAATGCATTGCCTACCGGTATCTGTGGTTCAGGACTGGTGGACACCCTGGCGGAATTGCTGGAACACGGGTTCATGAATGTGGCAGGAAAGTTCACCGGTGGAAGGCAACGCTTTGTCCTGGCGTACCGTGATGAGCAACCTGGGTCCCCAATTTTTCTTGATGAAGAGGATATTGATGCCATTAAACTTGCAAAAGCAGCAATTTTTACCGGGGTCCGGACACTTCTTGGAAGATGGGGGGCAACTCCTGATCATCTCTCAAGGATATACCTTGCAGGGGCATTCGGGACATCAATTGATCCCATAAAAGCAGAACGGATCGGTATGATTCCATCATTGCCCCGCGATCGTGTGGTACAGGCAGGAAATGCGGCTATCGAGGGTGCCTCCATGATACTCCTCTCCCGTTTGAAACGATACGAAGCAGAGAAGATAGTGGCGATCACCGAACATGTCAGTCTTGAAAATGAACCCGGGTTCGAAGATATGTATATTGACGGGCTCGGGTTTGGTCCGATCGAAAACCCGTAATTACAAATCACGATAATACAAGGGAATTTGCCATGCTACGCAAGTTTCACGGTGTTTTGATTAGTTATTACAATCCGGTGCTCTTCCTCCAATTCCCTGAGATACAGGTCAAATGCCCTCCTCGTTACACATCCTGAGGTTCCCTTGCCGGAAGACAGACCCACAACCTGCATGGCAAGGTCCTCAACCCCGATGTCCCCCGATCGATTGAGAACTGACAGGATGGCGTCTTTCGTCGAAGGGAGCCCGCAACTCTCGAACAATGCATCCCTGAACAAGTCCCCGGCCTCCTGCATCAACGGGTAACGGGGGTCCATTTCAGCCAGGCAGTAGTTTTCAGCTTCATCGTTATGCTGTTCATCATAACAGAACCTGGATAGGAAATCCAGGTCGTGCGTATCAACACCGGTAAGTTTTCCCGCGATGCAGGAGGCAGAGCCGCAGGGGGTATCTCTCTGAACTTCTACCTGGTTGATTCTCCCCGACCCTCGGTCAGTGGATACTCGAAGAAGCGGCCTTCCAAAAAATTTCAGGAATTCGCCTATCAATGGATCATTGCTCCGGGAAAGACTGCAAAATGGCTCAGGAAATTCGACGTGAACCCCCATTTCAGTCAGTTCATCAGTGATGGTCTTCCTGGCTTCCGGGATTGTGTCCCGGTCCTCAATGGGGTACAGAACTGAACGGACGTTGAGCCTCCTGGCAATACAGGGGATCAGATCGCTCAGGCGTCCGTGGACCCCGAGGACTATCAGCAGGTCCGCACCGGTCTCCGGAAAATCAGCCGGTATATAACGTTCCGGATTTTCGAAAAAGCTGTCCGGCCCCAGTGTATCTCCGCCATGGACCAGGACCTGTTCCGGCCTCATTTCGTATGCCCCGCTGACCTGGTCTCCCAGCCCGCCGAGGCTGATCGTATTGATTATCTGCTCCCCAAAGGGGCCCGAATAGAGAAAAAAGATCCTCATGACTTTTCCTGCATGAAGCCCCGGCATTTTCTCAGACCGTCAATACAATCCCTGCCGTACGCGTCTGCACCAATTGTCCTTGCAAACCCCTCGGTTACTGCGTGTCCTCCTATGATGACACGAACACGGTCCCTGAGTCCTGCGACCTCAAGTCCATGTAGTACCTCACTCATTGCCGGTAGCGTTGTGGTCAGCAGGGATGACATGGCGAGGATATCCGGTGTGTTATCCCGCACTGCCTCAACAAACTTTGCACAGGGGACATTGACACCGGTGTCGATGACAAAAAACCCGTCAGATTCAAGGGTAACGGCAAAGATAGTCTTTCCGATATCATGGACATCGCCTGCCACCGTGCCGATTACAACCACCCCTTTTCCTTCTTTTCCGGGAGGGAGAAGCGGTTGTATCAGTTCGATAGCCCGTTTCATGTTCCGGCCCGAAACAATCAGGTCAGAATTGAAATACCTCCGGAACCCGGGGTCTTCGTACCCCTTTCCGATCTCTTCAAGGCCAAGCTGTAGTTCGCCAAAAACCGCGAAGGGATCTATCCCGCTATCGAGTTGCAACTGACAGTACTCCCTGATTTTTGTGCCCTTAAAATCGAGCAGAACGCTAACCAGGTGTGAAAGTGCGGTTTCCCTGAGAGGATCATCTGCCATATGATATCCATCCAGGCTGGAAATACCAGATAAGTGTAAGAAATTCGGTTCGGTTGTTCGTCGACATGGTGTATCCTTTCATTGCTCCTGCATCCGGGTACTCCGGGCGATCGGAACATAATGTCAAATGGGCATATCCCGCGGCCCGAATATCCTCCGGGCTGAACTGGCATGGTCGCCAATGGTTTTATGCGACACTTCTGCCACCTGTTTGCGGGAAAACGATTGGCAACTCCTACCGGTAACTCCACCCCGGTTTGTGATCGATCCCTTCCCATTTCTCTCTGAGGTATCCGGGAATTCCTGCGGAATCACGCGGTCCCACCATGACATCCCATTTTATTGCATCCTCTATATCGCCTTTCAGGCGTGCAGCCAGACCCGGGATTATCAGGGTCCGGTGAGTGACTTTTTCTGAAATTCCCGATGAACTGATGACATCGGCTACTTTCTGGGCATTGAATTTTCTCCCCGCAACGGCTGAGTCAACGGAAAGGCCTTCGGTATCAGCCACCAGCAGGTAACAGTTGAGCTTTTCAATATCAGAGAGGACCGTGTAATACGTAAGGGCAAAGTTCGAGGTAATCAGTACGGGGCTTGTTACGGGGTCAGGGGTACCAAAGATCCGGAGCCCGGGTTCGACACTCACCGGTTTTCTCGGGTCATTATACAGGTTATTGACAAGGACCACCAGGGGTAATGTCGACCACATCGACGGGTCCCTGATGATCATAAGATCCGCATACCGGATCGTCATCATTGACGCAAGGCAGGACTCCATCCAACGGATTACTTCGTCCTGCATGGAATTCTGCTGGTCCCAAAGGGTTACCGGCGACCCGATCAACGGGTGTCCCAGTAATGAATCATCGCCGGAAATCGCGGAAGTCCTGATCATGGTCATATTGTCGAGGGAACCGCGGAGTGTTTCCCCAAATCCACAGCCCGGGTCGATGAGGAGATTTTTCACACCCCTGTCTGAAATCGCGGAGATAAGCGACCGTATTGTACCGACGTTTCCGTCGGCATGAACCGAAAGGGGGCATCCGGAACTGTTCGCCAGTTCGGCCATCTGCTCCCAGTTTGACTCATCGGCGGCATAAATGAGTGGTCTTCTCTCTCCTGCCACCTCAAGTCCTGCTGCCATAATCACCGGGTCAGATGACCAGAGGACCAGAGGCATCTCAGTCTGCCCCATTACCATCTCCACAGTTTTTCGGAAGGTTCCGGCATCACCGGAAAGCGAACGGATAGTGATACCGTCGAGTTTCAGGGTATGGCCGATATATGGATAAGAAAACGAACTGGTATCCCTAACACGGCTGGCAATATCGTCTGCGGTCATCGTGTCATATACCGTGGTAAAGATCGCGGTCTTGTTAAAATAACGGAGCTCGTGCCGGTGCATGACCAGCTGGCCGCCAACCCTGATCTCCTGTTCACCCCGGCCGATCATGACCTCTTTTACCGGTGGGGCGAGGAGTGCCTCAAGTTTTTCGAGATTGACCTGGAATTTCGGGTCTGTAAGCGGAGGACACTGGGCCAGTGCCAGGCCACGCTCGCAGAGCTGAACGGCGAATCCCATGCAGGTCTTCGGGATGCACTCCCCACAGTTGGTACGGGGAAGGAGCGGGTAAAGATTCATCGGGCCTAGCTTTTTCTTCGTCATCCTGGTTCCTCCTAATGCCCCACCCCGATGAAATCAGGAAATGTCGGGGGGTTTATTCCATCTGCAAGCCACCCGACGATGTCCTCAATGGTCCTTGCCCCCCCCGGGTGGACCATGATAAACAGGTCAATACCTGCAAGAAGGAATGCAAGGGCCCCGGTAGTCTCCCACAACGGGCCCCGGTACTCACGTGGTCCCAGTTCGGGATCCCGTTTCCAGGCCTCACGTGCGCCCCACGAATTTGCAGTCCCTGAAGCCATCGGGCACTGGAGCTCCTTATCGCCCATCAGGCCTGCATAACGTATGCGTTCCATTACCGAGAACGAGTACTCAAGTCCGTATCCCAGCGCCGCAGATGTCGGGTCCATGATGATCTGGTCGGGGGGCAGGTAGCCCATCAGCTTCCGGTTCAGCTCCTTGGCCTGGTTGATATCGATCGGGCTCCACGCGAGGACAATATGGTTAAATTCCTGGGCAGCCTTTGCCACTGGTTCCCACATGCTCATGGTGGCTGATGAGAGAAGGATCCGTTCCCCGGCACATACTTCAGCTATTTTCGGGAGGAGTTTTGCATCTTTTTCAGGATTTCCCGACCCTCCGATGATGAGTGGTACATCCACTGCCTGGAGGAGGTCCTCCACGAGGCTGACGGCACGCTTTACGGGTGTATCCTTGAGGTACGGGTCCGTGCTGATCAGGTCAAGGTCGATTAAGTCAGCACCATAACGGTCAACCCAGGCCTTTGCCCAGGCACAGGGATCCTCAAGTGCGTCTCCGAACGACTCTTTGACCGGCCCCGGGAGTGGCGGGACAATATCGAAAACACTCCCGGCGACCACGGGGGAATGGAGGTCTGTCCCCTCGAACAGGTGGAATGGTGGTGTCGAGGCCCCACCGATGGTCACCGATTTTACCCGGCTCCCACCGTCTCCCCTGGTTGAGCCCAGGATTACTTCCCTTATTTTCCCCGGGTATGACCGGACCGGTGGTGTATACCCGATATCAACAAGCCCGGGCAATGGTGCCAGCAACGGCATCTGCCCGCCCAACGCCGGGAACCCTGAGAGATCTGATAAAGAAATCGTAAGTTCCTTTGCGGTCAGGGTGACTCCTTCCAGTTCTAATTCGCCATCCCCCGCAAGGAGTTTAATCAGGCTCCGGATCAGTGCGTCCTGCCCGTTTTCCATTTATTCCCTCCCTTTTCGTACAAAGATCCGGTCCGCATGGAGCCGGATATTATGAAATGTTATCGAGACCCCGGCCCCCGACCCTGATGGTAAAGGTCGGCTGTCCCGTGAACTGTCCGCAACGGTCCCGACAGAGTCGGAGATGGTTAATTCAGCAGTTCCTGTCCGGGCAAGGATTGGATGATGGTGTGCCTGTAGGAACCCCATCATCTCATCCACGGACGTTACGTCCTTTTCGGTCGCTATCTGATCGTACAGGTCGGCCGGGATAAATGCCTTCAGTTTCTCCCGCACATCCGCAGGGATCCATACGATCCGCCCCCATCCGCCGCTCGCCCGCAGGAACCGGGGAGACCTCATATACTCGAAAGAGAGCCCGTGAAAACCATCCACCTGCCTCCCGCCACCTGTTGAGTCCGCAATGGAGCCGAAGCTCAGTCCCGTGGGAGTCACACCCCGGAAGTCCCGGTTTACAATCCCAAGCCCATCGCATTCAGGGACATAAAATGTCGTACATTCAAAGCAACCGCAGGATGTATGGGGATAGCCAAATGCCGTATACAGCTGGACTCTTGCAACATCAGACAGGGATTTTTCCTTAACAACACGGTTTACTCCTTCATATTCCCCGGTTTCGGGATCGATGCAGATACCCTTCTGGATCTCATAGATCGGGCCTCTCGGGTCAACCCTTGAAGCAGCCCGCCCGTCAAGCCAGCTGATCGCCCCGCAGTTGGCGTACCGTTCCGGCGTGATCACACAGACGTGGGAAGGTGCAAAGGACTGGCAGAGTGAACATCCATAGAAAACATCCACGTCCTCATCGGTCATTCCCCGGGTCCTTGCGTCGCGTTCCTCGTAAGTCTGGACCGCTACGGCATGCCATCGGTGCACAAGCGCCGGATCGGTGATCAACGTCACACTTATACGGTCGATAATCGGGAGAGCACTCCGGAAAAGCCTGATCAGCACCGTCCCGACATGACTGAGCGTAAGGCCCCGGGCGACCGCCTTTTTATCAACCCGAAGCCAGATCCCGTCCCTCTGGTTGAGGTGCATGAACCCCTCGATCCAGTTACAGAAGTCGTGGATCCGACGTTCCATGACCGCTTCCATGTCCCCCTCCAGCTGGGCCCCGGCAACCTCCACGCATATGCCAAAAGGGATAGCTCCGCCTACAGCCATCTCGGAGAGATCGGGACCAAGCACTTTTACCTCTCCGTCATTGACCTCCTCCGGTTTTTTCACCCTGAGTATCTCAAATTTTTCCTGTACCTGAGGGCCCCCCAGCTCGACATGCATCGTCTGTTTCCGGATGCGTTCCCCTTCATATACAACCCCGATTTCGACAGGGATATCGGAGAACATTCCATCGGTTGTCATGTGCACCCTACCTCATCGGCGATTGTATTCAGGTGTGTTACCCACTCATCTCTGGTAAGGTTTGGAAATGAAAGCGTGCAATGTGGCTGGTACCGCTGATCAATTGAAATAAACCGGATACCTTTCGGAGCGAACGATTTCAGTCCTGACTGGAGCAGCCACCCCATAATGTAAGGGAAACCGATAAACAGGACAAGGTCGGGGTGCTGGTGGTCATTGCTGATGCTCCAGTCCGGATCGTTCAGCCGTGACCCGATCTCCATTGTTGAAAGTGTAGCCGTTGGATTAAAGCCCCTTTTTCTGAACGCTGGGGCAGTGGACGGTGTCGTGATAACTGGAATTTTTCCGGCATCTGCAATCCGGATAATGATCTCCACCGGATTTCCTGCGGTACTGGCCGGGACCTCTGCAAGGTGGGCTGCCACAATAAGCGGGTGAGTTGCTTTCTTCAACAGGGCTGCAATAACCGCTGGTTTGGTAACCACCGTTGACTGGGTGCTGCCGGGGACCTCGTAGCGCTGCCATGGTGTATCGTAGGTCACTCTACCCCACCCCCTTTTCGTACCAGTCGTGGTAGCAGTGTAGGGTCCGGGATACGGCCGTCACCTTCTTTCCAGTCTGTCTGGCGCAGGGCTTTCTGGATGTCCTCTTTCATCGCCACCGGAATATCCGCGGTTGTTCGCACGAACAGGTGCATATCGTCCGGCATAACCCCGAAAAACTTCCTGTGGAGATCGATGTAATGGTTCAGCTTGATAGACCTGCCCTTTGTCGTATCGCTTGGCCTCATGCAGAGTTTCGGGATGAGCACCATTGCCTCCTCGCGTGTCTCAGCGACGGCGAAAAGGTGCTCGGGAGTTGGAGCTGCGTAGACCCGCTCCCCTGTCCTCGCATCAATGACCTCCCAGTCCTCGTCATGGTCCTTACGGCCGAGGAGCATCCTCCGGTATTTTGCGCCATGGGGCCCGACGATGACGGGTATCCCGAGACGCCAGAACCCAGCTGCAATGGAAGATGCCTTCTGGGACATCGCACCCCATGCTATCCCGACAGCCCCGACACGGTTATGGACATAGTCTGCGATCTCTTCATAATTCGAATTCAGCTGCCTTCTTGCAAAAATGTTCGCGATCTTAATCGCAGCCCCGGATATGTGGGCGTTTGAAACGCACGAACCGCAGTTGACGAGGCCCCCCGCATCGAAGGTCCCGGGATACGCTTCGTAGAGGCCCTGCCCGTCTTCCGTCTTATACATCCCGATTTGCATAGCGGCACATCCGGAGGTGGTCACGATATATCGTCTTTTTAAGAATTCTTCGGCGATAAAGCCCACATCTTTCCATGAGCCCGGGTTGTTTGAGCACCCGACCATCCCGAGTACCCCTGGGACTTCACCCATCACAATCGGACCTCCGACTGCACGGATCTCGGTGTCCCGGATCGGCCCCCTGCCGCAGCGGACCCGGAACTTTTCCTTCCCCATTCGGATCCTTGACGCACCGAGGATCATCGTGTGGGGCATCAGGCCCTTCGCACAGACACCTTCGCCTTCACACCTCGTACAACCGATGCATGACTCGTACAATTCACCAAGAAGGCTCAGGTTTCCCTTTCCGGCAGCGGCGATGGCCTCTGCGAGGGGGAGATCATTGGGACATACCCTCCTGCAGTTGTCACACCCGCCGCAGGTTTTTGCGGCAGCGGCAATGGTTGCCTCGTCAGGAATTGCACGGAATTTTTTCCTTTTCGGGAACATGACCGTTGCAAGGCGGACCGCCACCTCTCCCGCCTTAACAGGGTCAAGAATTGCCGCACCAGTACTTTTACCATTGATAATATCCCCAACGATGCTGTCGATCGGGTCATTTGTTCTGTCCGGGAGCCCCTGGAAATTTTTGCAACTTGTCGCTATAACCGGTGCATGTACCTTTTCAGCCTCAATTACAACATCTGTCCGGACACATTGCTCGTCGATTACGATGACATCTGCCCCCCCATAACGGATAAACCGTATCTGGTGAGAGAGTGGGCCGACGATCTTCGCCTGGTTATTGTATCGTGTCAGATCGAGGGCGGTACAGCATATCCCGGCAAGGTCGATAGCATCTTCAAGGCCATGGTCACGCATATAATCCGTGATCTCAACTGAAGGGGCAACATTATGGCCAATGACCAGAATTGACGGTTTAGCGGGGTTCACACATCCGATGCCGATATCAACGAGTGCAGCCTCCGGGTCCCCTTTAGGAAAATTAAGTGAGGAGATCTGTGCGATGTCAGCAGCCTCCATCGCAACATGGTCGATCATCCCTGCATGGAAAACCTTGGACTCGAAATCAATATTGTTACCTTCCTGACCGGTATGACAGCAGGCAAGGAGCTGGGTGATCTCCTTCTCGCAATAATCCAGCACATCTTCAAGATCTCCAAGTGTGATCGGTTTGATCCCGGTTACCAGCCGGATATTCGGTGCTTCCAGGTTTACAGAGGTACCAATGTCAAGGAGGTGGTCACGGCCCGAGGTTTCAACCAGGCGTTCGAGAAGATGGCGTGCGTGACCTGTATGAGTTGCCGTCCCGATTGATGCCGAGAGAAGCACGATACGGGACTGCTGGGCCGCCATATCTATCCCACAGGCCCCGCGTTTCCCACGTGAAAGGTCGCACTTCCCCATGGTGCATAAGCAGCAAAGGTCACAAAACGGGAGATAATGGGGGGGATATTTCTTCAGGAGTTTATGGTCCCATTCCCGGAGATCCCCGATACCCGGCATACGCGTAGGGCCGGGCCGTTCCTCCCACGTCCTGATGATCCGCCCGATATCGAGTTCGACCCCGTGTGCCCTGATATCGTCGCCAATCAATTCGTCGATTTTAACCCTTGCTTTCATTTCCGGTATTTTCCTCTCGTCTGGCTGGACATATAAATCATGGGAAATACGCAATCTTAACACTTTGCCAACAGTGCATTTTCGGGCTCATTTTTAGATTTGAGTCCGGGGGATCGCATCTTTTGGGATTCATGCTTGAAAAAGTGTAAGAAAATTTTACCCCTTCTATCTTCTTTTAGTGTTCACTTACTATATTAGTATAATATTTTATTATATATCTATCAAATACGGCATTCGTTTTCGAAAATGGGGGCTCTTTGTCCTGAACAATTGACATTTGTTCAATGCGTGTTCAACAAATGTTCAGTGCGTTCAGGATAATTAAGAAAAAAGAAGTTGTTTGGATGCTCCAATGATGGACTCGGCCATCGATTGAGGATCGCCGGATCTTTCCTCTCTCACCTAAGTAGAGCCAATTGAAAGTAGGAGAGATGAAATTCAACTGGATACTACAAATCGGTTATAGAACCATTTGGCCTCTCAAAATGTATATCATCTTATAACCAATTATATCCAATTAGGATTAACGAGTAGTAGGAGGAGGTAGAGGTGGCGAAGCCAATTGAATTAGAAACAGTCCTTGTAGGGGAACATGCAAGGGCGTTTCATGAATATATGGAAAGTAACGTCAGCCACGAGACCCCAGAAAGTCGACAGGTTATGAGAGAGGCCAGGGAGCTTTCAAAAAGATTCAAATTTTTATGAAAATCCCCCTCAACGACTTAAATTTTTTTAAATTAGATGATTCCTTCGATATCTCTTCTTTCAATTGTGGGAATTTGGAAATTGATTCGTTCATTAAAGACGACGCAAAAAGGTACCAAAAGGATAAAATTGCCGTCACTTACCTTTGTTATTATCATGACAATTTAGTTGGTTTCTTCTCGGTTGCCATGGGATGTATCGATGCGCGGGCAGTCGAACCACAAGACGGTAAGAAAGGATACAGCCCTAGAAAATTTCCGGCCTTGAGATTGGCACAAATGGCGACCTTAAAAGAATATCAAAGGCATGACGTCGGTAAAAATATGTTAGCATATGTTTTTGCGATAGGGTTTGCACTGTGTGAATTTATTGGATGCAGGGTTGTTATTGTAGATGCAAAAAAGGACGAAAAAACTATTAATTTTTATAAAAAATACGGATCTTTTGAAGACTTCGGCCCTTCCGATGCTACAACCCAGTCGCTATTGCGAGATCTTAATAAGATTCCCGAAGGAGAACGAATTAATACAGAACTTACGGAATATCAAAAAAAGTGATAATTTCGCAGGCGTCTATCTCGGTTGTATTTTAATAATTCAGAATCTTCAAGACATTTTTCCACGGACCAAAAAAGATTGGATACTACTTGAAGTAACCGTTCAATGAATTCTAGGGCTACATTTCCATAAATCTTTTTTAAATTCTCTACTCACTCTCTTCGTTGAATACGAGGTGGACAATATCGGGAAGTTGACCGGGGAAGAGAAGGCAAGAATGGATACAATTGCTTTCCAGATCTGCGAGAACTGTTGCCAGGCTAAAGCATTCCCGACCCGGAAAGGGACCGGGTATATCGAGGTGGGCTCATGACCTCGGTTACCGTTTCGCTCCGGACCGCCTTATTGATCGCAAAAGACCGGGAAAAGGCAATTCCGAGGTGGAAACAGTGGCGTTTACGGAACCCGGAAAAGGATAAGGAGCAAAGGAGGGCCTATTATTGGCGGAATCGGGATAAAATCGCTGTAAATAGCCGTATTCGGTATTGGATGAGAAAGGGGGCCAATGCGGGCGATTTAAAGGAACAATAAGGGAGATTATGGTCCAGGTATGATAGGATGTTCGACGAATAATAAGGTTTTATGATTAAACGGGGCTAATATGGATGTTATTCTACGAATGTTGTTTTGACCTGAATATGGGTATAGGATAAATCATTTGGAATTATATCCGAGACTTAATAAAAAAACCCTCCTGAAGCAAGATGGCTTCGCACGAAGCGATGAAAATATGAATGCCATATTTTTTACGCCTATAACGTTGTTGGATCCGAAAGAAAAGTAATACGTATCTAAATGTTTATTGCCCTGAAAATCAGATAAGCCGAATTATATGCGACAAAAATTGACAAAACCAATTGTGATACATTATACGCACAAATGTGTTTGCGGTCGTGAAACTGAAGTGAGACATCTATATAGCCCGGGGGATAATTTTCCAGCCCTTCCTGGGTATCACAAATGCAATCAATGTAATTCCTATTTTGTAATGACATTTCCACCAATAGGAACTATTTATCACATGAAAATTGATGGGCTTAATATTTTTGGAAATGAGTATTTGGTTAATTTTGAACTTAGAAGAAAAATCTACGAGCAATTTTCCCAACGAGAGTCGCAAATTAAATCATATCTTTTTGGTCTAATAAAACTAAATAATTTTTCTAAGAATGAAAAAGCAGAGTTTCAACTATTTAGAACGAATCTGAAATATTTCAAAGATAGAAAGGAAAATTCGATGATCACTTCTGAAGAACGCCAATATTTATATCAGCTAAATCCTGAAGGCCTTTTAAAGGATTGGTTTGCAATTTGTAAGGAGAAGGTATGAACAAATCGTTGGACAACACGTTTATCATATATTCTAGGGATTAGAAATTGCCTATGAAATGTGCCCATACGTCTTCTGGTTATCAATGCTAAGCACCCGAATAACTCCGAATTGATGATTAATCGGAATATTTTTGATAACATTAAAAAACCCCGCATGCTGATCAAATAGGAATATCCGGTTTGACATGACGCGGAAAGTCTGTTTTAACATTGCTATACTAATAATGATACATAAACATGATTGCACCTAAAATTTAAAAGATGAATTCTGATTTCTTTTTAGTGTAATATCGAGGTTATGTTGTGTCAGTTTGTTTTTGGGATCAATCTTAAGTGCATTATTAAAGGATGATACGGCTTCATCATATCGGCCGAGCTTGGCAAAAGCGATGCCGCGGTAGTTCCATGTATCAGAATCATTCGGTTTGTTCTTAAGCGCTCTATCAAAGGATTTTATGGCTTCATCATGCTGACCGAGTTCG
>Ga0194039_1000262_pt1 | contig 33681 bp, 46 predicted proteins | sample JunL228m_MetaG_FD_148679 | JGI IMG/M metagenome (GOLD analysis project Ga0194039, IMG submission 148679) | Anoxic zone freshwater microbial communities from boreal shield lake in IISD Experimental Lakes Area, Ontario, Canada - Jun2016-L227-8m | ecosystem: Environmental > Aquatic > Freshwater >... | reverse complement strand
TTATAACGAGCGTAAGAACGTTCGTTTAAAATCCTCACTTGCGCCCATACTAGGTTCGTATAGGCGCTGCGCTCGGATTTATAACGAGCGTAAGAACGTTCGTTTAAAATCCTCACTTGCGCCCATACTAGGTTCGTATAGGCGCTGCGCTCGGATTTATAACGAGCGTAAGAACGTTCGTTTAAAATCCTCACTTGCGCCCATAGCTCAGCTGGTAGAGCAACTCCCTTTTAAGGAGTGGGTCGTTGGTTCGACTCCAACTGGGCGCACAACTAAAACCTCTTTGTTAATCAAAGGTGATTTTCGAGACCTCTATTGGAGTTAGAACTATTTTGACTCGGAGCCTGAAGTTACAAAATGATAGGTGGCGTGTATTATTTCAATAAAAAATCTCAGAATAATCCAATCTCAAATTCCGAAAATGTTGGTGATAATCAATCAGTATCTACCACTGGTCCGGGCCAAAGTGAAATAGATCGCTATAATCAAGCAATAGCTCAAAGAAAAGCAGAGGAGCAATCAAATCCACCGCACGGATACCTTGTTCCATCGGGAGTGCCTTCTATGTATAATCTAACATCTTCACGGTTCACTTCTTATTCAACCTCTTGGTTATACCATGCCCAGTTGCCTATTCGTCTGGGTAGTGTGAACACAACTACAGATGTAGTTCTTGGTTACGACGAAACAAGTAAAGATACGTTTGACAATTACCTCAAAAAAGAAGGCAATAACACGTCTTCAGTTGAGGTTACCAGGGTTGTGAAGAATTTTACCTGGAATGGAACAACCGGTGCAGTTATAGGCACTTTCGGAAATAAGAAAAGCTTTGAAGTTAATCCGTTACAAGCCGGTGAATATTGGCTTATTTATAATCACAATGGAAATCTGCTCAGAATACACCGAGCAGGAGATCCTTCATTATCTCCGGATGTCCTTATCAGCTTGTTAAAAAAGATGACGGTGGCAAAATAATAGTACGTACATGGAATTTTCGATTAAATCGGCTATAGGCACGTTCAGTCTCATTATAGTCAATGTGATAGTGTTCATGGCGTTTGGTTTTTCCTACACTCCTGCGAGCCAAATCAGCACAGTCCAGTGCGTAAAACAGACCTATCCGCAATGTCTCGCTGTTGATTCGAATTACTATGAAGTGGCGCAGTGTATGAAGGACAATCCTGGTGCATCCGATGCCTGCATGTATGGTATTCGGCAAGAATGTGCGAACAACCCGCAAATAGAAAAGGCGTGCTATCCACAAGCGTTGCAAACGAGTCAAAATTTAAGTTTCGTTCCGGCACTATTTAGTCAATGATGCTGGTGCACCATTTTTTAAACCACAAACGCTCATCATGTTTATCTTTTATCAGTTTCTTTCCCAGGCTTTCTTGAACGCTAATCATATAGCTTATATCGCGCACATCGGCGGATTTATTGCCGGTGCCATTCTGGTCTTTTATTTCAAAAGGAAAGATGAAGTATACATGGCAGAACCAACATATTAAACTTTGTGCTAAAATGTGATCACAACGGCTTCGGCCTCCCCTCGAAAGAGGGTGAAACCCATTCGAGGAAAAATATTAAGCCCTCGGTCCTCTCCGAATGGAGTACTTAACAGAAAGACTCGAGCATTTGCTCGAGTCTTTCTTCGTATTGCTTATTTTTTATGCCTCAACTCCTTGAGCTTGCTTGAAGACTTTCATTTGATCCTCGTTGGCTTTTCGAGCGGCTTCGGTAAATACCTTTTTTTGTTCATCAGCCGGTGCATGCATGAAAAAATCCGAAAGACCCTTATATTTCTCGGGACCCTCTGTTTTCTTGCCTTTAAATATGTTTTTTAGCATTTTCATCATAATAATTTCTCTAAACGCATAAAACCAGAACACATTAATTCAAACTACAACAGATGCATTATTAGCTTTGGTCTGACACTGCCTTGGGTTCGAAAAGATCAGCTTTTGATGGATGTCACGTCCGTTAAGCAGCCCGCTATTCAGGCGATGCTCGAAAGCAAAGCTCAGGTTGTGGGGCTTCATCCCATGTTTCGTCCCGAAGTGTCATTCGACGGGCAAACTGTGGTGGCGTGCCCAGCACGTTTGACTACACTTGCATGGAAGACTTGGGTTGTTAACATGCTTGCGGCTACCGGAGCAAAGATCAAGTGGAGTACAGCATCAGAACATGATAGTTACATGACCACGGTGCAAGTAGTTCCTCATCTGGGGAATTTGGTAAGCGCCCTTCTCATCACAGAGGCGGGAATATCAGTGAGTAAGAGTATGGATTTTACAAGTCCTTTTTATAGAGTGGCACTTTCGGCAATGGGTAGGCTTGTTAGTCAAAGCCCCGATCTATATACGTCTATCGTGATGGAAAATCCCGAGACAGTGGATATGCTTGCGAGAAGGATTGCGATCGAACAACGCCTGCTGCGAATGATTCTCGATAGGGATCAAGCAGCCTTCGAAGAGTTGTTTACAAAGGCTCGTGATCATTTTGGTACAGAGGTCACGAAAGAGGCGAACGAGCTATTCATGAGGATATTGTCTGTCTTGGGCACGCTCTATGGGAAAAACTCTGTGACTCTGGAATTTACCAAGACACAAAGTCGGCCGGGGCTTTTGGAAAGGATTTCCAGAGTGTTCAGTCAGCGACAAATCAATCTAACAGGTATCAACTCTGTAGCGCTTGATGGGCATCGCTTGCAGTTCACGCTCAGCTTCGAACAGTCACGCGCCTCCGATGAGATCCGTAGGGCACTTGAGGAAATCGAAAACTGGCAGGAACCTATAGTCAAGGTCCTGAATTGACATATTCTGGACTTATAAATAGATAACCACAGCCTCCTCCAGAAGTTTTTCTGGGGGAGTTTTTATTTGTAGTGTTAGATTTCAAGGTTGAATTCGCCTATGAGGCCTTGACAGGAATCGAAAGATATGACAGTCTACTGGCAGGTTTGCACCATGAAAAATTCATATCAAATTCTAGGGGTATTCCCAAACGCTAGCATAGCGGACATCAAGGATGCGTACCGGAAACTTTCGGTAATATGGCATCCAGACAGAAACGAGAGTCCGGAAGCTGGGCATACATTTGCCTCGATTTCGGAAGCTTACAGTGTCCTCTCTGACCCGCGAAAGCGACAAGAATTGGACGAAAAGATTTCCAAGGGCCAAGTTGATGATATCAATGAGGTCGTGGAGCGAGTCGTAGATTCATATCTCGATTCGTTGGTTCAGTAAAGTAGTCAGCAAACAAAAAAAAAGAAAAAAATGAAGAAATTAAGTATGGTAGCGCGTGAACTTCGTGAACAAGTCGAGGAGGTCACGGATCCCAAGGACCCGACCAAGCTTCCACAATACACCGCTTGGTTGCGACACGGTATCGATTCGATCGTGCCGTTGCTCCTCAATGATCCAACGATGGCCGCCCTGGCACTTCACAATCAGATCAGGTTCGATGATCATGTGGTCATGAACAGGATCGTAGACGGTGATGTTGCCGACAAGGGACATTGGCCGCTCTTGAAGCGGGCAATCCAGATGCGCCCCGCTGCGCATGAGGTCGTCAGGATTCTCGAACAAAAGGGGCTCGAAGTGGTATTGGTGACCGCTGTGGTTGCCAACTTCAAGTTCGATAAATATGTAGGCGCACAACGTGTGGCGCTAGAAGAACAGGAGATAATAAATGAGTGATCGAGAAGACGAAAACAGAAGAGATCAGCTAACCACCGTGTTGAAGTACCAGGGTGCAGTGGCTGCTGAAGGGCATCTTACTGAGATTGCCCATACGGAAGGGGACGAAGCCGTCATGCGAGTCGCACAACACATGTCTGCTACCGAAGTTGCGCAAGTAACCTCGGAGGCAGATGTGGTGAAACCGTCGCTTCTCCATACGGCCATCACCCCTGAGCAGTTCAGCGGAGTCTTCCGGCGCGTAGGCGTCAGGTGGAGTGCTGCGGAACAGGAGGATTGCCCTCTCGAAACTCTTCGGGAGTTCCAAGAGGAGCTGAAGCAGTTCTTCTGCGCCTTTATTCTTCTCAATGAAGGTGAAGTGCGCAGGAATGAATTGATGAGGGTTGTCCTGGATGAGCAGAACGGGATCGAGGCGCTGGTTTTCAGTTTTGTCCACGAAAAGGACTTGCCTGAATTCATCGCCACTGACGGGGCCATGAGTGATCATGGTGACTGGCGTGAAGTGCTCAATGTCTTGCACTACAGCTTCGCAGACGAATGGAGGAAGTTCAAAATGCTGGTGCCGCAGGATTACAACGGGCGCCATTATAATAACTTCATCCATGATGTCGCCGCGGGAATATATGCGACGGCCGTGTCTGAAGGGGTGGCCAAACGACAAGAAGTTGAAAAGGTGGATGATCTATTCACTCCACTGGAGTAAACTTCCAAACACACAGCCTCCCTGGGTAAATCTCTGGGAGGCTGTATTTCTGAAAGGAAGGTTATGGAATTACAAATTCGAGATAAGAGAAATCCATTCACCCAAGCACTCTCGTTCCTCTTTAGGAATGAGAAGGATGTAGATGCGCTGAAGCGCAAACTACGAAAGGAAATGATACCTCTCGTTACTCAGGTCGCCATTAAAATTGGTGGTATAGGCACGGAAGGAGCGGTGCGGAATCGGTCTCTGGAAATGTTTACGGGAATGATCAGTATGCATCTTGCACAGATCACGGTTGGGAAGCAGGGTGACCTGATATCCGAATGGGCTGATATTGTGAAGGGAGCTGATCTAGCGCTGTTATTCCGAAAGGGGTACACGGTACTGAATGAGTATATTCCTTTCGAGGACAATTCAGTTTCATTTGGTGATTGGGTCGCGAATATCCGATCAAGGTCATTGAAGGGTGCATTCTTCATGAAAGTGGAATATCTCGAAAAACATTCCACGAACCGTGATAAGGAGGGGTTCTGGACTGGCTATGCCCACCTGAACCACATGTATATTCTGAAGGAGCAGTTCGAATACGCTCTCTGGTTAGTCCGACAGGCCAAAGCCGAACAGAATGTTATCGAAGATCGGACGTTGTATATGGATTCGGAGACCGTCGTGAGCCGCATCCTTATCAATATTTTTCTCTCTGGTAGAGTTTCTATGGCGATGGACTACCGGCGAGTAAAGCGAGTGATCGATCTGGCTCACGGCAAGAAGCACTGGTTGGTGGAGGCGATGAAACGCTATGAACGTTTCCTACTCACTGTTCCAGAGTCGTTCCGTTCATCTATCCTTACTGAAGGAAGAAGCTTGCATGGAAGACAGCGGATGTTCTGGGAGATGGTAGAGGGATGGTCCACAAAGAGGCTTACTCACGATCAGGCTATCGATGATCTGTGTATGTATGTAGCCATCAATCCTCCAGGCTTGCAGCAGCGGATGTTCGATGCAGATAGGAACAACCTCAAGGAACACGAAATAGAATAGTTGTCACAGACCGAGGGTAAGCCAGTTGGCGAGCCTTCGGTCTTTTATTTTTTCTGATTCTGATCGATCAGGCGTTCTTTAGTATCGGTAATTCCTGAATCAATTTGTTTGATCTGAGAATCAGATTGCTTCTCCGGTGGCAACATCTCCGAGAGGGAAGACATCACGGCTTCTGAGCCTGTCTTCATGGCATTGTGAATTCTAGAAAAATCTTCACGATCTTCAGGTGATAGTTTATCTCCATTTTTTCTCATATTTAGTATCGTAGAAAATCTCTCTATGCCTTCGATAGTGTCAGGTACTATAGGTTTTCCGATTCGAACTTCGACTTTCGGACGTAGTTCCCGAATGATCTGACCAATTCCCGGGTCACCCATTCCAAATGCCTTTTTTGATTTTATATCTATGGCAACCGGCACGAGCACGGCGTCAGGTGTGATTTGTCCTAGATAAACACCACCACTACCACCTTTGTTCGGTAATTTCCAGGTTTTGTTATTATATGTAGTGTCAAAATATGCAGCGATAACTATAGCATTGCCTTCCTCGAGGGCACCCTTCATACTTTCAAAATTTTGAGGATTGAAAACCGCTTTACCGTCACCACTACCACCACCAGTGAAGTCAACAGAAAATGAATTTTCGACGCCGCCGATGTGCCTACCGATGAAGCCGCCAGGATTTTGTGAAAATGTCTCATGCGTTGACGACTCGGCAACTTTCAATCTGGGGAACTTGTCGGCCAGAGCGGCGATGGCTATAGGCACATCATAGTCAGACATATGGGTCGTAAGGAAAATCACACGCTTTCCTGGCGGTATTTCATCTAGGTGCTCTAGCCCTGATGTTTCTAGACGAAATAAGGCCGGAATAAGCTTTTTGACTCTTTCGGCTAGAGCAGTAGGCTCCACATTTTCTGTGGATTTCTCATTAGAAACAATATAATTATTTTCTATACCCATTTTATGATTTTATAGCTGATAAAACTTACTTCTTCTCCTTATCTATTAACTTCTCCAACTCCTTCTCGGTCTTTTATTTTTTCTGATTCTGATCGATCAGGCGCTTTAGTTCTATCCCGAGCATTTTTAGTTTCTCTTCATTCTGTACACGGAGATGTTTCAGTCTATCTACTTCCATCTGGATGAGGTTGGCTTCATTTTCGAGTTTGGTAATATCTTTCTTTTTGGACTCTATCTCCATGTTTTTTCTTTCTAGATCCTTCATTTTCTGTTCGACGGCGAGATGTTCCTTGTCTAGTTCATTTTTCAGACTCTTGAAAGCTTGATCTGATGCGGTGTTATGAGTATCCATGGTATTTATTTGATTATCTTATAATGGTAGATCGAACGCTAACCAGCCTGCGCCTGTGATGAGTAGAGAGATGGCCATGACCAAGAGCAGTATATAGTAGTTTACACCGTCTGAGAGGAAAGCTCTACTCCTGAATTTTACGATCAGACACATAACCATATCGACGATGATGACCAGTGCGGCAACCTGAGTCCATAGTCCGATGAGGAGCAAGACACCCGCGACACCTTCTATGAGTCCGACAAACTTCTGGGGTATTCTGGCTTCCGGATCTCGGAAGGTCCTGTATGCATAGGCGATGAATATGATACTGAGAATGAAGCGGATGAGGAGGGATGAGAATCGGCTGTATGAAAGGAGGGTAGGAAATGCTGATAGCATATGATTGTGTAATTATGATAATGTACCAATTATAGGTCAAATGATCGTTGATGGCCAATAGACCAGATAAATACCCGATGAACAAAACAATTCATAAAATCTATCTACTTCTAGACAATATCCGCAGTGTTCACAATGTCGGCTCTATTTTCCGCACAGCAGACGGTGCTGGAGTGTCCAAGATATATTGTGTCGAGACGACGCCTGTGCCAGTGGATAGGTTTGGTAGAAAGAGGCGAGATTTCGCCAAGGTTTCGCTAGGTGCCGAGCAGACGGTTGGTTGGGAACATCTGGGGGAAGGGGAGGTAGTGAAAACTATCAGGAAATTGAAGAAAGAAGGATTCGTCGTGATCGCCGTGGAACAGGACGAGGATTCTGTCGGACTAACTGAGCTCCAGACGGAGAAAATTGCCAAAAAGAACATCCTCTATATTTTCGGTAATGAAGTCGGGGGCGTTTCTCCAGAGATCATGAAATTGGCAGATATGATAGTCGAAATACCGATGAATGGAACCAAGGAGTCGCTCAATGTTTCTGTCACTGCAGGAATCATACTTTTCAGGTAAGGATCGATCGTCTATCGGGTTTATTATTTCGTAGACTATTTTTGATGTATATCACATAGGTGCGTCCCTCTGCCACCAACGACTATACGGATGATAGTTCCTTTGCAGCCAGTTTTCCTGCACCTTTCGCCAGTTCTCTGATAAGCCATGTGCTGCTCTTGAAATTTACCTTTTTCTCCAGACACATTCCTGTAGTCAGACATAGAATCTCCACCAAAATCTATACCATGCGAGAGGGTTAGTCTTATAGCGGAAAATAGTTTCGAAAGTTCTCTCTCATTCAGTGACTTCACAGTTCGGAGAGGGTGGATGCCCGCGCGCCATAGAGACTCATCGGCATATATATTGCCTATTCCAGCGATGATATTCTGATCGAGGAGGACTAGCTTGATCTTGCCAGTCGGTCGTAGTTGGATACGGGTACAGAATTTTGCCAGTGTGAACAGATCGTCTAGTGGCTCGGGCCCTATACCAACTAGATGCTCGGACTCGTGAATGGTCCCCGTATCTACTAGAGTTACCTTGGCAAATCTACGCGTATCTGACAGTGCCAAGTGGTGACTATTGCTGAATGTTAGAACGAAGCGCACACGACGATTGTAAGGGTCTTTCAAACTTTCTGGTGATATCGGTTCCCAAGGGTCGGCTATCGTGGCAGGGGACTTGCCCTCATCGAACTTATACTTGCCATACAGTAGATGACCAGTCATCTTCATGTGCACTAGGATGGTTTTGTTACCAGAGATGTTGATCAGGATATTTTTCGCGCGCCTTTCGATAGAGAGCACCTTTTTCCCCGTGACGGTTTTGGCGAAGTATTTGAAAAACAGCGGATCTTTGATCGTTTCTGATCCTTTGTAATACAGGCTGTCATAATTGGACCATGCGGTAGATATCTCGAGGCCTACTATGTGTTTCCGGAGGCCATCTACGGTCGTTTGGACTTCTGGTAATTCGGGCATGAAAGTAATGTAGCACACACCCAAAATATATGTCATCTGGAGATATTGTTCTCCCCACTGTCCACTCTGAGGTAGGGATCAAATATCTGTTATAATATATTCATGCGACATTATCTCGGAATATTTCTTGCAGTGACATTGCTCGTGATACCGTGGTTCTCTTTCACGTATCCACAGGAAATGAGTGTAGCCATATCCGCTATATCTAGTTTCGGAGAACAACTGGCCGCGGTCATCACTTCCCACAATCCGAAAACTGTAGCTGATATTCAGTCCAGATATTCTGAGGCTAGCAAGAAGGATTCTGACAAGAAAGTGCGGATAATGATCGTACCAGGACATGAACCGAATTATGGTGGTGCGGAATTTGGATTGATCAAAGAAAGAGAATTGAATGTTGAGCTCGGTCAATATCTGGAACAATTCCTCGCCAGTAACAGTCATTATGAGGTCTATATATCGAGAAGTAAGGATGCGTGGAGTGCCAATCTCGCCGCGTATTTCAAGAACAATTGGACCGATATCATCGCCTGGGTGAAGGCCAATCGCGCGGAGGTTTCACACCTCATCTCCATCGGGACAGTGAAAAAACCTGTAGCAACGGTCATTCATAACAAAGCACCTACTGATGTTGCATACCGTCTATTTGGCATCACCAAATGGTCGAACGAGAATGATATCGACATAGTGATCCACATACATTTCAATGATCATACTGGTCATTCGAAAAATACTCCTGGCGATCACTCCGGTTTTGCTATATATATTCCAGAGAAACAATATGGCAATAGCACGACTACGCTGGCTGTAGCCAATACGATCTTCAAGAGGCTCGAAAAGTACAACCCTGTTAGTGATCTTCCTGGTGAGTCTACTGGTATAGTCGAGGAGCCGGATCTCATCGCTATAGGTGCCGCTAATACTTCGAATGCGGCAAGTATGCTGATCGAGTATGGCTACATATATGAAGCGCAATTGGTGAATCCAGCCCTTCGTAGTAGCGCCCTCAAAGATCTCGCTTTTCAGACGTATCTCGGATTGCAGGATTTCTTTGATGTGAATAGTGTTGCAGGTACATTCTCATATGGCACTCTCCTCATACCGCATCAGTGGAATAATATCGTGACGAAAAACGACGGGGCATCCTCTCCAGATATATATGCACTCCAGACGGCGTTAGTTATGGACGGGACATATCCACCGGGGGATAAGTCGTTGAATGATTGTCCACGCAGCGGCGCCATCGGTCCATGTACGGTATCTGCTCTAGCAGAATTTCAGAAGAGGTATGGGATAACTGATGAGAAGGGTATTATAGGTTCAAAAACGAGGTCGGTCCTGAATGGCAAGTTTGGATTGGATGCGATAATTTAGACAAGGATAGACCTTGTCGTGAGTTCTTCTTCTGCAACCTGGGCATCTGACCAAGGGATTTTCGTATTGTTCGCTCCCATGATGTAAGGATCAGTACCTTTGCCAGTGATGAGGATGGCATCACCAGTCTGGGCACGCTTTATGGCCTCGCGTATCGCTTCGCGACGATCCATGATGATAGATGGAATAGTTACGGTGATACCTTTCCTCACGTCATCGATGATCTTTTTCGGATCTTCATCATAAGGATCTTCGTTAGTTAGTATGATCTCATCACAATATTTCTCTGCGATACGACCCATCTCGCCTCGTTTCCAGGTATCTCTGCCGCCTCCAGTACCTCCGAGGATACAGATATTTCTAGAAGTTTGGAAGACTTGGTAGAACTTCTCTAGAGAGTCGGGTGTGTGTGCATAATCCACGACGACAGAGAAATCTTGCTTTCTATCAGCACTGTCAACGATGATCTTCTGTACCCGTCCAGGAATGTCTGTGAAGTTCTCTATGGCGCGAGAGATCTCGTTGTCGGAAATACCTTGACTGTGTGCGGCCGCAGCCGCAGCCAAGATATTATAGAGATTGAATAGACCAGATAGGTGAGAGTGGATGGTACGGCCACCCATGGTGAAATCCAGGCCTTCTTTTTTGATGATGTAAGGATCAGCATCATGGATACTGTACGAGATCTTCTTCTCGGCAGGGCAAGCCATGAACTTGTCCGACTCGGGATCGTCAGCATTCACGATGATCGATCTCTCTATCTTTTTCGAGTGTGCCATATTTTGTGCTACACGGAGCTTTGATGCCAGATAGTTTTCGTATGAACCGTGCGCTTCTATGTGTTCAGGAGAAATATTGGTAAATACCAGAACATCCAGTTCGATGAATCGGTGTCTGTATAGGAGTGCGCCTTGGGATGTCATTTCGATCACGATGTAATGACATCCAGCATTGACTGCCTGGCGGATCAGCTTCTGCACGGAAAACCTGCCCGGCATACTCATTTTGTAGAGGTTGGGTTGAGATCGTTCGTCGATCTTGAATCGGATCGTATTCGAAAGCGCAGTTTTATAACCAGCCCCTTCAAAGATGGCATTTATGATTTCCACTGTGGAACTCTTGCCCTTCGTTCCTGTAACGGCGATCACTCTGATCTGTCTCGAAGGGAAGCGGTACCATATAGCAGCGAGTAAGGATAGTGTCCAATGATAAATAGGCTGGAAGAAATTGAATATTTTCTCCGGTATGATGTTCCGCTTGATCTTGCCTAGGAATGTATCTAGCATATTGTTCTGTTAGCTTAACATTTTTAGTGCTGCTTTTACCTTGGCACCAGTATCTTCTATCTTCTTGTCTATCTTCTTCAATGCCTCTCTGGACTCATCAGCATCATAGCCGAGAGCCTTCAGGGCTTCGAGTGCGTCCATATCACTAGATAGGCCGGCAGTAAACTCTGAGTCCATACTCATACCAAATGAACCGATCTTGTCCCTGAGTTCGATCACGATCTTTTCTGCTGTTTTCTTGCCGATTCCGGAGACCTTGACTAGGTGTGTTGTTGAGCCGCTCCTGATGGCGTTGGCGAGAGTGTCACTGGTCACGATCGATAGGATATTGAGTGCAGACTTTGGTCCGATACTGGAAACAGAGATGAGTAGTTCAAAGAAATCCTTTTCCTTCTTTGATGGGAAACCGTATAGGTCCATAGCATCATCTCGAACTACCATATATATCCACAGGGAAGTGGGGCTGTCTCTTTTTAGACTATGGATCGTGTCGGCGGTCAGGAATACCTTATAACCGATGCCACCAGTCTCTATGATGGCGTATTTCACGTCTATATGGGTTACTAGGCCTTTTATGCTGGCGATCATGGGTACATGATACATTAGAACTGGTCTAAATTCTATTTGGTATATTGGTCACAAAATATCCTCGAGACTCAAGAGCTGTGGGAGGTTGCCCCCTAGTTCGGGTATTACATTACCGCGGAGACACTTTACTTTTCTGTTGCGGCATGTTAAGTTATCGACACATACACATATGGCTATTACTTCATCAGCAAAGAAAGCCCTACGAGCTTCAAAAAAGAAGCGAGTTTTCAATCTACGCCGCAAAGCCACGATAGATGATCAGCTAAAGTCGTTTCGTAAGGCTGTGATCGGTAAGGACAAGGTAGAAGCCAACAAACTCGTCTCTCCTCTATATCAGGCATTGGATAAGGCAGTAAAGACTGGTTATATCAAGGCCAACACCTCTTCTCGTCTCAAATCTCGCGCCATGTCTTCTCTGAAGAAGCTAGGCTAATCAATCCATATAATTCTTTCGATTTGTTCTGCGCGCGCCCCCTAGGGACGCTTTTTTGTATTAAATATCGGAACATAAATGCTATGATCATGATATGTATAAAAACGAAGGAAAGTATTGTTCGCACTGTGATCCGTACGAAGAGAGTCCGCGACATTTTCTAGAGCAAATGGGAAATGTCGGCATCGTGAGACTGGTATCGAGACCAGTTCATTTTATCGAGTCTAGGTATATCAGCATTATCGATAAGCTATCGAATCATATAGAGCACAGTTTACTCCATATGTTATTGATGATACGTATCATGGGGCAACGGAAAATAGTCGAAACTGACAAAATATCGAACAGAACGATGGTTCTGCTCCATGAAGCGAAAAATAGAGGTTTAGATGTATCCGTATTAACCTTTTTTGGATTAACGAGCTCCATTTTTTCTATAACGTTCTCTAATAGAAAAATATATTTCAAGATCCTGCCATGTAACAAAAGACTATTTAACTTTGACGATAAATATGAGTTCAAGAAGGTGTTGTCAAAGAACGGCATACCCAACCCATCGGGTAAGTCATTTGTGAACTATGATCAAGCGGTGGATTATGTGATCGAAAAGATCAATTTTCCCGTGGTAGTAAAACCTTTGTCAGGATCCCTCAGCAAGCATACGACGGTAGGGGTCGCATCGAGAGAAGAATTGAGACGAGCTGTCGCAATATCACAGATCCTCAAAAAGGATTTTGTAGTTGAGAGATTTATCTCGGGAGATATATATCGTATCACTGTTGTTGGGGGTAAATTTGTCGCTAGTTGTATGAGAGAAGCACCGAATATCATCGGAGACGGTAAACACGATATAGCCGAATTGATAGAGTTGAAGAATGCCGACGCGAAACGTGGCGATATTGATCAGAATAGCTTTACTTTACATAAAATCGATCTTACGAAGAGTACTCTAGCGTTTCTGGATGAACAGGGGATATCGCTCAATACTGTCCCCCTATCAAATAGGAAAATATATTTGAACAAGAAAATCACTCTGGCGACAGGTGCTGACATACATGATGTAACTCATATCACTCATGTTGATAATGTAGAGATGTTCGAGCGGATCGCTCATCTCTGTGGCGCAGACCTCATCGGTATTGATTTCATTTGTCCTGATATCAGTCAATCATGGAAACATCAGGTCTGCGGGGTCATCGAAGCAAACAGTCTCCCGTACATAGATATGCACCATGTGCCATCTACTGGCGTATCGAGAAATGTATCTGGGGCGATACTAGATCTCCTCCAGAATAGGGATGGGTAATGAGCTCGCTATTTACTATCACCATACCTCGTGCTATACCACTGGCAGATCTATGGACGATAGACACAACAATAACTGACATATCTTCGGAAAGGGGATGTGTTAAAAATGAAAGGAAAGGTACGTATAAAAGCATGTGAATTTGGTTGTGGTACAGGTCAGCACGTAGTCGACTTCGACAAGTCTCCTGAGGTACCGGAGGGTTGGACGATATTACCGGATTCCGAACAACTACCCAATAGGGTGCGCGGGATGGTCACGGTTACTACCAACACGGTCAGGTTTCACTGGGACGATTGTCAGAATGATGGTTGCATCAAAGGTAAGGATCTTCGCGAGAAGCTCGAGAAGGAGCAGGTATATGGCGATCAACTACTCGACTTCTACCTCGCCAATTCGCAGTTCATTCCCGAGGAATGGAAAAATCAACGTATCTATTTCTGGGGCGTGATCTATCGTAGTGGCTGTGGTGGTTTCTATGTTCGTCATCTCTGGTGGGATGCGCGCGGCCAGAAGTGGAGTTGGAACTACGGCTGGTTCGAAGACTACTGGCGTAACAACCAACCGGCCGCGGTGTCTCCGCTGGGGTGCCTCATTACTGAACATTGTGTTCCTTGTACAGATTGATCTGTGTTGTCACGGCCCCGATGTGCTATCGGGGTCATTTTTTAAAACTCTTTCTAAGGATCATTTATCGAGATGATCTATTGTGGAAGTTTTTGGTAGAATTGACTAGTTACATATGCTAAAATTCGAGCATGGAAAAACAAAACCTAGAAACAATTGAAAACTCATATTCTGTGCCTCTTGCGACTAGGGCCAAGACAAATGAGGGAATAGAAACAAAGATAGAAACTGTAAATGAGTTAGAACAAATTTTATCTTTTGCACAAAAGAAATTGGCTGATTCTGTTATACGCGGTGACGCGGTGATAGAAAAAGCAAAAAGGGAGGTTGTCGAAAGTTCTGATGATGTCGCTGGCGGAGTAGAAAGAGTTTTGCAAGTAGAAGACTGTGGAGGCAAAGCCGACCACAATTTGGGAGCAAAAGTTTATGAAGCGGTCAAATCATGGTTTGTCTATGCTCATAACACGGAAAAATGCTACAAATGCGGGTATTGCATTCTTTCATCAAGAAGTGATCTAAGCAAGGAAGGTGTCGGGGGAATAGAATCGTTTATCAACAAAGAAATTGGCGATGTGCCAGCAGAAATTGCTGTAGCGATGAGAGACATTCCTGTATCAATCAATAACTATTTCGGGGACCCCGGAATTCAATGGGAGGACACTCTTTCAAAGTTGAAAAAACTTGAGGAGTCAGGACATAGCGGTCCGGTGGGCATAATTTCAAAATCGTCGTTTTCGAAAGAGAGGGCTCAACAGTTGAAAGATATCAAGTGTAAGGTCGTAATATTGCAAAGCGTTTCTAATCTGCCAACAAAGATTGAACCGGTCAGCCATGAGAAAAGAATTGAGAGTTTGAGAAATTTAGTGGAAGCTGGACTGCCAGCTATCGCTTATTTACGTCCTCTCATTCCTGGATACAATGCTTTCAAAGACATTATCAGATCCACACTAGATAGCGTAGCTCAAAGCGGCTGTAAAATTCTCTGTTATAGCGGACTGAGAGGAACATCCGATGTGCTTAAACTCCTTGAAAAAACTACTGGTGAAAAAATCAAACCGCCAGAAGGCTATTCAAATTGGCAAAAGGATCACAAACTCATAGATGACGAATTGCAAAAATACATAGAGGAATATGGTAAACAGCTCGGCTTGAAAGTTTTTAGAAAAACAAGTTGCGCGGTTAGCTATGCATTGGGGCTAGACAGTGACTATAATTGTCACTGGGCAATGCCCGAAAAATACAGCTGTGATGATTGTGAAATGGCGGCAAAATGTTCAAAAGCGGCTTCAGATTGGAAACCGGAAAAAGCTCAGCTGGCACTCGATGTTGTGGGTGGAGAAGGAGAAATAGAATACTCGGATAAGAAAGGAGTTTGTAAATTGAAAGATGTTTGCACTAGCGCTTGCACACATTGCTCCCTTAAAGGAGGAATGAGTTTAAAACTTAAAGGCAAGAGAACTCTTGGGGAGTTAAGTTTGGCTCGTTGGCTTTCCGGTATACCCACTTCGGCCGATGGAGTTATAGACACACCGCGTATTTTTGCGCTTAATGTAAAAAAGGAAGTACCTGTGCCGGAAGAAAAACCAAAACAGGAACATTTTCATCGTAATCCGAACGAATCAGCTTGCCCGCAAGGATGCGCTTATTGTATTGTCGACTTGAATCAAGAAAGAAAAGAAGATTACGGAGAACATCTGGAATACTTTATGAATTCTTTTGTCGCTTTCAATATCCCATTGAAGAATAGAGAAAAACACATAGAGCAATTACGAAATTTTGATTTTGAACTACTGCGGGGCGATACTGTCGGTTTTCAGGGGGCATCCGAGCCACTTTTGTTTCCCAAAGAACTTGATTTTATCTGTGAAAAAGCCAGAGAATTCGGTTTCAAGGTTGCCATTTGCACCAAGGCGATTATCACCGAAGAAAAATCCAGACAGTTGTTCGAAAAATACGGTGATGTTTTGAAAGTGGAAGTATCCTATGCAAAATTGTCAGAACTTGAACGGACTGATAAATTCAGAATAGTGACCATAAGAAATTTGATCAGGGCCGGTTTTGACCCGCTCGTAGTTATTCAGCCATTTATTTACGGAATTACCGACAAGCGAATAGATGTACTTATGACGGAGCTTCAAAACGCTGGTGCGAAGGATGTTTGTGTTAATGGTTTTCGGTACTCAAAGAGTATGGAAGGTTGGGCAAAAGAAGTTTTGAGCGATGAGTGGCTTAAAAAATATCAAGAGCACGAAGGGGTAGAATGGTTACCTGATAGAGATACGATCGTTGAAACAATTGAGCGGGCGGGATTTAGTTATAAAAAAATTGGAGAGTGGATCAAGAAAGGGGAAAAGGCCGGAATAAATTCTCTGTCTGAATCTGAAATCGCCGACGAGATTGAAAAAGTAAAAAAGCTGATGAAAATTCCGCGAGAATATTTTAGAGAATGGAAGATGGATACGGGAGAAATTCTCATCGAGAAGAGAGACATTGATCAGATTAATTTGAGAACAGCTAGTGATTCAAATTCGGAATGTTTAGAAAAGACATTGTCGCGTCGATTAGGTTGCCTAGTTAAATTAGTCGATAAAATATAAAAAGGTGATGAAAGACAAACCAAAAAATAAAATAATTTACGATCAAATCTTTGACAATATGGATTTGATTGATCAAGCAATCAAGGATGAGATAGAAGTTGCGTCTGCCGACTACATCAAGGAAATTGAAGTGTCCACAGGTGAAGTAATTAAAAAATAACGTTTCTGTTCGATTGAACACAATAATTTCGTGCAATTATGAGTTTTCCGCGAATTTGTGCCCCCTCACGGTTGCGAACCTTGTGAGGCAAGACCCCGTAAGGGCCGTTTGGAGAATTTTGGCATTGTGGAATGAGGCCTCTAGGTCGGGGTCTGGAATTATGAATGGTACATTTGGCGCACTATATAGGCATGTTCAGAATGTTACGATTATTGGTGGTGGCGACCAAAACTAGCAAGTAGAATAAGGAATATTCGAAGATCTGGAGATGGCACTTAACTCAAAACAGTGTGCCGTTTCCAGTGTTAGATAGGAATAACCAAATGCCAACAAATGCCAAAATTTATGAATGTATAAAAATTGTGAATGACACGAATGACATGCGAAAACAGGGTCTTTTGGTGATGTGTCATTTACAGCAGTAAGTCATAAATTCGTAAGCGACATCTAGACAGAACTTGACTCTCGTGTTGTGGTATGTTATATTTAACACAGATGAACACTTTGACATTGCTGTTTTCCTACACACTGATAATCTTGTTTATGTCATACGGATTCGGGCTGATCGTCGGCCATGGCAAGACGGATATGGCCAACAAGATAGTCAAGTGGGAACTCAAACAGCTTTCCAGAATTGGGCAATGGATCCTGAAGCACCTGTTTCAAACCATTGCAGACATCTTCGCTTATCTCGCCAAACAATGTGGCGGGCAAAAGAAGAAGAAAACACCTTAACCCTAGCGAGTGGCTCACAACCAATCGCTTCAATGTTTATGGTAAAATACAACTGTATTATTAGACATGCAATAACATGACATTAGAATCAACAAAACAAATTAAATGTGTGTGCGGTAACGTTGTTACTGTAAAATTGTATGATAGTATCAATGTCAGTGCTGATCCAACATTAAAGGCAAAGGTAATGAATGGGGAGATAAACAAAGCCACTTGCGGTAAATGTGGGAAACCTGTTTATGTGGACAAGTACTTTCTATATCATGACGACGGCAATAACACTATGATATTTGTATATCCGGAGGCTGATCGAGCCAGAGAGCAAGAAGTTAAGATGGAAGTCGCTCAAAGTCTTCGTGATTCTGATAAAAAGATCGAGACAGAACTCGGGGAGTTAATGACACCAGAAAAGAAGAAAGAATTTAGCGAAACTGGTATAGCGGTCGTATTTGGTCAAGATGAGCTAAGGGATCTTATTTTGTAAGAATCCAAATGAACAAAGAGGAAAAAATCAATTCGGTAATTGCGTGGGCGTCCGAGCGCCTATCTGACATAGAAAATAGGAGCAGTATTGTCATATCGGACTTTAAGGAGAATTTGCGTCAAAAAAGACTGAAGCAGGTGAGAGCAGATCTAGGTATTAGCCCAAACAATAAATAATATGCGTGGATTTGAATTAGGAAAAATTCATCGCGAATCAGATCACATAGAGCAAAATCTATTGGGTGATAAAAGCATGGAAGCGCCAACTGGACTCGATGCTTCAAGTGAATTTCTGCGCCAATCTGAAATGAACATGTTTTTATTTGCCGAGAAGATGCGGACTGAGTTTGCGGGTCTAATAGATTCAGAAACAATCGAAAAAATGGGACATGTAAAGGATGATCCTGAAACCTTGGCTTGGCTGGGCGCATCTAAAGCTGATATTGAGGCGCTAGAACAAGAAGGCCTAAATGTATTAGACCAAGTGAGACAAAAGGTAAGCACGATTGAGTCATCCGAAACAGGTATAGCTGCAAACGATGGCCTGGATGCAGTTAGGGAGTTACCACCAAAATATGATGTCCCCCTTGAAAAAGAGTCTATCGCCGCCAACGATAGCATGAGATCGTCTGGAAGGGAGGAAAAGGTGGCCAGAGAGAAGCCAAAACTAGTATTGAAGAAAGACCCAGTCGGATATGAAGTCACGCATGATCCTAGGTGGCAATATAATCAGCGACTTAATTCGCTAGAGGTTCAAAAAAATATGACAGAAGGGCGTGCACCACGGTTGATAAGCGCCATTAATCTTTCAGAATATAATACCTACAACAGATCTGCGGCGAAGGTTTTTGAGAAATACCAAAATGCCTACGACACCGTTGGCAAATATAGGGAAAGCAATACGCCACCTCGTGAGTTGTTTAAGCAGTTGTTTGGCGTTGAACCGAGGGGTGGCGTTACAGTTGATTATGGCTCAATTGACATAGCTTTATTACTTGATGACGAATCTGACTATGCCAGAGCAATATACGAGAAGGATGATGTCGATCCCACTCTGCAGACGAAAGTGAAATACCATGGCGGAAGCACGTTGAGTGGTGGCTCTATACCGAGAGAGTTAAGTGGTAAGGTCATCCTTATTCCCAAAGGTAGTGATGGATTGGTGATGAAGGAGTTTGGAAACGTGCTAGCGCACGAGAGACAGCACGTGCAGAACTCATTGTATGAAGATACGAGATACCATGACTTGCCAAAGACGGTGACGCCAGAAGCGATTATTGCTGCTTCAGAAGGCTCAAAAAGAGATACGATTTTGGCATATTTGAGATATGAACGAAGATTTGTCGACAACGGTAAGATTCATGACGAACTTCTGGCGCATTATAAAGGTTTCGATACCGCTTCAAAAGATGACATTGGTAAGAAGATCGTTGCCAATCTAGTTATAAGCTACCGTGGAGGGTTCTATGCGTATAAGACCAAGAAATGCCGTGAGACGTTGGAAAAAATAGGAATAGAACCACCGATGATTGAAGAATGTCTAACAGAAAGCTTCCAAAATGAATCATGGCGTGAAATAAGAGATGCTGCGTATTGTCTCAAAGACCTTGAAGATTCGGGTCTATCGAAAGATGAAGCAACCAATCTTGTTCAAATGGAACCGTTGGCAAGATGGCCGGAAGTAGCGAAGAAATTCATTGAAATGAGAAAAACCTAGACATTAGGCCCGAGATCAGTCAGCTGCTCCGACGCTATATTTTTCCTCGACATTTTTATTGTGACATTTTGGACATATAGGAATTTGTCCACTCTGCATGATGCCAGAACATTTAGTGCAGATTTTGTCGTACTCTTCTAGGGTCATGTTATCGACGTATTTTACCTCACCGCATTTCATACATTGAAAGACAGTGCTTGTCATCAAGTTGCCTAAAGTTTCGGTAAAAGTGAACCCACAATCTTTACATAGACATTTTGTTATTGAAGCCATTTTTTATATTTTATTATGATTAATTTTTACAATTCCCAAACAATGATTTAGGTCTTTTTCTTATAATATTTTTCTTCGATAATCTTGTTATTTGCTGACCATATCTGATTTTTAAGCACATCAACTTTTTGTCGCATCTGGTGCAATTGATCGGCTTGTCCTCTCGTTGATGCAATAAAGTCAGCAGCATTTTTTCGGGCATCATCGATTTCTTCCTTACTAGCACCTTGTTTTTGTTTCTCTGTTACCACCATTTGAAGTTTGAGGTAGTTGACACTGTCCTCCTTATATCGGTCATTAAGGGCTTTCATTTGCGGCTCAAGGCTCTGGAGTTCGCTCTCCCATTGCTCTTTGTCGGCAGTCAGCGAACCAATATCAGGCGTATTAGTATTTGCTTCTTGTTTTTCCTCCGCATTTTCAGAATCAGGTGTCGTCTGATTTGGGTTTCTCTTGCCATCTCTGTTAAGAGGTGGAGGATTTTGCCCCGTAGGTGCTCATTTACCGTTTGCATTGCAGGGAGTTATCTGATTGGGAGTCATCTGACGTTTTTGTATGGCGGCCAAATGCCCCATGTCAGTAACAGAGAGTCCTGTTTTTTCTTCTATGCGGCTCATAATTATTATAACCATATTCCCGGATAGGGATTACATGCAGGGGTTGTACAATCGGCTGATGTTTATTAAGGCGATGTGCGCCGTTTAGTGAACAAACACCAAAGACTTTTATCTTATAAAATAGTCTATTTCTTCGTATTAAACATTCCCGCCCTTACAGCAACAACAATCACAACCAGCCCTATCAGAGATGCGACAATCATACCAAACCCAGGCAATAATATTTTTGCCAATATAGCGAGACAGACTAATGTCGCCATAATAGGTACTAATTTAATATTCTTGCTTTGCCTTTCATATATCGATGCCCCCTATCGCTTTACCCACATCATCTAAAGAGAAACCTTCTCCAACAAGAACTTTTTGCAACTGCTTATTTCCCCCCAAGGATCCGTCCGACTCAAGAAGGGCTCGATCTACCAATTGACGATTCGCCCTTTTTCACAATTGCATCCTTATATAAAGGCATCCAAAAGAAAGTTGATACTGAAAATACTAATAGAGCAACGATGATGTATAGAATCATTTGTTTATATTGGTTAACTAATATCGATATTATATCATTCCTGTAGGGAAAAATATCGGACCTAACTGACCACCAATGCCACTAAAATAGAGTCTATCAATGTACCACAAAGTAAATACTACCATAAAAGTGCACAAACCAGCTAACGCCCAAAAACCAGCAATTATGTATCTATACTTTTTCGACAATCGGAAATACAAAATATATAGAATAAGTAAAATTATAAATACTAAAATTAAGAAGGCTGCCAGTATGAATTGATTGGTGGTCGATAAATTTAATGATGTTGGATTAAATATAATTCTACGACACCACAAAACAATTCCTGTCATAAGCAGTAGTACCGCCACAAATTGAATAAGATTCCCTGATAAATATATATGCCTCCACGAAGACTCTAAAAAGGGAGGTATTGGAAAATCATCTTTATCCATAATTATATTTTAACATACCAAAAACAACACCTTACTCAACACTTAAACAAAAGTTCGACTCCACTTTAGGTGTAGCCTCTTGACACTCAAAAGACGTCTTAAAATAACGGTCAAACCTTTTGTGCCCTCAGTAGGAATCGAACCTACATTGCAGGATCCGCAATCCTGCGTCCTATCCATTAAACGATGAGGGCGTAGCAAGGACACAGTATCATATTTTTGAGAAAACCCAAACTTTTGACTAGAAACCGAACCATTCGAGGATATGTTTCAGGATAGACTCGTGGTGTTCCGTTTCTGCTATATATCGGAGCAATACCTCGCGAACTTCCTCAGGATCAACTTCATCGATGAAGATCACGATATATGGCATGAAAGTCTTGCGTGATTTTACGATGATCTTGGGTATCGGATCATCGTGCGGTATCCAGAATGAGTCCAGCGTAAGGAAAGGGTAGAGAATATTGTCGATGATCAGTCCACGATCGTTGACTTCGTGGTAGATATTGCGTGGTGCGGTCGAAGCGTGCAGAACTAACGCCACGGCAGCGACTAGGACGAATATTCCAGGAATGATACTTCCTAGGATGAAACATACTGCAGCCAATGTGAGTGTAACGATGCCGACTGCCCAATACCAGTCAGGTCGTTTCTCGACATGAAAGTGTTCAGGAGCATTCCAGGAGATGAGAGCTTCGGTGGCCATAGGAGTATTATAGCGCCAAGCGGGGATTTGTGGAAGCAAATATGGTGATAAAGTGATTACCCATGCAAACCGATCTGTAGCTCATATAACCTTCTGTATTCTCCACCTTCTAGTTTGATCAATTCATCATGCTTGCCGGATTCCGATATTCGACCTTCTTTGAAGACTAATATTTTGTCAGCTCTGCGGACCGTACTCAAACGGTGCGCGATGATAAACGTTGTTTTACCTTTCATCAATTCATCGAGCGAATCTGAGATGATCTTTTCAGAGCCTGCATCTAGGGCGGCGGTAGGTTCATCTAGGATCAGGATGCGCGGATTACGAAGGATCGCGCGCGCTATCGCCACACGCTGTTTTTGGCCAACTGATAGTTTGATACCTCGTTCACCAACTAGTTGCTCCCATTTATTTGGGAATTTCTCTATAAAATCATAAGCGTACGCTTTCTTCGCGGCATTTTCCATTTGTTCATCTGTGGCGTGAAAGTTGCCGTATTTGATGTTGGTTCTGATAGTGTCGTTGAACAGAACAACTTCTTGGGGTACGACGGCTATCTGAGATCGGAGCGATTTCAAATCCAATGATTCTATGGGTTGATCGTCGATCATAACCTTTCCTTTGGTTGGGAAATGATATGCAGATACGAGGTCTATCAGGGTACTTTTACCAACTCCAGACTCGCCGACGAGAGCGGTAACTTCTCCGACCTTAACAGAAAATGATATATCAGATAATACTGGTTTGCCTTCATCGTATTCAAATGAGACATTATCGAATGATATGTCACCACGAACCTCAAATTCCTTTGAATGTTTCGGCTGGTAGTTTTCGATATCTAAGGCCAGGATCTTTTCTGTTTCTTGGATGCTGATGATCCCATTTTGGATAGTCTGCCAATTTCTGGCGATCGCTATGAATGGACCAAAGATCATTGCCGCGTAGGCGTTGAGCGCTAGTAATTCTCCTAGAGTCATTACTCCGAGATGGATATAATATATGGAAACAATAAAGATCAGAATCTGAGTACACAGAATGGTGATACGTTGATACATACTCAATTCTGCCCAGACTTTTATTTGCCTCGTCCACAGAGGTAACATTTCCTTTGTTCGTTTGTTCAGTTTTTCTTGTTCATATACCTCTGCTGTGGCCTGCTTCACGGCTATCGTATTTCCGATCATATCGTATGCATCGCCATAGAATTGATTTATTTTATCGAAATACTCTTTCTGGTATGCGCTCATCGGTTTGGTATTCTTATATAGAATATACAAATATGTAATAAGTCCAATAACCAGAAACATGGCCAAAAGTGGTTTAAGGATGAACGCAATCACTAGAGCGATAATGATGCTCAAAATCTGCGGTGTTTGGTCGATGATAGTTCGGCTGGCAATTCTCTGAAGCGAGCCTGCGGCGCTATTTATTTTCCCACCGATCTCACCGATTTTGTTTCTTTTATGGAATGATACAGGTAGATTCAAGAGGAAACCAAAGCCATTGAACATATAATCCATCCAAATGTATTCGCCGAGACACTCGCTCTTTACCTGAATACGCCAATCGAATATATATGTTATGAGTTGTATGATCGCCCACAGTATGAGTAATGCCAAGTAAAGGGGGAGGACGATATTCAATATTGTAATAGAGCCAGGCGTTATTATGGAGTCAAAGAATTTACCAGCAATGAATGGAATGACGCCATTACCGATCGCTGACAAAATACCGATAATACTCAGAATGATGATGTCCTTGCGATATCTGGAGAGATACCTGAGGAGAACCTTGAAGCCAGTGAATAGGTTATCTTTCGTTAGTCGATCACTCTGGGTAGGTGTGTCATTCATGGGGTTTAGTTAATAGATTCAGATAATATGACAATTGTAGCATGTTCGGAAAGTGAGGTTAATGTAGCCTTGACGTTTCCCCCAATCCGTGTTAGCTTCACGAAAGAATAGTTGTTTGACAACTAGTAATTTACTAGGCAGAAATGCCGACCAGTAGTAACAATTAACCCCCAAAATGAAAGGAGGTTGTTATGACAATAACACCCAAAGAATATCAGAAGATAGCGATAGTGGCGGGCCTGAAAGGGCTCAGAGATAATGTTAAGCGAGCTTTGATAGTCATGGCAACAGGGCTAGGAAAAACCTTCACTGCAGCCTTCATTGCAAAGGAGTATCGTGCAGGACGGATTCTGTTTCTCGTCCACAATAACTTCATTCTGGAACATGCTCTAGGTGAGTTCCGTCTGATCTTCGATCAGGAGACCAAGATGATGACATACAACGGTATGTCAAAGAATGGAGCAGCAGATGCTGACATTGTCTTTGCTACATGGCAGACGATGGGTAGAAATCTCAAGGAGTGGGATCATGATCACTTCGATTTGATCATTGTTGATGAAGCCCATCACTCTGAAGCTGAAACATACAAGCCTACACTCAGATACTTTACTGGAGCTAAGCTTGGTATTACAGCTACGCCAGATCGTGAAGATGAAGAGGACATTCGTGATGTTTTTGGGACTGAGGTAGTGAATATCACACTCGAAGAAGCGATGGCTCGTAACTGGCTCCCTCGTGTTGAATACCATGTCATCATGGATGAAAGTCTGGATGATGCGGCACTTCAAAATATCATGAGGGAGATCGAATCTGGTAAACGGTTCTCAATGGATGAAGTTAACAGGAGAGTATTCATCAGAAAGCGTGACGAAGAGGTTGCAGGGATCATCAATGGTTACAAAGAAAAAGCCATTGTTTTCTGTGCTAATATTTCCCATGCCGAGTGGATGAGTAAATACCTCGATCGAGCTTCATCGTTTCATTCAGGGACAGGTGAAAGTCAAAAGGATACTTGGGATCAGAACCAAGCCGTACTTGACGACCTGCAAAATGGAGTCCTCCTCAGGGTGAGTGCTGTTAACGCCTTCAATGAGGGCGTAAACGTGCCATCTGTCGGATTGATTGCATTCTGTAGGGTTACCGAGTCTCTCACCATTTTCCGACAACAACTGGGTCGTGGACTTCGTCCCGGGAAAGACAAGCTCATCGTTCTAGACTTCGTTGGGAATCTTGAGAAGATACGGATGGTCATGGAGATGATGAACGAGGTCTCTGATCTTCACGAAAAGTTTACTCCAAAAGAGGAAATTGAAAGTGAAGGTTACAAACGTCATCGCTTCGAAGTGTCTGGAAAAGGATTCGAGTTTACGTTCTCTAACAAGATCGTGGATTTGATGACGGTTCTGAGACATTGTGAGGGCGAGTTCTATGCTACTTGGCAGGAAGCTAGTGAAGCTGCGAGGAAGTATGGATTTAAAACTGTAAAGGAGTACATATCCGGATACAAACAAGATTCAAGGCTTCATTCGAGTCCAAATGAACGTTATCCTGACTTCCCGGGTTGGGTCGTCTATCTCGGCAAGGAGAAAAAAGAGTAACTTGTCGCACAAACCCCACACATCAGCAATGGTGTTGTGGGGCTTTTTATATTAATAATCCGTTTTTGGTTTTCATCTTGATATAAGTTTTAAATTTAGGATGATGCTCTTATTTCAGTAAAAAATTTGTAGGCTTCCTGCCTATGAATAAAAATGTAGAAGCCAAATTTACCAATAAACTTAGCGCAAGTTTCACTATTTTTGTCTTTTGTTAATGATCAATTCTAACAAAAGAAATCAATGAATTGTGAAATCTGTGTCCACTTTATGGGGTACAGATCAATTGCGGATAGGGTGAGATTCGAACTCACGGTCCCGTGAAGGACGCCGGTTTTCAAGACCGGTGCTTTAGACCACTCAGCCACCTATCCAGGGATTTGTAAATAGTAAAGTGCTAGTTATCACCTTACTATGCGTTCCAAATGAACCGCCCAGTTATCATAGGGTAAAATATGGCGTTATGCAATGATTGTGTGTTATTGTATTTCCATGCGAATACTAGGAATAGATTATGGATCGAAGAGGGTAGGAGTCGCTGTTTCAGATGAAGGGCGGCAATTCGCATTGCCGGTATCTGTCGTTACGAACACGGCGACCCTCCTGGAAGAGATCGAAAAGATAGCTATTGATAATGAATCCAGAGAGATCGTCATGGGCGAGTCTCGTAACTATAGGGGAGAGCCGAATGAGATATTACTCGACAGTCTGGAGTTCAAGAAGAAGTTGGAGAAGAATGGGTTTACTGTATATTTCGAGCCAGAGTTCATGACTAGCATCCAGGCGGAGAGGTGGCAGGGGAAGACGGAACTCATCGATGCGTCTGCGGCGGCGATAATATTACAATGTTACCTAGATCGAGTGAGGCAAGAAAAATAGATATTATAAATTCAGAACACAATCAACATGACCATTACTATCGATGAATTCAAAAAGGTAGAGATTCGCGCAGGGAAGATCCTTTCGGCAGAGAAGGTGCCGAATACTGACAAGCTATTGAAACTCATGGTCGATCTCGGGGAGAAGGTCGAGGTGAAAGAAGTGGCGAAGGAAGAAGGTGTCACCATCACGCCAACCGATGCTCCAAAGGTATTTGTATCCGCACCTAGGCAGATAGTTTCCGGGATAGCTCTCCGTTTTCCTGATCCAGCAGTGTTGATAGGCAAGACCTGCATGTTCGTCTCAAATCTCGAGCCACGAGTTATCAAAGGCCTGGAAAGCAACGGTATGTTGTTCGCTGTCTCGGTTCCGGAAGGAGGGTTTTCATTACTCGAGCCAAATGAGACTATACCGCCAGGGACTATGGCGATATAGGAAAAATATTCCTGCCTGTCGGCAGGCAATGACACAATGACACAATGACACAATATTCAATATTCACAATTTTATAATTCCTACTCCCTATGCACATAACTGATATCATCAACCCACAGTTCCTCATCTCCACTCTCGGTCTGTTGGGCGTGATCACTATCATATTTCTGGAAACAGGAGCATTCTTCGGATTCTTTTTCCCGGGGGATTCACTTCTGGTCACTGCTGGATTTTTCGCATCACAAGGACATCTGTCGATCGCCGCGTTACTCATCTTTACTTTCCTGGCTGCAGTTATAGGAGATAGTGTGGGTTATGCTTTTGGCAAGAAGATCGGCCCATCTATATTCACCAAAGATGACTCGATGTTTTTTAATAAAAAATACATCCTACGTGCTCAGGAGTTTTACAACAAACATGGCAGGATGACTATCATTCTAGCCAGATTCGTGCCGATCGTCAGAACATTCGCTCCGATCATTGCTGGGGTAGGGAGTATGAAGTACAGAACTTTCATAACATTCAATATCATCGGTGGACTATTGTGGACTTGGTCTATGCTCCTCATCGGTTATGGTTTCGGTTCTATCGTCCCTGATCCTGACAGATATATCATCCCATTGGTTCTCGTCATCATCTTTATCTCAGCGGCACCAGGTATATACAAATTGATCCAGGAGTATTTGAGGTCATTGAAGTCGGACTCTTGATTTTTCGTTTTCAAATATCTGCTATAATACGGTCATGCATCAGTCCCTGTTCTTCAAACTGTTTCCGCCGCCAATATTCATGGCCAGAAGATTCGCTGGACTCGAGATTTCCGATGACGCCCTGCGATGTCTCCAGTACGAGTCAACCATACACGGACCGATCATCAGAAGATATGATGAGGTGGATATGCCAGAGGACACGATCGTAGGAGGCGACATAAAGAATGAAGTTGTATTGTTGGATTTGTTGGCCAAGTTTGTGGCGAAAAATAAACTATCTCACGTCAATGTATCAGTGCCAGAGGAGAAGGCCTACCTTTTTCAGACAGATGTTACTGGCAAGACGATGCGGGACGTCGCTCAAAATATAGAATTCAAACTAGAAGAGAATGTTCCATTGGCTGCACGTGATGCGGTTTTCTATTTTGATATCATGCCAACAGAAACAACTGGTGGTGTATTGCGGGCTAGCGTATCGGTCGTACCGCGCACGTATATAGAGATGCAGATATCGATACTACAGAAGGTTGGGGTATTACCCATCGCCTTCGAGGTTGTGCCAAAGTCTATCGCTCGTGCCGCACTCCAGAATACGTTAGGCAAGACTTCGATGATCATTCACATCATGAAGCACAAGACCGGAATATATATAGTTTCGAATGGCGTAGTCTGCTTCACGTCTACTGTCGCGAACAAGATCAGTGTTATGGGTCAGCCGGTCGCTGGTCCGACGGATAGTTTCATCGAGTTACTTTCTCGAGAGATCAGTCACACCCTGACGTATTGGGCGACCAAGTCTGCTGCTCGTGTCGACGAAGTGATCCTGGCCGGTATAGATGCGGAACAGTATCGTTCGAAGCTGGCAGTGAAGAGTAGTGTCGGTGGGAGACCGGTCAGTATCGCAGATGCTTGGCGCAATATGATCGACATAGATCATTACATACCAACTATCCCAAAGTCAGCTTCACAGAACTATATCGTGGCCGCTGGACTAGCGATAGATTCATAAAATCATGAGACATACACTCATCCCAACAACACTCAGGAACGCGATTCGTCACGACTACAGGGTTCGTGGACTGATCGTGACTCTGTTCATGATCTCGTTCGCCATAGTTGTCGGTATAGTATCGATGTTACCAGCATTTATACATGTTCGGTATGAAAAGTTATCTGTCGAGCAAACGCTGGCCCCACTCGAGGCCGCGATAAAGTCGGCAACCAGTACTGTCTCATTGGCAGATGTGAAGAAGCAGGCAGATATCTTGGCCATGTTCAATGATGATCTGAAAGGAAAGATAGATTACTCCTATGTTATAGGGAACGTGGTCGATGTCAGGGGTCCGGTCAAGATCACATCTATCGCTGTATCGAAAGTTTCAACGACGACTGTTACTGTATCTATCCAAGGGATCGCTCCCAATAGGGAGGCTTTACTCACGTTCAAGAGCCGTCTGGAAAATGCGGCGGTTGGCAATAGGGTAGAATTGCCGATATCCCAACTGGCAAAGAGTAGCAACATACCATTTTCATTGACTGTAAGTAGCAAATCTATAAAATGAAGCATACTCATCATCACCTACTCATAAGTTTTGCCATCATGTCAACGATGATCGCTGCACTGGTATTCTTCTATATGAAATACACAGTGAATAGTATGACTGATGAAATAGTTACAGCGATGAATGAGGAGGCAACATTACAGTCGAGTGATTCTCTGGAGTCGAGATTACAACAGTTGCAGAATACGTCAGCCAAAGACTGGGAGAGGATATATAGCGTCTTTGTGCCGTCTGACAACGCTGTACCGTTCATAGAGGCAGTGGAATCACTAGGCAAGAACACTGGAAGTACAGTTACGATAGTATCTGTTGATAATACGAAGCCTGACAATGGAAGTTTGGCAGCAAATGGTTACATCAATGCCAAGGTCAGTGTCCGTGGCTCGTGGAGTGCGGTGTTGGCAACCCTCGAATTGGCAGAAAATATGCCGTACAAGGCGACAGTAGATGGTGTCAATCTTAATCTCTCTCAGGAGGCCAAGGCAAAGGTTTCCGCAGAATGGACCGCTTCGTTCAGTATCACTGCCGCCAAATCAATATAATGAAAATACACACTGATAAACATTACATGGGTCGAGATCCTTTCATTGATTGGGCGGTGACTGTTGTATTTACTTGCGCCCTCGCTGTCGTATTGATCGTAGTCGGCGTTTATTCATATCGACAGATAGACGCCAGATTGGCAGATGCTACGAGGAATCCTGTGGTCACGAAACTGCCGTATGATACACGCGCAGTTGATAGTGCTATCAATTTCCTGAATGATTACGCAGTGAGTCGTGATGCGGCTATCAAGAATAGTAGTAAAGTCATGGATCCGTCGATATGATAAAGTTCTGATTCGAAAAGTCGTAATAGTGAGTCATAGTGGTCTGTTTCTGGAATTCATGTTAACTTTATGTTGCTAACCCCCTTGTAGTTCAATGGATAGAACAGCGGACTTCTAAGCCGTTGATGTTGGTTCGATTCCAACCGAGGGGACAAAAATGAGCGAAGCGAGTTTTTGGACCATCGAGCACGACACCTGCGCGTCGCGCGTGTTGGAAGCGATTCCAACCGAGGGGACGATAGATGTGGTATAATGTATAGCGGTCCTTATTATCATTATTATTAATATAAATATTAACTAACATGGCAAAAATAACAGCTATCGTATTTGGAGTCATCTTCGTCATTGCTGGTATCTGGGGATTCTTTGGTACAGTTCTAGGTTTGTTTATTTTCGGTACGTTAGCAAGTGTAGTTCACATCATAGTAGGTCTCATCCTACTCATGATCGCCGCAAGGTCTGGTGTTATAGCGGCCCTCAAGGCGCTAGGTGTGATATATTTGGTTTTCTTCGTATTGAGTCTACTCAGCATGACATTCATGGGAGATGGTCCTTCAGGATGGCTATACTTCATCTTGGGTCTAATCATGCTCATCGTTGCCTTCTCGGGTAAGAAGGGCGGAGAGTCAGTGTCTGCACCACAGATGTAAGGAAGTTGGTAAAGTCCTTAAAGTCCTTAAAGTCCTTAAAGTCCTTAAAGTCCTTAAAGTCCGTAAAGTCGGTAAAGATAATAAGGTAAACAAAATCCGCGAGGTCATTCCTCGCGGATTTTGTTTAATATTAAATGTGCGCCCTGAGAGATTCGCCCGCGACTCTCGGCTGACCAGTCAGCCTCGGTCTGGGCACCGGCTCGCGGCTCGTCTCGCTAGACTCGCACGCTCCGCCGTTCTCATCTCTCCGTGCATCACAATGATGCTTCGCTCGGAAGCAAAACATGCTTCCTTGCGAATCATTGTGCGCCCTGAGAGATTCGAACTCCCGACCTTCCCCGTGTAAAGGGGTCGCTCTACCAACTGAGCTAAGGGCGCATTTCATAATATTCAACTTCCAATGACACAATGTTCCATTTGAGCGCGATCTTGCATCACATTTTGCACTAACTCATAGAGTAGCGTATATTCATGATATGAGCAACAAAGACTCATTGAACATAGACATACTCTACGAGGATGCCGACTGCGTGGTTGTGAACAAACCAGCCGGACTCATGGTGCACTCTGATGGCAGGAATCCTGGGCCATTTCTGGCTGATTGGATCACTGAGAGATACCCAGAAGCCAAGGATGTTGGCGACCCTATGACAGGTAGCGAAGGGGAACAGTTGAATCGTGGCGGCATCGTTCACAGACTAGACCGTGAGACAACAGGAGTGATCGTTATTGCGAAAACTATTGAAGGTCACGCCAACTTGAAACAGCAATTCAAAGACCGCACGGTCGCCAAGAAATATCTAGCTTTTATTTGGGGGGAAATGAAAGAGGACTTCGGTACGATCGACAGGCCGATAGGGAGGAGTAGTAGCAATTTCCGCAAATGGTCGGCATACCCGACAGCCAGAGGTGAGATACGTGAGGCACAGACGTATTGGACTCGCGTAGCGAATATTGAATGCTTGACAGTCAATGACCAATCCGATGGACAGAGTGAAACGATGGAGAAATTCGCACTGATCCTGGTCGAGCCGAAAACGGGGAGAACTCATCAGATCCGTGTGCATATGAGCGCAGTGAATCATCCTGTGGTAGGGGACTCATTGTACGCTCCGAGGAGACTTCCGGCGCTCGGATTCGACAGATTGGCACTACACTCGTATTCTATAGAATTCACGAATATGGCCGGGCAGAAGCTGAAGGTCTTGGCTCCATTGCCTCCAGATTTCGCCAATGCCGTCGCGAGATTTGATTTAAAGCTCCCTGTGTGATAGTGTACTCTCACTTATGGCTACGAAGGTTATCACCACAGTTAATACCGAGGAACGCAAGAAACTAGACATCCGATCTGGTGACCTTGTTCGTGTCTGGCAAAAGATCGAGGAAGACAAGGGTAAGTTTCGTCTCCAGGCTTTTGAAGGCTTGGTTTTGGCCACCAAACACGGCAGTGAGGCAGGTGCTACGTTCACTGTACGCAAAGTCGTTGATGGTGTCGGTGTAGAGCGTATTTTCCCATTATATTCTCCTATGATAGATGAGATCGAGACAGTTCGTCGTTCCAAGGTTCGTCGTGCCAAGCTCTACTTCATCCGTCGCAAGGCCGCCAAAGAGATCCGTCACCAGATGCGTCGTATTCTCGCCACCAAGGAAGAGGTTGTCGTTACACCAGCGGCTGTTGTTGCAGAAGTCCCAGTTGAGGCGAAGAAGGAGGAGGTGTCGAAATAGTATCGGTCAGGCGGGTTTTGTGGAGAACTGTAAGAAAAATTATATAATCATTGCGAACAGAACTAAGGTGGTCTGTTTTTTTAACAACAAAATTTTAAAATGCTTACCCCAATCTCTAGGAGAGGTCCAAAACCAAAAGGGAAGGTAGAGATCAAGTGGTCTCCAGATTTTGCTTATGCCATCGGACTATTGGCGACTGATGGTTGCGTCTATAGAGATGGTAGATACTTGGACTTCACTTCTAAAGATCTAGAGCAGATACAAAATTTTATGAAATCTCTGGATCTAAACATACGAATATCAAAGAAGAAAAACGGACAAGGTTCTGAAGCGTATAGATTGCAATGGAGTGATATTTCTTTCGTAAACTTTCTAAATAGTATCGGTATCACGTGTGCTAAATCATTAACATTGCAAAGTGTTAAAGTGCCCGACGAGTATTTTTTGATTTTCTAAGAGGCTGTTTTGATGGTGACGGAAGTAGTTATAGTTATTGGGATACTAGATGGAGATCAAGTTACATGTTCTATATCGAATTCGCTTCAGCAAGTTCATCCTTTATTCATTGGATAAAAAAAGCTGTTGTCCGTTTGTCTGGTATAAAGAGCCATATAACTAGAGCTTACGCAAGAAATATTTGTTATCAATTGAAATTCTCGAAGCGTGAAGCAGTATTCTCCCATCGTAAGATGAGCCTCAAATCATTTTAGCATTTCTTGATGGCGGCGAATAATTTTTGCTTGGCGGCTGCCATAATTTTGGCGAATTCAATGTGACTGTGTTCGATCATTTTTTCCTTGAGACTTTGAATAGTTATGTCAGGTCTCAAGTAGGTTTCAACCTTCGGAATCGACAGTAATTTCTGACAGGGTGTCATGGTCTCCTCGTAGACTTTTTTCTTCTTCCCATCGTCGCTCAC